>MKWU01000812.1_pt1 | contig 58391 bp, 45 predicted proteins | sample 809101 | NCBI WGS metagenome assembly MKWU01 (sample SAMN05860141, study PRJNA318959) | sponge metagenome | host: Aplysina aerophoba | place: Slovenia: Piran, Adriatic Sea, Gulf of Piran | collected 2013-05-07 | reverse complement strand
CGGTGGGCGATGGTTTTGTAGGGGGGCGTTGCGGGGGCGCAGCCCCTGCACAAGGGAGGCCGCTTGCGGCCGACCGCCCATAAAAAGCTCGGGGGACACCAGCCACGCAGAATGCCTGAGATTGTATATGCAGGTTGGAAGTGGCGCAGTCGTCACCTGAGGCATACGAGAGTTCACCCCCATTGTGGGATGCCCCTTTCGCACTCGTATCATTGACAGAGAAATGGCCTCTATTTACAATGTCAGTAGTCCTCGACGGGGGCTGCTCCAGAAAGTCCACGTGGTCCAGGCAGCCTTCGATTCACGCAATAACACAGTTGGTTCTGAAAGGATAAGAAGATATGGATGTACATAAGACGGTCGCCTCCCAGTTCCACGCCGCCCTGTCAATGATGGAGCAGACGGTGCGTACATGCCCTGACGATCTTTGGGATGTCCCCGGGCAGGTAAACCCGTTCTGGCGTGTTGCGTACCATGCACTCTTCTACGTGGATCTCTATCTGCAGCCGTCCGAGGAGGAGTTGACGCCGTGGGAAGAGGCGAGGGAAGGGTATCATTTTCTTGGGCCCTTGCCGGTGCCGCCGCATACGCCACAGCCCACAGCCGATCAGCCTTACAATCGAGAGGAGATTCTGGCCTATATCGACCATTTGCGATCGCATGTGGATCGCACGGTACCGACGATCGATCTGGCTGCACCGTCGGGTTTCCACTGGCTGCCCTTCGACAAAATGGAACTTCAGATTTACAACATCCGTCATTTGCAGCAGCATGTGGGCGACCTGAGCACAGTATTGCTGACGCAGGCGGGTCTCGAAATCAATTGGGTTGGTAAGGGGCCTGAGCCGACGTCAGGTTAGGCTGCCCAGGGCGGTTTTCAGGGCAGGATTTAGTTAGCGGACAGTACTCACAGGAGAGCACCCATGCATCTGTCAATGCACAACTGGATGCGCGCCGAACCGATCGATGTAACCATCAGACGGTTGGCACGTTACGGTTACAAAAGCATCGAAATCAGCGGCGAGCCGGAGGTTTTCGATACGAAGGAGCTGCGCAAGCAACTGGCCGATAACGGAATCGCCTGTTGGGGTGCGGTCTCTCTGATGTTCGAAGGTCGGGATCTGATCCACGCGGACGAGGCTGTGCGCGCAACTTCAATCACCTACCTCAATGAATGCATCACGATGGTGAAGGAGTTGGACGGCTACGAAATGACTATTGTGCCGTCGCAGGTGGGCAAGGTGGCTGCGATGGACACGCCGGAGCAGGAGTGGGCCTGGGCTGTGGAGAGCTTGAAGGAAGTCTATGTCCATGCACAGAAGGAAGGAATACGCATGGCGCTGGAGCCGCTCAACCGTTTCGAGACCAATTTCCTGAACCGGGCCGACCAGGCCATGCTGCTGGCTGAGGAGGTAGGGCCGGACTGCGGTGTATGCATCGACACGTTCCACCTCAACATTGAAGAGGCCGACATGATCGAGGCGATCAAAAGTTCGAAGGAGCGCCTGGTTGATTTTCATGTGGCTGATAACAACCGCATGGCCTGCGGTATGGGCTCGCTGGACTGGCCCCTGATCATTGGAACCTTGAAGGAGATTGGTTACGACGGCGCGGTGACGGTGGAGTTTGTGGCGCCGCTGGATAGAACGCCGGCAAATCCATACCGGAATGCAGTTGCGGCCGCGGAGCAGGAACTGACACCAGAACAGCTGCAATTCATCCAGGACCACGGCAGCGGCGTGCTGTCGGAGGAGTTCTACAGCTGGTTGGTTGAAGAGACGGCGAAAACACTTCTGCCCCTGATTTGAGGACCGCAATTCGCGGCGCGGCCACTAGAGAGAGATCCGCCTGCCCTCTCGCGCTGATTGATACGCCCCTAATATCATTTCCACTGACTTGCGCCCTTCCTCGGCGCTGACGTGCTCATCGCTTAACCCGCGCACGTAATCGATAAATGGCCGCGGTACGCCCGCGATGCGTTCTCCCTGGCTGGCTGGGATCGGCAGATGAAACTCTTCCCAGTCGCTGTCGCCTTGTCGGATCATGCGCAATGGGGCGACGCCTGGCGGGCGCGGCGGTAGAGTGGACACGGCGTCGCCGTAGTCCTGAATGATAGTGCCTTCGGCGCCATAGATCTCGGTCGTGTTGACGCCGGCAACCGTGGTGGAGCCATTGAACAGGGTGCCCAAAGCGCCGCTCTCGAAACGGAACAGAGCGATCCCGTTGTCGTCAGGAGCAACATTCGAAACGATGTTGTCTATTTCGGCCATGACCCGCTTGGCTGGGCCAAACGTCCAGTAGAACCAGTCGGCCGCGTGAATGGCGTCGTCGAAGAACATGCCGACGTTAGAAACGGGATCGACGTGCCAACGGGAGGGACCGGTGAAAAAGGCCTCGTTGTTGAGTACGTTAATACAGTGCCGGCGCCGCACAACTGCAATTTCGCCAACTGCTTTCGCGTCAACCAGTTCTTTGATCTTGCGATTGACCGGGTCCTGCCGCATCTGGAAGGCGACGCTGAACTTTACGCCGGTGCGGCGAACGGTTTCGATGATATGATCGCAGTCGTCGAGCGTTGTTGCCAGCGGCTTCTGGCAGAGGATCGCCTTGCCGGCCGCGGCGGCCAGTTCTACATACTGGGCATGACGATTTGTCTCGGTTGCAACGATGATGGCGTCGATATTGGGGTCGTCGGAGACGGCCTCGGCGTCGGCGCGGAACTCCATGCCGAACGCGGCGGCAGCTTCGCGTCCTCGCTGCTCGTTGTCGTCCCAGCAAGAAACCAGTTCGACGTCGTCGAAGTCCTGCATCACGCGGCAGTAGGCGTTGCTGTGACCGTGGGCGTGGCTTAACACGCCGATACGTACCTTATCCATGGGATTTCCTCGGAGTTTAGTGGGTGACGGGACTGAGAGGTCAGGCTTTCAAGCCGCCGGCGGTCAGGCCGCGCACATAGTGTCTCATGCCGAATGAAAACAGGACGATAAGGGGAATGGCGGCCAGGATGTAGCCGGCCATCTGCGGGCCGAGGTCGGTTACGCCGATTTCGGAGGTAAACTGGGTCAAGGCCACGGCCACGACCTGGCGTTTCGGGCTGGAGATGACGACCAAGGGCCACATGAACTGGTTGTATGTCGTCACGAGCCTGACGACCGCGACCGTCACGAGAATTGGCGCGGAAAGCGGCACCGCGATCCGTATGAAGCTCTGCAGTTCGCTGGCGCCGTCGATGCGGGCGGCGTCGAAAAACTCCTCCGGCAGAGTAGCGAAAAAGCTGCGGCAGAGCAGCAGGGCGAACACCTGCCCGCCCGATGTCCACGGCAGAATCAGCGCCCAGTAGGTGTTCTCCAGCCCCATATTGAGGATAAGCACATAGGCGGGGATGAGCGTCAGAATGGGAGGAATCATCAGCAGGGCGAGGATTCCTGTATAAAGCATCTCCTTGCCTGGGAAACGGTGGCGGGCGAAAACGTAGCCGCTCAGACTGGCGAGCACAACTGTTGCCGTGGTGGAGGTGCCGGAAGTCAGAATGGAGTTGAGGATTGACCGCCAGATCGCAAGGGAGCCCAGAGTGAAATTTACCCAGCGATATGGATTGGGCAGGGACCAGAATCGTCCGTAGATCTGGCCGTTGTCCTTAAGAGCGAGCACAATCAGGTAGAGGATAGGGATGAACGTGATAAAAAGCAGTATGATCAATATGGCATACAGGATAATTTGCCCGGCGTTAAACTTGGGGGCTCTGAAGAGGGAGGTCGACGCGTACATGCTCCCCCCTTCGGTTTCGCCGCTTTGGTTGTCCCCTGTGACCGGAAGAGGCTGTTCCGACTCTTTTTGTCCCTGTGCCGATACCATTTCAGGCCTCATATTCGGTGGAGGAACGGACGTATCGCATATTAATGATCGTGCCCGCAAGAATTATCAAGAAGAGAATCATGCCGATGGCCGAAGCTACTCCCATGCGGTCCATGCGCATTGCCAGGTAGTAGAGTTCCAGCGCAGGTGTGTAGGTGGCTGCGCCAGGGCCGCCGCCTGTTGTCAGGAAGACAAGCTCGAATGTCTGCACAGCATTGATGAAATTGAGAATCAGGAGCAGCTTGATCTGGCCCATGAGCAGGGGCAGGTCGATAGTCCAGAAGCGGCGCCAGGTGCTGGCTCCGTCGACGAGACTGGCGTCGATAATCTCGTTGGAAATTGAGATGAGGCCGCCATAAAATATGAGCAGTGCGAATGCGTTTACCCAGGGCACGCCGATAAAGATAATGGCGCCCAGAGATACGCTGGCATCTCCGTACCATACCCGTGTCAGGTTTTCCAAGCCGAAGAGTTTAAGGCTTTCGTTGAGGAGGCCGATGGCGGGATCGTAGATGTTGTTCCAGACCAGGATCTCGACCACTGCCGGCAGAACGATGGGCACGACGAAGAGGGTTCGGAACCAATACTGTGAGAACTTGTTACGCACATTGAAGATGAATTCTGCTACCAACAGCGGAAAAGTCATTGTCTTAATGATCGAGACAACGACCAGGATGCCGGCGTTGCGGAAGCCGGAGAGGAAAAAGCGATCTTCCAACAGGAATTCAAAATTGGCAAACCCCACCCATTCCGTGCTGACACCGGGACTCCATTTGGTGAATGCATGATAAAGGCCGGAGAAGGCAGGATAGTAGTTAAAGGTCAGCAGTAGGAGCAATGTCGGCAGGATCAACAGGTAGGAAAGCCGCGCCCTCCACATGGTTTGCAGGAGGCCAATGGGTCCAGCGGCGCTGCGTTGGTAGATCAACTGGCCGGAGGCGGTGTTGCGGGCGGCCCATGTGGCCAACAGAATCAGCAGCGCGAATACGCCTACCAGAATGAAAATGAGTCTCTGACGTTGGGCTGTCGACTGGGCGGCTCCAGCTACGGCCGCGGCCCGGTCGTAATAGCGGGCGGCGCCGGCGATGGTTCCGATGGCCAAGCGGCTGCCATCCCCAGCCAAAGCGACGCTCAACACATCATCGTCTTGCCTGAAGCGGTGCGTGAGTGTGCCATCGCCTGCTAAAAGATAGGCGCTGCCGTCCTCCGAGCCGACAAGGGCGGTGGAGCTGTCGGCGGCAAGCGCTACGCCGACTATTGTATCCTCGGCCTCAAAGCGCCAGATTTCATCTCCATTGGCGCCATTCAGAAGGATTGCAGTGCCGTCTTCCGTACCCGCCAGAATGCGGGCGCCGTTCGGCGTCACCGAAACGGACTGCACGCTGTAGTCAAGACCGGCCTGTAGCAGCGCCTTGCCAGTGCGGCTGTAGATGGTGATCAGCCCGTCACTGGAGCCAACTACGACGCGTGCCTGTTCGCCACTGCCGTAAATGTCAACTGCCTCTACACCGATGCCCAACACTTCCTGCCAGACGATGTTTCCCTCACCGTCAAGGACATAGACGGTCAGATCATCGGATGTTGCGGCGACGAGTGAGCCGTCACTGGCGACTGCCGCATTGTTCATCGGCCGGGAAGCCTTGTGCTTCCATAGTGCATTGCCGTCCCCGTCGAGCAGGTAGACGAAGCGATCCTCTGATGCCACCGCCAGCCACTGCCCGTCTGGTGAGATGTCCACCCCGGAAATACTATTTTCGGCTTCGAATTGCCCGATTAATTCTCCTGAACTGTCTAGCACTCGCAGTGTATTATCACGGCTGCCAATAACCACGCGGCCGCCGTCTGCCGTGAGAGCAAGCGCCTGTATGCGGTTTGCAGTGTCTTGACCCCATAGCTGACCATCAGGGGACTGTGCGGCAAGAGGCAGAGCCAGGCCCAACAAGAGGGAAGTGGCGAGGGCTATGGCGAGGGCTATGCTGCATACTGCCGGTCTGAGGCGGATGGCGCTACTGGCTGAACGCCAACACGACATGCCGCTCCTGTGCAGGAGCGGCATGTCTGGTGCACCATATTGTGAACGAGCTTTCGCCCGTACGCGATACAAGGAAGACGCCATAGTTAGTCGTTAGCGTAAGCTGGACATCTAGCCGTCGTCCGAGAAGGACGGCGGACTCTGTCTGTTAGTACGGTCCAGCAGCGACCCAACCCGGCGGTCGTTTTTCAGGGCTGTCCAGGTCTTCGTGCGTCAGGTTGAGGAATTCCAACAGACCATCAAAGTTGTCTTCGAGCAGAGACTGATAGCCGGCGGCGAACTCTTCGGCCGTCAGCTTGCCTTCAAAGAATTCCTGAACCATGATCGACCATTCGCGTTTGGTTTCTTCATATTTGAAGAAGCCGCGGGCGACAGCGTCGCCTGGCGCGCCGGGCTTTTCATAGTTGCCGATGAAGACGCTCTGGGCGAAAATCTCCTCCCATTTCCCCGGCAGCGAAACGTTCTTGATCAGAGGCGGACCAGCGATGCCACCCTGGAGGTTCTCGGTATCCAGTTTGTTCTCGAGGAAGATCTGCATCCCCTGCGGACTTGTCCAGAACATGACAAAGTCGACTTCGAGATCGTTCTGGGCGCGGTCCTTGAGCGGCAAGGCCAGGTAGCCAGAGGTCAATTCGTTGGCGCGGGCGGTGCCCTGTACGCAGGGTCCTTCGATCGTGGGGAAGGCAAAGCGCCCGTATTCGAACTCGACGGCTGCGGCCGAATCCTCTTCGGTTACTTCAGCCTGACCACCGTACTCACCCTGTGCCAGCGAGCGGATGTCCTTGGGCAAGCTGGTGTAGATACCGCCGTGCACCATGCGCATGGCAGCTCTCTGGGTCAGGAAGAGCGGGTAAGCATCGGTCATGCCGGTCCAACCTTCGGGTACAAAGCCGTTCGCCGTCTTGAAGATGCGCCCGACCTGGGTCATCATTTCGACGGTGCACTCGTTGTTGAAGTTGATATCGCCTTCGCGCAATGCCTGGAGGTGACGGGCGATATTGACGGAGACGCGGTCGGGGTCATCGTTGCGCACGTCGGTGGGATCGTATGACCACGTGTCGTCGATCCCCTCGCGGAAGCACCAGTCGCCTTCCTGGCACTGGATGATCTGGAGGTCGTCGCGGTGGTACTGGTCCATTGCCGAGCGCATCAGCCAGGGCATGCGGCCGCCGCCCCAAATCTGCTCAGTTGTACCTTCAATGGCGATGGGGATGAGGCCGGCGTCGCGCAGCTTCTCGTTCCACTCGACAAACTGATCCCAGGTGGGGCGCGGCGGGACATCGGTGATGCCGGCCTGTTCAAAGTGAACCTTGTTGTAGATCCAGAAGGTCTGGACCGACTGGTAAGGCATGGTGAACATCTGGCCGGTATTAGGGTCGCGCACCAGGTTCAAGCCCCACTCTTCGAAGCTTTCCACCCATTTTTCGCCCGTGTAGGGATTCACTTTGTTGAGGTACTGTCCCCAGTCGACCAGGCGGCCTTCCTGGGCGAATTCCCGCAAGTGGGGCGACTCGATCAGCGAGACGCGCGGCACTTCCGAGGTGAATTGGGAGCGAATCCACTGGAGATAGGCGTCCACGCCCGGCGGCTTAAGCTCGACCAGAACGTCGACATCCGGGTGCATCTCCATGTAGGCATCGGCAATCGCCTGGTAGGTCTGCACGTCGTTCGAAGCGATGCTGATGACGACTTCGCCGCTCATCTCCATTGCTTCTTCTTCGGATTCCTCGATCTCGACGACCTCTTCATCAGCGGGCGCCGCTTCTTCGGCGGCGGGCGAATCTCCAGCCATCCCGCTGTCTGCGGGCGCGCCGCAAGCTGCCAGGATGACCAGCGCCAACAGCAGGAGCAGGCCGAGACCGGTTCGGTAAAGTTTCATTGACTTTTTCCTTTCGTTGTGGCTGCAATGATTACGATTTCGTGCTCTTCGCTCTATGTCGCAAGAGGCCGAAGCAGGCCAGTGGAATGTTTGTGATCAATCCTCCGCAAAAGGAAAGGTACCTTCGTAACCGAGCGTGTCCAAGGTGAACTGGGGATTGCTGACAAACTTGATGCCGGGAAACATCGGATTCTGCTGGTAGTGAAGGACGATATTGGCGCGAATCTCGCCTTCCGGATCCGGTCCCATCTTTGCGCCCTGGTGAGGAATGTGGCTGTAGAATACGACCGCGTCACCCGCCATCGGATACAAATGAGCCAAGTCTTGCTGGTCGCACCAGCTCTGGAAGGGATCGTTACGATCCTCGGTATAGCGCAGGAATGGGATCAGGTCCTCAGGAACGGGCCGGTCGAAGCAGTTCTTGACGAAGGTCAGGCGTGCTCGGTCGGGTGTGTTGTCGGTCAAATAGAATGTGGAGTTCAGGCAAAGGCCAAGCATTGGATTCTTGGCTTCGGATTTCTCCGTCTGGTAGTAATAGTCGGAGAAATCCATGTGCCATTCCTGCAGGTACTCCGCCGGGTTGACGTGGGCGCGCAGACTGCGCAGCTGGCACTGCTTTCCCATAACGGCGTGCAGGTAGGGGGCGACGCTCTCGTGTCCAATCAGCTCGCCTGACAACTGGGGTTCCAGGGCGAGCAGCTTCTCGAATGCAACATTGCCTACGCCGTTGCTGATTTCGTAGGCGCCGAGATCGTAGAGAGCGTAAAGCACGGTCTTCCACTGTTCCACCCTCTCAGGGGGCAGCGCGTTGGGAATTAAGATGAAACCTTCGCGGTTTAGCTGATCGAGCTGCAGCTGGATTTCAGGAGAGTGCTGGTCCATTGTTCATCCTCGCAACGAATCGTCAGACGGCAGGCACGTCTTCTGCCTTTCCGCTATGGTGCGAGCGGATGGCGGCCTCGATAATCTCCTGCACGGCCAGCCCTTCGCGACCTGAGGCCTCGATTTCATCACGCGGCGCGCCGTCGTCCACCTGCTCAATCCAGCGGTTGATGCGGTTGGTGAAGGTGGCGTCGAAGCCGCTGAGGCCGCCCATAATGCTGTTGCGCACGACGGTCAGTTCGTCGCTCTGGCGGGGGTATAGTGTCAATTCCTGGTACAGGTTGTCGAGCACGAAGCGGCCGGCAGTCCCCATCACTTCGCAGCGTTCCAGGTTGTGCCGGGGATTTGTATCGTAACTACCCGTCAGATGACCAACGACACCATTGGCAAACTCCAGGTTTACCTGGGCATTGGAGTAGCAGACACGTCCAGGCGCCTGGTTGAAGAAGGCGTGGACGCGCTTTACGTCGCCACAGAAGTAGCGCATGATGTCGAGGCTGTGGGGGTGGAGAGCGCGAATATGGAACCAGGGCGACGTGTCGTTAGGGTTGCCGATCCACATCGTCATGTTCATAAGCAGCAGATCGCCCAGCTTGCCCTCATCCACCCACTGCTTGGCTTTGGCAGCCGGCGGCACGAAGCGGTGGTTGAGGTTGATGCCGAAATAGAGGCCGGTCTCGTCGGCCTTGGCCGCCATTGCGCGGGCATGTTCGATGTTGTTGGAAATCGGTTTTTCGCATAATACATGCAGCCCTGCATCGAAGCATTGCATTACTGGTTCGTAGTGATGGCCGCCGTTTTCGGGGCCGGCGGTGGTGACACTGACTGCATCCAAATCAACCGCGTCGAGCAGTTCCGGTATGCTGTAATAGGCCGGAAGGCCGAAGCGCTCTGCGGCCGCGTCGGCAATGCTCTTGTCCATATCACAGACTGCTAACAACTGTGCACGTTCGCTGGCCTGGTAGACGCCGGCGTGCGTTCTACCGATATTGCCCAATCCAATAATCGCTACGTTCAGCACGAAGCATCCTCCTCAAAGTGGAGCGGATTCGTATAGTCTAAGGGCTGCTGTTGGGATTTCAAGATTGACCGGAATGCTAGCATAGCAGGAGAAAACTGTCAATCGGCATAATGAAAGTACCAACGACAATCGTACTAAGAATCGGAGGCTAAAATTGCCTGGAAGGGACTCTCGTCAATCAATTCAGACGGCCTCGCGAGATACTTGCGCGATTCATTGCAGTCGCACAGGATTCAGTCGGAATTGGGTGAGTGAGGCGGACCAGGGCGGACTAAGGGGAAGCGTTTCCCTGGTCTTGCCAGACTTTGAATTCGTTACGTCGCACTCTTTTGTGGATTATGGTCTGATCGATTGGAGGCAAGTCACTTGTAATCGGATGCCCACCTTCCTCTTCAATATATGCAGTTGCGAGAATGACGGCTTCTTGAGACCGGCGCAATCGCGTCTAAGATCGGACGCCAGATTAGCTATCGAATGGCGCGCACAAGAGGCACTCCTACTTCGTTCAGCCGTCATCACCGGGTGCTGTTCAAAACCGTTGCATTTGTCCGGATCCGGGTCGGGCCAAGTCGACCCATGTCGACCTAAGTCGACCTAAGTCTACCCAAAAAAAAAGTTTGTTGAACAGTTTTGTCCAGTTTCGTCCAGTTTCGTTAACTCTCACTCTCCGTCCTTTGTCGATAAAGGAAGGACGAATAGCTGGCAATTCACGGATTTGCAACTGATCCCCTTCGCCTTCAGATTTTCTCTCCGCGTGATCGAAGGTCTAACCACGTTGATACTTTCTCGGCACTGCGTCCACGATTTCGGGCCCCGGCAATCACAGAAATCTCAATATGGCAGCGTTGCAAAAGGATGTGGGAGCGAGGATCAGGACGTTCCAGGCTGGGCCGAAGCCGCCAACTGTAACTCCCTGTCTGCTACACTTAAGCGAATCGCTCGGCCAGTTTCTCCTTGTAAGGCTTGGACCGATGGTAGACGAGGGGGTTCTGCCGGTCGTCTTCGAGCAGGTCACCGATCTCGTAACTGGCGAACTGTTCATCGGTCAAGATGTTCTGTATACCGTTGAAGGTGCAACCGTCGGGCATGAAGCCGCAGGTCATGGCACGGCGCCAGCCAGGGGTCATATTGGCGCCGGCGCCGTGGGCAATTAAACCATTATGAAAGGAGGCGGAACCTGCTTTCATCTCGGCGGGGGCCGCCATTATCTCTTTCCACTGTGGGTAGACGCGAAAGATGTCGCCGATGTTTTCGCCGATACTGACGTTTTCGAACGTAGCCGTCTTATGGCTGCCGGGCAGGAAGTAGAGACAGCCGTTCTGCAGCGTGGCATCATCCAAGGCGACCCAGAGGCTGAGTGTCTCACGTGACGAGTAGGACCAGAAGGGGTTGTCGAGATGCCAACCGGTGGGGTTGGCCCACGGCTGTTTGATCAACGCCTGGTCATGCCAGAGGCGGACGCCGTCGACGCCGGCCAGATTTGCGGCCATTTTGCCCAGGCGCGGGTCCAGGAGCAGCCGCCGCACGTCTGAATTGTCCTGCCACAGGTTCACTCGCTGGACAAAGACATAGTCGTAGTAGGTTTCTTCACGGTCTTCGTCTACTTCCTGGTGAATCATACGTTGCTTGCCGCGCTGACGCACTGCTCCATCCACGGCCTGCCGCCAGGATTCGAGTTCGTCCGGAGTGAGGAAGTCGTGCTGGACGACGAAGCCATTTTCCTGATAGAAGTCGATCTGTTCCTGGGTCAAATTGGTATTCATGCTGCCCTCACTGGTGGTGCAGGCTTCGTGCCCGCCTGTCTGTTAGACCGGCTTTTGAATTCGCCTAGTTAGAAAGAGAAGGGCCGACACAGGTGTGCCGGCCCTTCCTGTTGTCAATTCACGATGCGGCTCGCTTCGCCGTTTCGTCTATTCTGCCGGGCCAAGCTGGCCAGTCAGGATTTGAATCACAACAAAGGAATCGGCATAGGGGCTGTTGACGTAGATCGGGTCGCCCTCCGGCAGCCATCCGCTGGCAAAGCGGCTGGGGACCGGGTTGTTGCCATAGCGTTCCCACAGAGGAATCTGCGGCAGCAGCTCGTTGTAGGCCATGGCGATCTGATCCAGTGCAGCGATCTGCATGGCGGCGTCACCGCCGGAACCGGCATCTTTTGTCAGGGCCCACAGGTCGACGTCGCCAACGCTGTCGGTGCTGACGTTCAGGTCGAAGGACATACCGGGCAGCTCGATGCTGCCGGCGCCCGATGCGCCTACGCCGGTCGCGGCCGCGTTATGGGTGCTGAAGTCATTCTCGTAGGAGAAGGACGGGTGGGGGTTGCCTGCGCCCCAACCGCGAATCGCCAACTCGAATTTGCCCTCGTTGATGTCGATCGGATGCTGCTGGAAGTTCACGCCGCGGAAGCTGGTCTTGAAGCCGAAGGCAGTCAGCTGTTCGGCCGCGTTTTCAGCTGCGGCAGACCAGTCGGAGTACTCGGCCGGCGCGGTCAGATTCCATTCCATGCGTGCGCCAGTGTCGTCGAGCCAGACACCGTCGTCATCACGGCTGAAGCCGATGTCGAGCAACATCTGCTCGGCCTTCTCCAGATCCTGCGTATACGGATTCAGGTTGGCGCGCGTATCATCACTTAGCCACAGAGGCGCAATGTTGTCGGAGAATCCACACATGCATTCTTGCGCTATGCCCGATTCGGCCAGCGAGATGAAGGCATTCTCTTCAAAGTTGATGGCATAAGCCAGCGCCTGCCGAACTTCCTTCATCTGGAAAGGATGAATTGTGTGGTTGAAGTACAGGGCCGGGCCGCTGTAAATCGGGGCTCGAATGATGCGGTAACCCAGAGACATGAACTCGCGCTCTGTGGCTGGCGGGAAGCCGTGCGTGGCATAGTCGACATCGCCGGAGAGGACGAGCGGCGTTACGACCGGTGTCTCACCGTTGTAGTTGACCATCCGGTCGAAGCGCACCGTGTCGGCCCAGTAGGAGGTCTCAACCTTGTTGAGGATCATCTGGGATTCGGTGATGCTGGCCGGGTCGATCGCGTACGGCCCCAGAACGACCATCTCATCAGGTCGCAGTTCATTGAACTCCTGCAGCAGCTGCTTCCAATCGTCGTCCTCGTTTGTCATGCCGGCCTCGACCAGATCGCGGGTGCGCTGGGCAAAGTCGCCATAGACTGAAGAGGCCGTGATGTGTATCTCTCGCAGCACGCGGCGGGGCACGGTCGTGGACGGTCCGCTGAGAACGAAGTCGACCGTGTGATCATCAACGGCCTGCACGTCGTCCAGGAAGCGCCAGACGGTCTGGCTCAGCAGACGGGAGATGGAGAAGGTATCGACCACGTCCTGCGAGGTGAAGGCGCTGCCGTCGCTCCAGTTCGCGCCCTGAATCAGGCTGACGCGCAAGGTGACGTCATCGACCCATTCCCAGGCCTCACCGGCTACCGGCATCCAGCTGCCGTCGGCCCAAAGGAACATAAACAACGGCGGTTCCATGAGGGCGCGATAGATGCCGAGGGTCATGCCATTGGTGACCCAGGTGTTGAAGTGGCCGGTGGGAGGCGGCGCATAGGGCCAGGCCGGATGGAACTCGGCGACGCCGCTACCTTCTGCATCGGCCGGCGCAGCCTCTTCCTGCGCTGCCGGAGCTGCCTCGCCGCCGCCGGTGTCGGCCGCGGGCGCGCCGCATGCGCTGATGATAAGCGCCGCGATCAAGGCAAGTGCGAGTAAGATTTTTCGGTTCATTCGTAATCCTCCATAGGATAACTGAGAAAGTGTGGATTTAGGGGGATAAGGGGCGGGTCCGCGCACGGTAACGCGCATGGCGCGCCAGCGGGCTTGGATCACCGTTCCCTTCGTTTCCCCCACTGTACAAGAATCACAACCAAGAGTAGATAGATCAGCCCAATACCGAGAGTAAACTGGGTTATCACATATTCTGCGGTCCCTTTATCCAGAAAAAGCAGGAGGGCGCCGGCGACAAACGCAATGTAGAACCCAAGGTGAAAAGCTGCTCTACCAAGAAAGGGGTCCATCTGAATTCGGACTCACTATATCGGGACCCATACCGCATCCGAAGAGGGAAAGCGGTCTGCGTCCAATAGCTTCATATTAATTGGGTTGGCTCCGACATGCGGACGGGACAGGCTACGCTGCCCCCTTCGGAGATTCGTTCCAACGGTGGCACCATAGTGTCGCACTCGCCCTCGGCGATGTAAGGGCAGCGCGGATGAAAAGTACATCCTGCCGGCAGATTGAGGAGGCTAGGAATTTCGGCGCTCCGCAGTTCAATGTGCGTCTTTTTCTTTGCCAGTTCCGGGTCGGCTTCGGGTACAGCTCCCAATAGCGCCTGTGTATACGGGTGACGAGAGTCGGTTATCAGCCGGGGCGTCGGCCCCTCTTCCACGATTCTTCCCAAGTACATGACAGTAATGCGCCCCTCCCATGCGAAGTACTTCGCCAGCGCCAGGTCGTGCGTGATGAAGAGAAAGGTGACGTCGAACTCTTCCTTCAGCCGGGAGAGCATGTTCAGCAGGCTTACCCGAATCGAAACATCTACCATCGAAACGGCTTCATCTGCGACGATAAATTTCGGCTCCACAGTTAGCGCCCTGGCTACCGAGACTCGCTGGCGCTGTCCTCCACTCAACTGGTGAGGATACTTGTCGAGAAACTCCGCTACGGGTGTAAGATCGACGATTTCCAGCAGTTCGGCTGCCCGTCGCTCCGCGTCGCGGCGCCGTGATCTTCTGCCGCCACCGCTACCATTCTGCGCCGACCTCTGTGACTGGTGGCGCAGCAGCGGGGTCATGATCATCTGGCGCACGGTCTGGGTGGGATTGAGTGAGGCGTATGGGTCCTGATGGATGATTTGGACGGCGCGGCGATACTGCTGGTAGTCGGCCTTGTCCATCGCCGCGATGTCCTGGCCCTGATAGAGGATCTGCCCGTCTGACGGCGGCAACAGACCGACGATCATGCGGCCGGTGGTGCTTTTGCCGCAGCCGCTCTCGCCGACCAGACAGACGATTTCCCCGGGTTCGATATCAAGCGAAATCGAGTCGACGGCAGTAACCCGATCGCGGCCGCTGCCAAAGTATCTGGTTACATTTCGTAGTTCGAGAATTGGTGTCATCTAATGCTGACTCCAGCGGCCGCGCCGTGTTTGTGCGTTACATCCGTCCAATTCGTCGTTTCGGTCATGATCTCTTCTTGCCGCGCAGCCCGTTGCGCTCGATGTCGTCCTGCACGGCATCGGTATGCCAGCAGGCGGCGAAGTGGTTATCGCCGACGCGTTCCAATTTCGGCTCCTCACTGCTGCAGCGTTCACTCGCATACGGGCAGCGGGGATGAAATTTGCAGCCGGTTGGCAGATTGATCAGATCAGGCGGAGAGCCGGGGATAGAAGAAAGTTCCTCGAAGCCGCCGGTCACAGTCGGCACCGCCCGAATCAGCCCCAAAGAGTAGGGATGGCGCGGGCGATAGAAAATGTCTTCGACAGGACCGAGCTCAACGACCTGCCCGGCGTACATGGTCGCCACTCTGTCCGCCAACTCAGCCGCGATGGCAAGGTCGTGCGAAATGAAGAGCATTGTAAAGTGCAGGTCTTCCTTCAACTTTCGCAACAGATCGATAATGGTGCGCTGGGTGAGGATATCGAGAGCCGTCGTTGGTTCGTCGAGGATTAGAATTTGCGGGTCGAGCAGTAGTGAGATCGCCAGGAGGGTGCGCTGGCGCATGCCACCGCTCAGTTCGTGGGCGTAGGCGTCGATTACCCGACTCGGATCCAATTGGACGAAGCGGAGAAGGTCGAGGAAGCGCTCGCGGACCTCCTCACGGTTGTTCCAGCGGTGGGCTTTGGCGGTATCCCACACCTGGTCCCAGATCTTCAGCACTGGATTGAAGGCGTTGAGGGCCGACTGGAAGACCATGGCACAGTCGCGCCAGCGGAACTCGCGCATGGGGCCATCGGCCAGGGAAAGCACGTCCACTTCGCGGCCGTCGCGGCGATAGATGATCTTGCCGGGGCTGACCTCTGCGGTGTCGACCAGCAGGCGCACGATTCCCAGCCCCAAAGTCGTCTTGCCGGAGCCGCTTTCGCCGATGAGGGCCAGGCTTTCGCCGGCATGCAAATCGAGCGTGACACCGCGAACGGCCTGGACGCTGCCTTTGCGGGTGCGATAGCTGACATGAACGTCTTGCAGGCTCAGAGGTGGCTGCCTGCCGTTTTCTTCAACGTTCTGGTGCCAGGAAAGGTCGGTGGTTTGGCTCATTGTTGTCTTGGAACCTGTCCCTTACTCGCTGGCTCGCAGTCGCGGATTGAACACTAACTCCAGCGAGCGGGTCATGGAAATAATCGACAGTTGGAGAATGGCGATTGCAACAATTGGCGCCATGATGTACCAGACGCTGTCCTTATAGAAGATCGCCCCCCGAACCCACGCCAGCTGGATCATCACGCTCCAGTTGCCGGCGCTGATTGGAACGAGGCCGAGGAAGACGAGGCCGGCCTGCTGGTAGACGGCGAAGGTCATTCCTAACGCGAAGCTGACCACGATATAAGGCATCATGTTGGGCACCATCTCCCGCAGGACGATATGCCATACGCCCAGGTCGAGCGCCCTGGCTGCTTCGATAAAGTCGCGTTGTTTCAGGGAAAGGGCCTGGGCGCGCAAGGCGCGCAGGAGGGTTGGCCAATTCAGCAACCCCATGAGAATGCCCAAAAATGTCAAACTGTTTAGCGAAATGAAGGCGGCCAACACGGCCAATAGTGGGAACTGAGGGATCGTAAGGATGATATCGGTGACCGACATGATGGCGCTGTCGATCCATCCGCCGATGAAGCCGCTCATCGTTCCAAAAACGACAGCGATCACCGTCGATATCAGCGCTGCCAGAAACGCCACATAGATTACGTCTCTGCCGCCGTTGACAATCTGGGACCAAATGTCCCGTCCCTGATGATCGGTCCCCAGAGGATGTTCGATCGTCGGCGTTATATAGATCTTGTCGATCTTCGTTTTTGTATCCAGTTCAATTAACAGTGGCCCAACGTACGAGAGCAGGACCATGAAAATTACTACAAGGAACCCGATAAAACCGACCCGATTGTAGGCAAGTAGGCGCACGCCGGTACGAAATCCCTTCCATGCGCTGACCAGGATGCTGTCGGTCTGTTCGCCTGCTATGGCCTGTGCTGCCATTTATCTGCTCCCGTGCTTCTTTGGGCGTGCTTTTTCTGCGGTACGTATCGTGTAGTCAGGCATTCTGCGGTTAGCCTTCGTTATCTTGCAGCTTGATGCGGGGGTCCAGCCAACCGTAGAGTACATCTGCAAAGAAGTTGGCGAAGATCACCGAGAAGGTGATTATCAAGAAGATTCCCTGCATTATTGTATAGTCGCGCTGGTTAATGGCTTGGCCCAGCATGCGGCCGATGCCGCCGTACTCGAAGATCTGCTCTACCAGCAACGAGCCGCCGACGACGAAGCCGATGCGGATGGTCAGAATCGTGAAGAGGGGCAGGATTGCGTTGCGGCCCACATAGGCGGTTGTGATTCGCCATTCCTTTAACCCGCGCGCTTTGGCAATCGTCACATAATCTTCGCCCAGAGTGCTGATTGTGTTGCTCTTCATGCTCAGCATCCAGAAACCTATGCTGGTTAATACATAGGTTGAGATTGGCAGAGCTCCGTGGAATAAGGCATCGAGAAAGAATTCGAAATTCAGGCCCGGCACCATGCCGGAGGAATAGGCGCCGCGCATGGCCGCGATCGGCAGGATCTTCCACTGTACGCCCAGCCAAACGACGATCAGAAGACCGATGAGAAAATCCGGAACGGAACTGACTATAGAACTCACGACAGTAAAGCCGTGATCGAGAAAGCTGTCGCGGCGGTAGGCCATGATGACGCCCAACAGGACGCCTACCGAAAAGCTGATCAGGAGCCCGGTACCGACGCTGAAAAGGGTCCATGGCAGGAATCGCAGGATTACTTCGGTTACGGTTGTTCCAGGGGAGAGAACCGACTGGCCGAAGTTGCCCTGTGCGAGGTTCTGCAGATAAGAGAAATACTGGAGAATGACCGGCTGTTCCAGGTCGATTGCGAAGAGAGCGGCAGCCTGATCCTTTGCCTCGTGAACCGGCATTCCGTAGGTGACGACCAGTTGATTTACGTAGATTTCTATGGGGTTGCCGGGCAGGAGGCGTACCAGGAAGAAGATAATCGTGGTAACAATGAAAATAGTCGCCAGTGCGCGCAGAAACTTGCGGAAGAAGTAGGAGCCCCAAATTGCGCTGACGATGGAATGAAAGCTGGTGGTGCGCCTTGTACTGACGTTTGCTACGTCAGCCGCTGTCGCCATAGTATATTCCTGTCTTTAAGATTGGCACCAAAATCGGGAAAGCGACCGGCCGGAATGGAGCAGCAAGCCCGAAAAATGCACTGGTGGCTCCTGGGCCAGCCTCCAAGGTTGAAGGATGCGGCGGTCCGCTTCGGGCGTGAGTATAGCATATGCAATAGGCGATGCAAATATCTGTGCAGTGTATGTGCAGTCCAAAAGGTGACGAAAAATGGCCAGGATCGTAGCGTGCTCACCGGCAATGTCGCGGCGTCATTTCGAATTTCAAGCGTATCAAATGAGCTACAGTACTTGACCAGCCAGTCATCCCTGGAACCATTTTGGCACTTGGCGACGCAGCTGGCGGACAGCCACCGTAATGCTCGCCAGCCGGCACGCTGGGATGGAGGCACATGGTGGGTGAGGCATGGTTTTGTAGGGGGGCGTTGCGGGGGCGCAGCCCCTGCACAAGGGAGGCCGCTTGCGGCCGACCGCCCATATGTATGAAAGGGGTCAAATACAAATTGGGAGAAAGCCTCTGGCGGCGCCTACTTTGTGTTCAATGTGCCGTGGCGACCGCCAGCGAAGTTCTAGGGACTGTTGTAAGCGGGAAGTGGCCGGTGGCGCTGTCAATGCCAGGGTGAGGCTGCGCTGCATGGCCGCGCATTGGCGATGGCTAAGCAGCTAATGCCAAGTGAGGAACTGGTACCGTCAGCCTCTGCGGTGTGCGTATCCAACCTATATCGCATACAATGAACGCAGCCGAAACGAATATCAATGTGCGGAGAAGCCCAATGACGCTGACAAAACAGGATGCACTCGACTATCATTCCAATGGCCGTCCCGGCAAGCTGAAGATCACGCCGACCAAGCCGATGGAGACACAGCTGGACCTTTCGCTGGCCTACTCTCCCGGCGTGGCGCACCCCGTGTTGGAAATCGCAATGAGGCCGGAGGACGCCTTTGAGTATACGGCTCGGGGCAACCTGGTCGCGGTCATTAGCAATGGTACGGCGATCCTCGGGCTGGGCAATCGGGGCGCGTTGGCTTCGAAGCCGGTGATGGAGGGGAAGGCGGTGCTTTTCAAACGGTTCGCCGATGTTGATGTGTTCGACATCGAGGTGGACACGGAGGATGCGGCGGAGATGGTGCGCTTCTGCGAACTGATCGCGCCGACCTTCGGCGGCATCAACCTCGAGGACATTAAGGCGCCGGAGTGCTTTCTAATTGAGCAGACGCTGCAGGCGCGGCTCGACATTCCTGTCTTCCACGACGACCAGCATGGTACGGCCATTATCTCTGGTGCGGGACTGTTGAACGCCTTGGAGATTGCGGGCAAGCCGCTCGATGAGGCCCGGATCGTCATCAACGGCGCCGGCGCATCTGCGATTGCCTGCGCCGATATTTACGTGGCGTTGGGCGCAGAAAAGAGCAACATTGTCATGTGCGACAGCCGCGGCGTAATTTACAAAGGCCGCATGGAGAACATGAACGAGTGGAAAGAGGATTACGCCAGCGATACTGAGGCACGCACTTTGGGTGAGGCAATGGCCGGGGCCGATGTGCTGATAGGCCTTTCGGTTGCGGGCGCTGTCTCGTCAGGGATGGTGCGCGCGATGGCGGAAAACCCGATCGTTTTTGCCATGGCCAATCCGGACCCGGAAATCCCCTATCCCGATGCCGTTTCTGCGCGGGATGATACGGTCATCATGGGGACGGGGCGTAGCGACTTTCCCAATCAGGTGAACAACGTACTCGGCTTCCCATTCATCTTCCGCGGCGCGCTCGACGTGCGGGCGAAGGCTATAAATATGGAGATGAAGCTGGCCGCGGCGCGCGCGCTGGCGGATCTTGCCAAGGAGGATGTGCCGGACGGCGTTATGAAGGCCTACGGGCTCGATACGCTGCGGTTCGGGCCGGAATATATCATTCCCAAGCCGTTGGACAGCCGTGTTCTGATGTGGGTCGCGCCGGCGGTGGCAAAGGCAGCGATGGAGACGGGGGTGGCACGTCGTACAATCGATCTGGACAACTATCTCGACGAGCTGGCGCTGCGTATCGGCAAGGGTGTTCAGGTGATGCGTACGCAGCAGAGCAAAGCCAGGCAGAATCCGAAGCGTGTGGTGTTTGGCGAGGGCGAGAACCCGAAGATCATAAGGGCGGCCTATGCGGTCGAGTCGGAGGGCATCGGTACGCCGGTGCTGCTGGGTAACCCGGATATTGTCCGCATTCGCTGCGAAGAGTTGGGCCTCGACTACCGCCCGACAGTTATCAATCCCCACCAGGACCCCAAGTATCGAGAGTACGCCACTGCTTTCTACCAGGAACGGCAGCGCAAAGGCGTGACACTGGCCCGGGCCAACGAGTTGATGCGGCAAGCCAACTTTTTTGGGCCGACGATGGTGTTGAACGGCGACGCGGGCGCGTTCATCTCCGGTCTGACGTACAACTATCCTGATGTGTTGCGTCCGGCGCTGCAGATCGTAGGCACTGCGCCTGAGCGGGGCGTACTCAGCGGCGTCTACCTGATGATCGTGCGCGATCGCATTTATTTTTTCAGCGACGCGACTGTGAACATTGACCCCGATGCAGAGACTTTGGCCGCGATCGCGATCAACGCGGCCGACGTGGCGCGCCAGTTTGATGTTGAGCCGCGGGTGGCTATGCTGAGTTTCTCCAACTTTGGCAGCACGCGTCATCCGCAGGTTGACAAGGTTCAACAAGCGACCGAACTGGTCAAGGCGCAGCAACCGGGCCTGCAGATCGATGGCGAGATGCAAGCCGACGTGGCGGTTGTGCCCGATCTGATGCGCCGCCACTATCCTTTCAGTGCGATCGAGGACGCAAACGTGCTCGTGTTCCCTGAGCTGGCATCGGCCAATACGGCCTATAAGCTACTGCACCGCTTGGGTGGCGCCGAGGCCATTGGTCCGATTCTGGTGGGGATGGGCAAGCCGATCCATGTGCTGGAGACGGGCGCGGAGGTGGTGGATATCGTCAACGTGGCCATTCTGGCGGTGGTGGATGCCCAGTTTCAGGAAGAAGAGGAAAGGAGTGGGAGCTGAGGAGAGCGTTTCGCTCGCGACGTTTCCCACCCCTGAAGTCTATAGGTTCCAGTTCTGATCGCAGTTGGACACGGTATACATGGCTACTTCGGCCGCGGCCTCCACCTGGGGCCAGACTTCCTGGTGGATATCGCGGGCAACCCACTCCTGGCGCAATTCTTCGCTCTCCCAATACGAGATCACCTCGTGCGAAAACGGGGGTCTGACCGCGCCCATTGCTTCGAGCTCTTCCTGAGGGAAGGGCGTCATCAGGCTGGCGCTGATAAAGCCCGGCTGCTGACGCATCGCCTCCATCCATACATCAACAATCACTCTCTCCAGCTCGGCGTCATTGCCGTCCTTCGCGTTGAAATAGACATCAAGTGAGATCATTACTTTCGTTCTCCTGGAATTGTCGATACTCGTGAATGTTCGTTCTAAATTGAGCTGTCCTTATGACTACTAGACCCCTTGCCTTAACACTGTCGGCTCTATCTTCGGGGGAAGTCTCTCATTCTAGGTTGCTAGAAAAATCCGTTTCCAGCAACATTTAACTGCATTCCAGCAGGCCGGGCATCTGCGGTGGCGAACAGTGTGTACGCTGCGTGACTGTATAGTGCCAATAACATTGAGTTCATTCCACCTATTTCATCTTTTCGGCTTATTTGCCCAGCTGTCCTGAAACTGCGAAATTGGAACTGCAACCTCTTTAGTGGACTCCACACTGTACGGGCAAGTTACTGAGAGATTCTTCCCTTTCTTTCGGAATCGTATCGGAGCAGGGAATTCACATTATATGTGCCCCACTTAAGGGTAAGAACGGTGGCCAAGTTCAACCCCAGTTTGGGGCTTTTATGAAAGGTCTCGTATCTGATAACGGAACAGGGAAAAGATGTTCATACATGAAGCGGCCCAACAAGAGAACGTTATGCACAAGGTCTACAGGCAATTCATCTTTATGCTTTCGAGGCGCGTACCGAAAGTATACGCTCATCTCACCCTCTTTTCCGCTCGACCTCATTCGGTTCATTGTCTTCTCGAACCAGTCTTCGCGTAACTCCGCGTCGCTCTTCCCCGGGTCATTACTATTGACAAACGCCGTGTAGTTGCTCTCCTTTATTCGTTTCGCTAGCGGATACCAGATCGCTCTTAATTGGGGCTCGGACTTAGGACTGCGAATCTTCTCTCTCCACCTAGCATGGACCTCCCTAATGTCACTTTCAACTTGGGTTCTAAAAGTCACATATTCCTTCGCAAACGATTTGGACTCCGCGGCGAATTCTTCTCGGAGGGACTGTGGCAATTCATCGTACAGTTCAGGAACGTTATGTCCGTGGCTGAACATGAAGCACCCGGTCTCTCGATAGCTTGAATGTGCCGAAACCGCCTTCAGGCACAGTTCCACAGCCTGGGTGACGGTCAGCAACATTAACCGCTCTCTGTCTAGATGATTTTCCTGCGCGTGTCTCCAAACTTTCTCCATCTGCATTGAGTTGTAAAAGGTATATACGTCTATGGGCCATGGCCGCCTCGAGGCCCCATCCCCCGGAGTTTCAAGTTGTAGGACTTCAAGAAACCTGAGTGTTTCTCCGACGTCTGACATCGAATAGTAGTCGAGTAGCTTTCCTACCATGTAGCTTACGTTGCCGCGTCGCCAGAAATTGTGGGTTTTGGCAAGTTCTTGGTCAGAGTGCAGAACGGGTTCCGATACTACGTACCGTCCGTTCTTTTCCCCTTCAATGTGTAAGAAGGAGTACGGCAATCTGGCTCTGAGATAATCAATCCAAGTACCTTCGTCTCCCAATTCAAAGTATTCTTGAGATATCATGCTTCATTCTCTCTTCTGCAAATGATTATGAGGAACACCTCTTCGACTCTTAGCCCGACGGTCGGTGAGTGGTCCTAGTGCGGTCGAACAAGGTCTGTATCTGACCCTCTCCTGTCCTTAGAGTCGGGCGACTATTCTTGGGCGAGTTACTGATGCCTACTGTTGAAACTTCAAGAGGCAGTTAAAGATCTGCCTCACTGTGAATTGGTTCTCCGATTTCCTTTAGTGTAATACGCAGATGGAAACTCCAGGATTTCTGCCACCGCCAGTTGGTGTCCGACGTAGATTGGCACCTACTAGCGCCGTCTGTTGTCTACAATCTCTTACTACAGTCTTCTAAAAGGAAAGCTTTCCGGCAACTTTGACGCGCACTCGATAGAGAGACGTGCTGGCGGTGAGGAAGAGGCTCTTCAAATCGTCGTCGCCCCAACAGAAGTTCGCGCAGCCCTGGGGCGTGTAGATTACGCCCAGGCAGGTGGCGTCAGGCGCGAAGACGTGGATGCCCCCCGGTCCTGTTACGAAGAGGTTGCCTGCGCTGTCGACCTTCATGCCGTCGGGTGCACCGTCGGGGGCGCCGTCGCGCTCGTCGGTGACTTCGGCCCAGACGCGGCCGTTTTCCAGGGTGCCGCTCGCATTCACGTCGAATACGCGAACGTGCGCCCGCATGGTGTCGTTGACGAACAGCCGCGATTCGTCGAGCGAGAAGCAGAGCCCGTTGGGCTGGTCGAAATCGTCGACCAGCAAGGTAAGTTCGCTGGTGTCGGGGTCGAGCCGGTATACGCCCTGGAAGTCGAGTTGCTGGGGGCGGGGCCGGCCGTAGTACTCGCCGCGGCCAAAGCCCGGATCGGTGAAGTAGATGGAGCGGTCGCGCTTGACGACGATGTCGTTAGGGCTGTTGAGCTCCTTGTCGCCGAAATGGGTCGCGAGAACGGTGATCGAACCATCGCTCTCGGTACGGGTGACGCGACTGGTGGCGTGTTCGCAGGTGACGACGCGGCCGTCGGCGTCGTAGGCGTTGCCGTTGGCCATATTGCTGGGCTGGCGCCAGGTCTCGATGCTGCCGTCAGGACGCCAGATGCGCATGCGGTTGCCGGGAATGTCGCTGAAGATCAGGTGTTTCTCGACGTGGTTCCAGATGGGTCCTTCGGTGAATTCGAAGCCGCTGCCGATCTCTTCGATTTCGAGGTTGTCGCCGACGATGGATCGGAACTTTTGGTCGCGAATTTCTACGTTCACTTTGTGTCCTCCGGGAGTGCTGATTTGGTAGTGATGAGGAGAAGACAATAGTTTCTGTCAAGAGTCCGTGCCATATTTCTGCATAAAGTAGCTGAAAGACGAATTCTTAGTGCGTGCCGTCTCATGATCGAACGCACTCAAGATTTCGAGCATGAACTCTGCTCTTGAATTGAATTTACCTGGTATCAGCCCGAGAAACTGCTCTTTCGTGAGATGGTCGGTGTTTTGCAATCCAGTGGCGATTCCCATCCTCTTGCACTCAGTGTCACTTAGGCCGGCGAGGTACCAACTCTCTATCTCCCTGCAAACGATAAAGATTCGAGTTGAAAGGTGAGGGCCAAGAGCAATACCGGTATCGCCAGATAAACTCCGATACCCTCTTCGTATGCGTTCTTTTCTGTCGGTCACGCAAGGAGACGCGTTCAGGTCTGCCACCAAAATGGCATCGGCCTGTACCTCCACTGTCGCATTCATTGCAAAGTAATCGTAAAGAATGCTGTTTACTTCCCCTTTGGTGGCCTCGCTGTATCGCTCAATCTGAATGTAATCATACGTCTGCGCCAACTTAGGCCTGACAACATAATTGAAGAACATCTCGTCGTCCGTCCCCTCAACGAGTATCAGAATCATTCGAAATGCCAATGTCCGTCACCTTAGAAATCGCGAACGAAAAGTTCGTCAATGCTGAAAACTTCATGCTCCAACAAGACTCTGACATGCTTTCTGTCAGTGGGCTTTGTGATCTGCGAGAATCCGTCGTCGTCTCTGCTTATGACAAGGATATTATCCAGTCCAGCGTGTCTAACTAACTGTTGGCTGTGGGTGGTCATAAGGATCTGTCTCCTTTCTGACACCTCCTTGAACAGTTCCATCAGTCCTGAAAGCACCTTGGGGTGCAGATGCCTCTCTGGCTCTTCGAAAATGGCGAACCGTTTCTGTTTCTGAAAATAGAGCGCGACGACTAAAGCGATTATTCTAGCCGTTCCGTCAGATGTCAGGAATGCTGGCAGTTCCTTGCCTTCAGCGAAAGATTCCTGCACCTTTATGGTTATGAACCTGTCTGCCAGTTGTTCAACCCCCATGTCCTTGAGATAGGGAAGGTTGTACTGACACAGATTGCGGATGCTCCGACTAGTGTCTTCGTCACTGAGCAGCTTCTTGAGTACAACGGCCAGATTGCTGCCGTCCGTTTCCAGCTCTGAGGGGCCGGCGACCGGAACTGGGCTCTTGGCCTTATCCGGATCAAAATTATAGAGGCCGATTGCTCGAAACCAGTTGCAAACCGTTTCGGCGAAGAGACGAACGAAAGGGGACTCCAATAATAGAGTCTTGTCAGAGAGCGGCGGAATACTGAATGAATTCAACAGGTCATTTTCGGCGGGCGAAAGTAGTGGGCCGGATTCGGAGGATGCCAATTGCATCCTCACTTCACCGGCAGAATTGAAGATTTCGACCGTGGACTGCGATGCATAGCCTGCCTTTTCCTCAGCCAGGGCCATCTGCGACTCGCGCTCTTCCGCGTTAACGACCTCCTCGCGCGAACAGCGCAGGGTCAATCTGTCGCGTTCTATGCTGAATCCAACACCTTGGCTATTCAATCGCAAGGAAAACTCATACTCAAACGAGTGGATGATGAGAGGCCAGCCACTTTTATGGGTCAACAGGGAGTCGTCTTTAACAACCAGGTGAAAACGGAGCGGCTGCACGTTTCCAATCTTGATATTGCGCAAGTACTCCACTCCGCCTTGCAGCGAGATGGCGTCTTCCAGTCCGTGAGCAGCGATGTCGCTTAGGAATTTGAATGCCTGGACGAAGTTGGATTTGCCCGAAGAATTCGCGCCGACAAGCAGGTTGAAGTCGCTCAGTTCAACTGTCAGGTCGGCGAAACTTTTGAAATTGGCGATTCTGATCCTGGAAATTGTCATATCGTCTGTCCTAAATAAAGGGACGCTGGCTTTGGACGGGGTTGAAGAAACACTCCTGCGCGCCGCTCTCACTTTTCGTCGTGGCTTGCCCTTTCAGTTTAGGTAACCGAAGATAACTCAATTCGCTGTGCAAGATGCGCCGTAAAGGTAAGTATCGCAGGTGAAGAGTCTGGCGCTTAGCGCTTGTCAGGTTGTCTCTCCCTGAAGTCCTTCTGTTGGCTCTTGAGAACTTCAGCTACCTTGATGGCGCCAAGCAAAGGCCCCACAACAGAGCGTTTCAATGTTGCCGACGTCTTTCTCTTGATCTCGAATGATTACGTGTCTGCTGACTACCTGAATGTCCTTTTGGCCTTCAAGTCCAGATCAGTCACATGACCCCATGATTCCTGACGCGGTCTCCTCGAATAAGTCAAAGTGCATGTGTTTTGGGCCAGTCGTTAGACTGCTGCTCGAGTAACCTCTTGGACAGTTCTCGAAACGCGCGTGTCTTTTCTTCCATATTCTCATAGGCGGCTTGTTCCAAAATGTGTCGCGCCTCGCTTTCAAGTGAACGATTGTTCTCGGCAGCACGTTGCCTTAGCCGCCTTACGATTTCATCGTCCAACCGTCGAACAAGAACCTCTGCCATGATTTCCTCCAATGTGCACGAACACCGAAATGCCAGCACTCCCCGGCTGGTTGTCGGAATGGATTGAATCCTAGTTTAACATATGTTCTGTTTCACCTTGTATACGAGGCTCACGGCAAACGGCGCGTTCGTGCAATGGCTATGGTAGAATACCCGCAAACAGTCCACCGACGGTCAGCGGAGGGGCACAAGAGCGGAATCCTGGAGGACAGTTGAGATGAGCAGCACGCAGGAATTGACCTACATCGCGGCCATCACCGATGCGATGGACGTGGAGATGGCGCGCGACCCGGAGGTGATCATCTTTGGGGAGGACGTGGCAGGGCCGTTTGGCGGCGCCTTCAAGGTTACAAAACCACTGACTGAAAAGTACCCGCCGGAGCGCATCTTTAACACGCCGATGTGCGAGAATGCGTTCATCAGTATGGGTACGGGAATGGCGCTGATGGGGATGCGGCCGGTGATTGAGATGCAGTTCGCCGACTTTATTTCGAGCGGCTTTGACAGCATCGTTCAGTTTGCGGCCACCAATCATTATCGCTGGGGGGCGCCGGTACCCTGGGTGATTCGCGCGCCTTGCGATGGCGGGCTGCGATCCGGCCCCTTTCATAGCCAGAACCCGGAGGCCTGGTTTACACATTCTCCGGGCCTCAAAGTGGTGGCGCCGGCGACCCCTGCCGATGCCAAGGGCTTGCTGATCGCCGCGATCCGGGACAACAATCCTGTCATTTATATGGAGAGTAAGATCCTCTACCGTACGGAGCGCGGCCCTGTGCCTGAGGGCGAATATGTGGTTCCGATCGGAGAGGCCTGTACCGTTCGGGAAGGGTCGGACGTGTCGGTAATCACCTACGGAGCACAGGTACGGGAGGCGAAGGAGGCGGCTGAACGGCTGGCAGAGGAGGGGATCGAGGCCGAAATCCTGGATTTGCGGACTCTCAAGCCGCTGGACACGGAGGCAATCTTGGATAGCGCCCGCAAGACGGGCAAGGTGTTGATCGTCCACAGCGCTACAGGCAACACAGGCGTGGGCGCGGAAGTGGCGGCGCTGATCGCGCAGGAGGCATTTGAATGGCTCGATGCGCCGATTCAGCGGCTGACCGGTCTGGATATTCCGGTACCCTTCAGTCCGACGCTGGAGGATGCTTATCGCCCGAGCGCCGACAAAATTTACGCGCTGGCGAAAGAACTGGCGGCATTTTGAACATGGCCAACAACAGCCTGAAACTGGCAACTCTCTGTTATGTGCAACGGCCCGGCCAGACCTTGATGCTTCACCGGGTCAAGCGGGCCAACGACTACCATGAGGGCAAGTGGAACGGACTGGGAGGCAAGTTCGAGCAGGGGGAATCGCCGGAAGAGTGTGTCGTGCGTGAGGTTTACGAGGAGAGCGGGCTACGGTGCATCGACCCGGCGCTGCGCGGACAGATCACCTTTCCCAACTTCGACGGCGAGGCCGACTGGTATGTGTGGCTCTTCGTCGCGCAAGACTGGACCGGGCAACTGATCGACTCGGAAGAGGGCAGACTGGCCTGGATCGACAACGAGAGGCTGCTGGACCTGAACCTGTGGCCGGGCGACAGGATGTTCATCCCTTGGATGTTCGAGGAGCGCTACTTCTCGGCGAAGTTCCTCTATCAGGACGGCGACTTTCAGGGCTACGAGGCCACCTTTTACAGCCCCGGCGGACGCATCGACCGTGAGAGCTACCGGCACCAGGCGGAGGAAGTAAAGCCGGATTTCGTGCCTGTATACGAAGCTGTTGATGACACGTACTGCTGGCTGTGCGGCGGCGCGGTAAGTAAGCGCCACTGCAAGATCATCTGCAGCCAGTGCGGATTTACGCGCGATTGCAGCGACCCCTAAGCGGCCCGGACTCTGTGTATTTGATTAGTCAGCAAGGCGCTTGCTTGCTGGCCGATTTCCAGCCCTATTGCTACTGAGCGAGGGCTTTCTCGCCGGCGGCGAGTACCTCCAGGATGCGGTCGGTATCGTAGACACAGCCTGCCCAAGTGCCGCCGCTGACCGCCTGAAGCGCCGCCCAGAGACGGGTATCATCGGGAAGGCGCGGGTCGGCAGCCAGGTCAGGATGAAGAGAGCGGCCGGCCAGTAGCTCCGTACCAGCCACCTGCTGGTCAGACCCGTCAACCCCGTTTCCATTACTCCCACTTCCATTTCTTCCGGGCGGCGTTACCAGGTTCAGGCTGCCGCGCAGGTTGACTGTGTCCACTTCAATCTGAATCGTATCTCCTTCACGCACGCGGCCGATTGCGCCGCCCGCCAGGGCTTCGGGGCCGATGTGGCCGATGCAGGCGCCGGTGCTGACGCCGGAAAAACGGGCATCGGTAATCAACGCTACCTGCTTGCCGAAGGGCAGATAGCGCAGCGCCGAAGTCAATTGGTAAGTTTCCTCCATACCGCTACCCATCGGGCCGCGGCCGATCAATACAATAATGTCACCGGCCTGGACCGGCTTTTCGTGGTTGCCTTTGATGGCGGCGATCGCTTCGCGCTCGCTGATAAAGACCCTTGCGGGGCCGGTATTGCGGTAGACGCCATCGTCGTCAACCACTGAGGGATCGATGGCGGTGCTCTTGATGACCGATCCTTCGGGAGCCAGGTTGCCGGTGGGGAACGTGACTGTGCTGGTCAGACCGCGCTGGGCTGCGGTTTGCGGGTCCATGATGACGTTATCAGGGTCGATCCCGTCTTCCGAGTAGAGACGCTCACGCAGGCGCTGGCGGCGTTCGCTGTCCTGCCATTCGTCGAGCAGCTCGTCGAGGGCGCGGCCGTGGACGGTCAGGGCGTCGAGGTGCAGGAGGTCCAGGTTGCGCAGGTGGAGCATCACTTCGGGCACGCCGCCGGCGAGGAAGACTTGCACGGTGGGATGACCGGTGGGTCCGTTGGGCAGAACATCTACGAGTCGCGGCACATCGGCGTTGACGCGCTGCCAGTCGGCGACGGTTGGGCGGGGCAGACCGGCGGCGTGGGCGACTGCGGGGATGTGGAGCAGCAGATTTGTCGACCCGCCAAAGGCGGCGTGGACGACCATAGCATTGTGAAGCGCTTTTTCGGTGAGGATATCGGCACAGGCGACCTCATTTTCGTGTAGTGATACTAAGGCCCGGGCTGAACGGTCGGCTGTGTCCTTCCAAATGGGCTGACCAGAGGGCGCCAGCGCAGCATGCATGAGAGTGAGGCCCAGCGCTTCTGCCACGACTTGGGCGGTCGCGGCCGTGCCGAGGAACTGGCAGCCGCCGCCGGGCGAAGCGCAGGCGCGGCAGCCGAGTTCGGCCGCCTCTTCCATGGTGATTTCACCGTGGGAGAAGCGGGCGCCGATGGTCTGCACTTTGCCGGCGTCTTCGCCGCTGCTGGGGGGGAGGGTCACGCCGCCGGGCACGATGACAACGGGCAGTTCGCGCTGCGCGGCCAGGGCGACCATCATCGCGGGCAGGCCCTTGTCACAGGTGGCGACGCCCATCACGCCTTTTCGTGTAGGCAACGAACGGATGAGGCGGCGTAGAACGATGGCGGCGTCGTTTCTGTAGGGCAATGAGTCCATCATGCCGGTCGTGCCCTGAGTACGGCCATCACAGGGGTCGGTGACAAAGCCGGCGAACGGGACCATGCCGAGCTCTTTGAGCCTTGCTGCCGCTGCCTCCATCAGCAGCCCGACCTCCCAGTGGCCGGTATGGTAGCCGAGCGCGATGGGCGAGCCGTCGGGCGCGCGGATACCGCCCTGTGTGCTGAGGATGAGGAACTCTGGATTGCGCAGGCGGCGGGGGCTCCAGCCCATGCCGGCGTCCTGCGTGAGGCCGAAGATGTCACCGCTGGGGGCGTTGCGCAGGAACTCTTCGTCCAGCGGCAAAGATCCGGTGGGGCCGTCGGCGTTTGTCTGGACGTTGAATAGACTGCTGTCGTCGTTGTCTACGGGGATGGTGCTGGAATTCTTGGCGGCCATTGTCATTTCCTTTGCGGAGAAAGGCTCTCAAATTGGCTTATATTCTTTTGCTCTTTTGCTTGCTCTTTATAGCACGGGCGGGTAAGATGGACAACCACCGGACCGAGGCATTTCCTATAGTCATCCGGAATCCAAGAGATGCAGAAATTGCAACGACGGGACGCATTTGGTCTGTTGTTGACCGACCATTTCGCGGGTGAGACCTGTAGTGAATTTATTGAACGCGATGACGGCTACCTGGTTGCTACCGACAACCTGACCGCCTACTTCGCAACGTTTGACGAATGGCCTCCCCGTTTCCAGCAGGCGATGGGATATGTGTGCGGGCGTGTGCTGGATGTGGGCGTTGGCGCCGGCCGTTTTGCTCTCTACCTGCAGGAACAAGGGCACGATGTAGTCGGCATCGATGTTTCGCCGGGCGCGCTGGAAATCTGCCGAAGACGGGGTGTGAAGGATGTGCGGCAGATGCCGTTCCACAAGGTTGACGCTTCGCTGGGCAGCTTCGATACAGTCCTGATGTTGGGCAACAATTTCGGGTTGTTTGCCAACCCACGCCGGGCGAAGTGGATGCTGCGGCGTCTCAAGAGGCTTACCGGTCCAAACGCCCGTATTGTGGCCGAGTCGCTCGACATTTACGGTACCGACAAGCCAGAGCATCTTGCCTATCATGATCGCAATCGCAGGCGGGGCCGGATGGCCGGGGAGATTCGCCTGCGGGTCCGCTACAGGGAAGTGATCGGCGACTGGTTTGACTATTTGATGGTTTCGCAGGCGGAAATGCTGGAGATTGTTGAGGACTCCGGCTGGCGCGTTGATGAATTCATCGGCAACAATGGCGGGCAGTATATTGGGGTGATCGAGAAAGAGGGATAGGCCGGCAACAAAGGGTTGACCACCGGCTTTCCGTTACGCACATGAGGTTAATCAATGACTCGTAAAATCTTATTGACGGGCGCTGCCGGCAAGATCGGAAGCTTCTTCCAAGACGCCTATGTTGATGCTTATGAATTCGTCCTTACCGACATTGTAGAGCCGAAAGAGACGAAAGGGGCGCCCTTTACGCAGGCCGACCTGAGCGACTTTGATGCAGTTCGTCCACTATGTGACGGCATCGACACGGTGGTGCATCTGGGTGCGGACCCGAGCATGGAAGCACCATGGGAGAGCTTGCTGCCCAACAATGTTGTCGCCACGTACAATGTGTTTGAGTCGGCCCGGCAGGCCGGCTGCCGGCGGGTCGTCTACGCCAGCAGCATTAATGCAGTGTTGGGCTATCCGCGCGATCAGCAGGTTCATACCAGCCAACCGGTGTACCCAATTAACTTGTACGGCGCGACGAAGTGTTGGGGCGAAGCGCTGGCACGGTACTACTCGGCCGCGCACGGCCTCTCCTGCCTCTGTCTGCGTTTCGGGGCCGTACAGGATCGGGACACGGAATGGATCCATTGGGATCACGAGTATGTCGAGATCATCCAGACTCTGGAGGACAATGCCAGCTTGATCGCGGCCGCGGTCGATGCCGGCGACCACGTGGACTTTGGCAACTTCCATGGCATCTCGGACAATCGCTTTAAGCGGCTGGATATGACCGACACCAAGGCGATCCTCAACTACGCGCCCCGGGATGACGCCTTTGAGATGGCGCGCCGGCGCGGCAACTTCTGAGCGCGCCCGGCGCGCTTGCGGCGCTCTCTTCTTAACCGAGGCTCTTCAATTCGGCATCGATAGCCTGCAATGTTTCCTGCGTAACACCCGCCTGCACCGCCTCCGGGTAGTAGGAGATCTGCTGCAAGGTCATGTGCATGGCCATGGGCAGGTCGGGATGGGTTGAGGCGCCGGGCAGGTGCTTCTCCAGGATTGCCTTGGCCCCCTCGTTACTCAGCAGATCTTGCAACGTAGAGTGGATGCTGTAGGACATTAGTATACTCTTCTCCATTTCGGAACGGGATTAGGGTTGCTGCGCGCCTGCAGTTTCCACATAAACGGCGTAGATTGACTGGCTGCTTGCCATGAAGAGCCGGTTTTTGCCCGCGCCGCCGAAACAGAGATTGGCGCAGATTTCAGGCAGATGAATTTGCCCGATCCGAGTCCGGTCAGGCGCGTAGCAATGGGCGCCGTCAAAGCCGGGACCGGCCCAACCGGCAGCGGCCCAGAGGTTCCCGTCTTCGTCGCAGCGGATGCCGTCGGCCATGCCCGGATTCATATCGACAAAGACGCGTCCATTTTCAAGCCGATTGTCGGCGGTTACGTCGAATACGCGGATGTGGGAGGGGCCGTCGGGGTCGTGGGAGCGGCCGGTATCGACGATGTACAGGAGCTCCTCGTCGGGCGAAAAGCAGAGGCCATTGGGGCGCAGGAAGTCGTCGGCCACGATGGCAGCCTCGCCCGAATCGGGGTCGAGGCGATAGACGCGATTGGGCAGTTCGGCTTCGGCGACCTGGCCTTCGTAGTTGAGCATGATGCCGTAGCCGGGGTCGGTGAACCAGACGCTGCCGTCGGAATGGACCACGACGTCATTGGGCGAGCTGAGACGCTTGCCTTCAAAGCTGTCCATCAGAACGGTTATCGAGCCGTCATGCTCGGTGCGGGTGACGCGGCGGCCGGTGTGTTCGCAAGAAACAAGCCGCCCCTGACGATCACGTGTATTGCCGTTGGTGTGATGTGCGGGGCTGCGATAAACGCTGACTTCGCCGCTTTCCTCGTTCCAACGCAGCATCCGATTGTTGGGAATGTCGCTCCAGATCAGGCAGCGTGCGTCTCCGAACCATACTGGTCCTTCGGCCCAACGGCAGCCGGTGAAGAGACGTTCGACAACGGCGTTGCCGATTCTGTATTTGCTGAAGCGGTCGTCAAGCACCTCGACCGCCGGGTCGGGGTAACGAACAGTTCCCCCGCTCCAGTCGCGCTCTGCCAGTGATGGCGTGGACATGTAACTTTCTCCTTCTATGTTAGCGATGGGTAAGGTTACTGTTGCTGCCGGACATTATCGCAGACCTGCCGCCTCGCTGCCCAGATTCACAATGGCCAGAAAAACGGGATCAGTACTGTAGCCAGCCCCCACATGATGATCGTCAGCGGAACTCCAATGCGCAGGTAATCGGCGAAAGTATACCCGCCGGCGCCTCTGACAATGGCGTTGGTCTGATACCCCATCGGCGTCATGAAGCTGGCCGATGCGCCAAAGGCAATGGTCATCAGCAGAGGCTGCGGGTTAATTTGCAGTGTTGCAGCCAGAGAGAGCGCGATGGGAGTGAGGAGTACGGCGACGGCATTGTTGCTGATCAGCTGTGTCAGCAGGCTGGTGAAGAGGTAGAAAAGAGAGAGCATTACGACGGGGCTGACGTGCCCTGCAAGCGAGATCAACTGATCTACGAGTAGCTGAGCAAGCCCGGTTTTCTGCATCGCGATGCCCATAGGAATGGTGCCGGCCAGCAGCAGCAGGGTGGCGCCGTCCAGCGATGACATTGCCTCGTCGGCACGCAGGCAGCGAGTCGCTACCATGAGTGCTGCGCCTCCCAACGCCAAGACGACGATGGGGATTTCGGTCAGGCTTGCCAACAGGATGACTGCCCCCATGATTATCAGGGCAAGGCGATTCTTGGCGTGCCTTACGATCGCCGACTCGACGCCTTCTACCAGCAGGAGTTTGAACAGCTCGCTCACTGTATGCAGGCCGTTGCGGGTTCCCTGGAGAAGGAGGACATCGCCGCTGTTCAGACGCGCCCGTCGCGGACCAACTCTGCGCTGACCGCCCCGCCGCTGTAGACCCAGCACATGAACCTGGTGACTTTCTTCAAAATCCAGTTGGGCCAGTTGCCGACCGATGGCCACCGAGTCCGGCAAAATGACTGCCTCGACAGTTCGTATTGCGGGAGAGACGCCGGCTGACCTGTCGGAAGAGGGCGGCATTGACTGCCCGGGCTCTGAAACGGAGACAGAATATGTTTCGATGAAGCGGGAAATCAAGGGCGGCGCGCCGCAGACGACGAGGACGTCGCCTTCCTGAATTCTAAGCGACTCTGCCTCCTCCGACTCGAATCGTCTGACAAGGCCGAAACGCGAGGGATTGGGACGCCGCGCGCGATGAGGTTTGCCGTCACGCAAGAGTTCGAGCAGTTCGATCCGTTCCTGGGCCGAATCGCCGTTGCTGTGGATAGCCTTGTGCAAGTGGGTCAGGCGCCGGTGGTGGCGCTCTGATCTGCGACGGGAGAACTGGATTCCGGCGGCCTCGTTGAACAGTTCGCCAACGTTTTTGCCGAGCAGTGGACTCACCTTTTCCACCAGGAGTTCGGCGACAAAAGGCGTGTGCTGGTGGCGGCCCTCGCCAAGCCCGCCAGCTGGCGCGCGGTCAGGCAAGAGCTTCTGGCTAGTAAGAACGACAAAGGTGCCGCCTGCCAAGGTGAAGATCAGGCCAAGCGGGGTGAAGGTCAGGAAATTGAAACCCGGTCCTCCGGCGGCGCGATAGAGATCATCTACCAGGATGTTGGTGCTGGTGCCCAGAAGCGTAATTGTTCCCCCGAGCACTGCGAAATAGCTTAGCGGAATCAGCAGCTTGGACGGTTGAATGCGGAATCGCTGGCTGAGGGAAAGGACGACTGGCGCCATCATGACGACGACTGGGGTGTTGTTCATGATAGCGCTGGCAAGAGGGATGACGCCGCCCAACAGGACCAGCAGACGGCGGGGACTTCCGCCGGAGAAGCGGGCAAGACCGACCGTGACGATTTCCAGCGCGCCGGTGCGTAGCAGGCCGCCGCTGATCACAAACATTGCACCGACTGTAAGTGTTGCAGTGCTGGCGAATCCGGAGAGCGCCTCACCTGTATTGAGGATGCCGGTCAGTGCAAGCGCGGCAATGGCGAGGGCCGAGGTCGTCTCGGTCGCTAACCAGTCTGTCAGATAGAGATAGGTCGCCACGAAAAGAATGACGACAAGGATGATCATTTCTGTTGTCATGGATAGACTGCTCAGGTGAGCAGGGGTCGAATATCCCCAACGATGGCCGGTGTACGTCGCTGCAAGGGCAGATGGGGGGCTAGACAACTGCCTGAGAAGCGCTGAAGGTTAAGACACTGGGGGTTGCATCTACTGTAACGCTTTTCCAACCTATTGTCCTACATTCGCATAGCAATAGGAACGAAACGCGCATCGGAATGTGCCAGACTGCAGAGCGCTGCAGGAATCAGGATAATGTCTTGATTGTGTGCAGTCAAGCGCGAAAGTGTCGAAAGAGGGCATTTTCCGCAATATTTTTTTCTGGTCGCAATGCAATCTTTGGGTTGACGGCGACATCGCCACATGATACTGTTCGTGTAATCACTGCGGTGCGCTCTGCAGTGGCGGAGAGCCACTGAGTAGCGTTGTCATGAGGACTAGGACATGAGCGAAAACAGCAGAGACAGTTCTCCCCCTGAGCGGTGGATTGACCCAATCTGCCGGCCTCTTTCGATCGACGCTCGCAAGCCATATGTAAGATTGCCGGACGGCGGACTCATGGCCGTTGACGGGAACGCCACGATCATCAGCAGGGATGACGGAGGTAGTTGGGAAGCGCCGCGTCCAATCTACCGCGGCGAGGGAACCGACCTTCCCGCTCCCGGGCCAGGCATACCACAAAATCGGGGCCAGTTGCTGGCGACTCGCGATGGGGTCCTTATCTTCGTTTGGATGGATGTTCGGGTGTTGAATTGGGACGATGAGAGTGGCGAACCTGGCGTGGACGCCCGCGGGGACCTGTGGTCGATTCGCAGCTTGGATGGCGGCGCGACCTGGGTTGACCGGCAGCGTCTCTTTCAAGGCGTATGCGGTCATCCCCCGATCAATATGATTGAGACGTTCAACGGCAGAGTAGTCGTGACCAATCAGTACTACCTGCGCCACCCTGGCAGGAATGTAGTCCGCGTCTACTCGTCGGCCGATGCGGGAAAGAGCTGGCGCGGCAGCAATATCATTGATCTTGGGGGCCACGGTCACCACGACGGCGCGTTCGAGCCGACCTTTATTCAACGGCGTGATGGCTCGCTATGGATGTTGATTCGCACCAACTGGGATCGATTCTGGGAGGCCATTTCCGAGGACGATGGACTGTCGTGGCGTTTAATCCGGCCCAGTTCGATTGAGGCCAGCAGTTCTCCTGGCTATCTTGCCCGTTTGCAGAGCGGCCGTCTTCTGTTGGCCTGGAACCGACTCTATCCGGAAGGGGCCGACAGTTACCTTCGACGCAGCGGCCAGCTCTCGGAGGATGCCGCCAGTTGGCACCGAGAGGAGCTATCGGTCGCCGTTTCGGGTGACGAGGGCCGCAGCTGGTCGGCGCCGCGCGTGGTTGCCCGCGAGAAGGATGCGTGGATATCCTACCCCTACGTATTCGAGCCGAGGCCGGGCCAGCTCTGGATCATGACCGGACAGGGGGATCTGCGGTTGCGCGTAGTCGAGTCCGACCTCTTCGACAGTTGAAGCCAGCGACTGCGTGGCATGTTCTCAGAGATTGTGGGAAGTGGTAAGGTCAGGAAAGAGGTCTGGAGCCTGCGGCTTTAGCCAAAAAATCAGGCAAAGTAGTTGGGGAGCTAAAAAAGGAGCGGGCGAACGGACTCGAACCGTCGACATTCAGCTTGGGAAGCTGACGTTCTACCACTGAACTACGCCCGCAGAAAGAGCAGCCTTCAAAATAGGATAGTTGAATGTGGGACAATTGAAGGTTCGTATCTATAATACAAATGCCCTCGAGTGCTGTCAAGTATGTGAAAGCGGCGCTTGCGTATAATATTCAAATCGTGTAAAACTTAAAGTGTGGAGTGCTACGCTTTCGGATAGTGAGAGCCCCCTTCATACTTCAAAAACCAAACTTTGATCTTTCGATAAGAAAAGTTCCGGGTGTGGCTTACATTTGACTAAAATCACAGCAGTTCGATAGAGGAGGGAACAATCGGATGATACAGTTTGACTTTGGCCGCCTGGAACAAGTAGAACTGCGAACCGTATGGGTAAGTGAAGACAGCGACTTTGCCTCGTGGCTGACCCGAGGCGACAGCTTGGCACTGCTAGGGGAAGCGATCGGCCTCGACCTGGAGTTGGAGGACATGGAAGGCTGGGTCTCGCCCTATCCTCGGGGAGTGGTCTGCCGTACCCGCGGCGGTGGCGGCTATGTGGTCATACAGAATCAGCTGGAACATACCGATCAGAGTCATCTTGGTCAACTCCTCACCTTTGCTGCGGAGTTGAAGGCCGTGACCATGGTGTGGGTGGCGGCGGAATTTACTCAGGAAGACCAAAATACGCTCAACTGGCTAAATGAAATTTCGAGCGACAACATAGGTTTTTACGGACTGGAAGTAGAATTGTGGAGAATTGGCGAATCGCCCCTTGCTCCCAAGTTTCATCTTGTAAGTAAGCCAAGCAGCTCGAGTGGAAGGTCGGAACCACCCAGTCGGAGCACTGTCAACAGTACACCTCCTCCGACCCCTTCGCCTTCGCCGGAGCCAGACGAATCAACGCTGGAGGACCAGTTGCAACAGGTTGAAAATGAGTTGCAACTGGAATATCAGCTGGTAGAAAATGAGTTGCAGATGGAGTATTGGCAGGCGCTGCGGAAGCATCTGGAGGACAGCGGCAGTTTCATTCGCCCTGGGACGCCGCGATCGCAGAATTGGATGAATTTCGACGTCGGCCACTGGCGGTTGCGCATGACGGCGTTCAACAACATGCGGGAAGGCGGAATCGGCGTACAATTGGTAATCCGAGAGGGCGATGCCGAGGTCTCATACAACACGCTTTATCAGCAGCGCGGGGAGATCGGAGCGGAGATCGGTGATGCGCTGGAGTGGCGCGAGCTGCCAGAACACAAGCAAGGGCAGGTAATGTTGCGGAGATACAATGCCGATCCGACCAACCGGGCTCAATGGACTGAGCACCATTCCTGGTTCAAAGAAAAACTGGAGGCTTTTGATCGAGCATTCCGGCCGCGCATTACAACTTTCGGCGCCGGGAACTAAGGTTGCAGGTAACTACTAAGCCACAGTAGTTGACCAGCCAGTCATCCTTGGAATCATTCAGGCTCTTGGTGACGCAACTGGTGTACAGGCGCCGCCATGCTCGCCAGCCGACACGTTGCGAAGAAGGCACACACCTGGTGAGGGATGGTTTTGTAGGGGGCGTTGCGGGGGCGCAGCCCCTGCACAAGGGAGGGCCGAAGGCCCGACCGCCCAACATACAACAATGAGGGGAGAAAAACACCTTTGCTCCCCTCGTTCAGATTTGCGAATCAGTTGCGGCTGAGTCGTTACGGTTGCAGGAGAAAGTGTTCCTGGTTCGTCGGATCTCGACATAACTAACTAAAATCACCGCCCATACTGTGTCCTGACTTGACAATGCAGTATGGGCGGCGTTTTTCCTCTGTCCTGCAAGGCAGGCGAACCCGACCCTTCGCAGTACCTATTCCGCAAGAATATCAGATGTAAATTTGCCGTCGGACATGATCTGTTCGCCGTCCACTTCGATCGTGCATTGCGTTGGAATGACGTCGACGTGGTGTTCGGACTTCCAGTCGGCGCCGGTCTGTTTGCCGTAAGGGTCACCAAAGGCCACATGCACACCTGGGAATTTCTCGTCCTGCAGCAGGTTTCCGACCAGACCGGTTAGTGCGATGTTGGTCCCGATTGCGAACTCCCCGACTCGGTCGGCATTTTCGACGCCGTAAATGTAGGACCTGACGTCCTCTTCCAATGCACTGTCTGCGCATTTCACTGCGCGGACACGTCCATTTTCAACCTCGAAGGTGACAGGCGTATCGAGGATCCCGTATCGTTCGCTGAAATAGTCGCCTAGTTCGTCCACTACCAGCGTACCATTTGCGTTTCCTGGCGAGGTGAAGGTCTCTCCTTCAGGCAGATTCCCCCACTGGCCAGGCTCGTGGTACAGGCCGTGGCAGGGTATCCAGTTGAATTCCGGATTGAGCGCGGCGGTAAAGTCGGTCCCCTTCGGGTTGGTTACCCGGATCGAAGCGGCGCGAGAGACAAGCTCGTGGACTCGCATGGTTACCTCGAAAATACGTTGATAATCGACCCGCATGCCCTGCATCATCAGAGGGGGCGTGATGTTGATCATATGGCCGTGGCGGGCGCCGGCAGGATTGGCCTGCATAACCGCGGGCATGTAGGCCATGCGAAATTTCAGTTCACCAGGCCGGCTGCTGGCCGTATAAAAGCTGACATTCGGCTGGAAACTCGCCAGAGCGGCCTGGAGTTTTTCGGGCATCGCCGTTATTGGGCGGGCGCCGAGCGACTCCAGAGTGAGCGTCTCTACGTCGGCGGCGATTGGACTTGCAGCATCGGCCAGTGCCTGGCTGATAAGCGACGAGCCTTCGTCGCCCAGAATGAGGACGCGTTCGCCCGGCTGCACAGCCATGCAGGTTCTCACTGCGGCCTCGGCGCCAGCCTGCATATCTGCAAGTGTGTAAGTTTCGGTTTCACTCATAGGGTTACATTCCTCCTGGACTGTGAAAAGCTAGATGGCAATTTCTTATTCAACGAGAGTTCAAACTGTAGTGGTAACTCTACTAAGCCATATACAGTGCCTGTCTTGACCAGCCCTTTATCCCTGCCGCCATTCAGGCTATCTGATTGCGTATTCGGTTGGCGGCAGCCAGGTTGCTGGAGCCGCACGGCTGGAATGAGGACACAAGGTCGGTGAGCGAGGGTTTTGTAGGGGGGCGTTCCGGGGGCCCACCCCCTGCACAAGGGAGGGCCGAAGGCCCGACCGCCCATATGCAAAGAGAGAGTATAGAGGAGTGAGTAGAATGAGAACATCGATGCGAATTGGCGATGGCTGAGTAGTTTCCTGTAGAGGATACCATTAACCCAGTATAACCGGCTCTTCGGGGTACTGGAGCAAGGAGGGGCGCTCGCGCTGCGCCAGAGCAATGACTATGGTTAATGGCCCCAGTCTGCCCCAAAACATGGTAAAGGCAATCAGTGCCTGTCCCCATGCGTTGAGCTTGTGCGTGAAGCCAAGGGAGTAGCCGGCATTCGCAAAAGCGCTTACCACCTCGAAGCCAAGCTCAAAGATGTCGCCCTGGTTCAATAGAGACAAGACGATCGTAACGGCCCCAACCAGGAGCGTGCTGACCGTCATAATTGCAACCGCTTTGTTCAGCGTCTCTCTGGGCACGGACCGGCCAAACGCCACAGCCTGGTTGTCTCCCCCCTTGGCGGTAGCCAGGGCGGAGATGAGCAACACACCAACGGTGCTGCTGGTAACGCCGCCGGCCATACTTGCCGGGGCGCCGCCTATGAACATCCAGAACAGAAGCATGAGCTGCGTACTTTGACTAAGTTGATCGATGGGAAGGATAGTCAGACCGGCAGTACGCGCGGAAATCACTGTGAAAACGCTGATTGCAAGTTGCTCGCCGAGGGAGTGGGCGGCCAAGGTGGCTTCATATAGAGGGCGATCAAGTAACATCACGGCCAGCCCAACGAGAAGGAGAACCGCGGTCAGCCCTAATGTGATGCGCGTGTTCAGGGCGAGCAATCGATTCCTGAAGTAGCTGACCACATCGTACAGAACGGCAACGCCAAAGCCGCCCAGGATAATCAAGGCGGACATCACTGCGAGCGTAAAATAGTCGGCGCCGAACCCGAACAATGGCGGGTGGCCGCTGCCGGCGAAGAGGTCGAAACCTGCATTGCAGTAGCTGCTTACGGCGTGGAATAGCGCCAGCCACAGCGCCTCGCCCGCGGGGAATTCTGTCCGCCAGCGCAGCCACAACAGCAGCGTACCAACTGCTTCGATCGACACTGTTATGATGAGGACATACAGCGCAAGATTGGCAACGCTGCCGAGCCGCCCCCAGTTGCGCGTGATGGTGAACTGCTTGTCGGCGCCGAGCGACTGCTGGATTACAAAACGTTCATTCAGAGTAACCTGCCTCCCTACCAGACGGAAGAGGAGTACGCTGAAGGCGATAAAGCCTACGCCGCCCACCTGAAGCAGGATCAGGATCACAATCTGTCCAAAACGACTGAAATCTGTGGCAGTGGTGCGAACGCCCAGCCCCGTGACTGTAACTGCGCTCGTCGATGTGAACAGTGCCTCGATCCATGAGATCGACACGCCCGGCGTCGCGGCGGCGGGCAGTTTCAGTAATAGCGTTCCCAGAAAGACAATGCCGGCAAAGCCTAAAATGAGCAGGCGCGGCGCTTGCGCTCTTGCCAGTCGGTGGTCTTCGGCGGCATTGCGGGGTTGCCCTGGCCGGTTTGCGGGCGGCGCCTGGTGGGGCTCCGGTCCGAGCTTAAGCAGGATTTCGCCGGAATCACTACTCTCGGTGTGGAGTGTGTTTCCGGGTTTCGGCTCTTCGGATTCGTTATTCATTATCTATGCAAAGAGGCAGATGCCTTGCGGTCCTCGCCGGACCGGGTGGGAACAGGATCTGCGGGTTAGCTAAATGGTAATGTACACGCGAGCCAGAATCCTTCCAAAATGGAGTGCTTGCATTCGGGTGAACATGCCGGGGGCACGAAACTGCCTGAGAATTCCTCAGAAACGAGCGACTTCGATCGGAGAACAGCCAAGGAACTCCTGTACAGCAACATCGGTGGGCGGTCCCGTGGAAGGTGAGCACTTCGGCCAAGCCGGCCCCCTCCCCCGGTATTTTACTTGGTATAAAACTTATTATACGGAATAAAGAGCGCTCTCCCGGGCCGGCAGCATGAAAGAGGGATACCCCTCTCAAACTCTCCCTTTGGCAGGGGGGCTGCCCTCCACACCCCCCGGCAGCGTTTCGCGGCTGCACCACGACCAGCGCCCGGTGCTGGACCCGATGAAACACCACACCGACCACACCAGCTCACAGGCACCGTCACCCAGACCTGGACCTACGCGACGCCCTATTACAGCACCCTGCATAGCCCACACGCGCCCGTCTTTCCCGACCCCACCTTCGCCACCTGCCACATGAGCGGGTTCGGCAGCGCCGGCACGACCCATGACATCGGGGACCGGCCGATCTGGTTCCTCTTCGCCCCGATCAGTAGCCGCCGTCCCGCCTGGCAGGACAACAGAGTGCGTATACAGGGCGTCTGCCGCGAATGTCACAACCAGAACTTTAACACCGAGTCTTACGCTGCCGCCGACGCCTCCACCGAGCAAGTCAACTCCTGGGTCAATGGAAGTAACGAGCTGATAGCTCCCCTTAAAGAGCACGACCTACTGTCCGCGGCGCCCTCTGACGAGCCGATCGACTTAACCTGGCCCCCAAAAACTGGTCCAGGTAATATGCTAGAATTGGGCCGTAGAAAGGGGGATAGATGGCCAAGAGGAGACATACGCCGGAGCAGGTGATCAACGAGCTGAGAGAGGCCGAGGTAGCGATAGCCGAATTATGGCGCAGGGACGCTGGAAGACGGCGCGCATGGTCGAGGTCTATACGCGGTCGGAGGAGGCAGGACGCGCCGCCAAGTGGCTGGCGTAGGAGGAAATACCATGACTCACATTGACGTCGCTCAGAACGGCTCCTGCAGCGTCGAATTTTGTCGAATCAGTCCAAAACACTGTTATCGGCTATCCAGCCATTCATGAGGAGGATTGGTGTGACAGACGCCGCCCTGATGATGTACGGACTCTATGCGGATAAAATGAACGCGATGCTCGCCGCCCAGCGGAAGGCGCCCGGCGACACTTTCTACGTGCAGCCTCACAGTTCCGGTCCAATCGCGGGATTCCTCTCCCGTGGTCCACTGGTCGACCCGCCGACCGTTATGTACGCATCGACCAAGGAAGAACTTGCCGTAGTCTCGTATCGCGCCGATATCGTCGGCTGGCGGGATAAGACGCTGATGGATCCAGACGGTGAAGAGTTCAAGCGGATCGACGCGTCGATCCGAAAATGGAAATATAATCCCGGTATTTTCGGTGTCGAGGAGGGCTTTGTCAACCTTATCTTCATTCGCAACGTAGTCCGACTGCTCCCACCGTTCAGCGTGGACAAGCTGATCAAGATCAGAGACCGCCGACCGCTGTCGACCAATAAGCAGATGGCCGGCGGCTGGGCTTACGTCTATCGAAAGGATTGATCTGTTTTGTGTATAGTTTTGTTTTGATTGGATTATGGTGTGTTTGTCTGTATATGACTACGCGAAAGGTCCTGTACTCAATCGACTTCAATGTTAGGACTGTCGACACCATTCATCTCGCACCTCGGCAGCGTCCGCACACAGACACAGCTTTTCCAGAGAAGAGCAGAATAGGCGGGCATGGTCCGGCACAGCTGGCGCGGCGCGTTTTGGTCGCGCCTGGCGGGTGTCGGTGCGAAGCGCCATATGCCCAACCTGCGCACTGCCCGACCGCACTTGGAATCACACAGTCATGGGACATCTGATGCCTGCCGTTGTGTAAGAGCCACCACAGTGACGACCTGGCAGTCGTGTATCCAGCAAAGGTAATTAGAAACGCCTGGAGGGACGTGTTTTTTCCGGGCGTTCTTTTTTGCCTACTTTATCGAGAGGATCAATGGTAAGTTGACGAATCTGCTGTGAAGTTTGCAGTAGCAACCTGGCCATGTATGCGGGTCGGCGTTTTCACGTTCGGCGCGTTCGAGGAACGGGGCGTGGATGGCGCGGCCCGGGTTACGCGTTGTGTGGTGATGGTCTTGTCGTCCTGCCGGCGATGCCTGTGAGCTGGTCTTGCGGCGTCATGGTGGTCCTGTGTTGCCGGCCTAGCGTGCTGCTGGTCTTGCGGAGTCAAGGTGGCTGTGTCGGGGGGTTTGCCTCATGGAATCGGGGCGAGTTTGCGAGGGGGCGTGCCCCTTCTAAAGTCGCTGGCTGGACGAGCGGGCTGCCTAGGGATACGCGGGGCGGTCGGCATGTTGTGAAGGACGGGTGTGCAGTCAGTACCGCGAGTCCAGACAGATGCATTCCGGATTACATGTATGCCAGCATGAACCAACAACATGTTATTTTTATGCCAATTTGTTATATTTTGTGTCAAAATCGTGTCAATTGGAGATCATTTCATCTATTTGGGGAACTTTCTTCGTTTCTGCAATGTCTGAGTGACAACTGGCAGCAAAGATATTCCAATGTCTCTTATGGGAAGAAGCTGTGCCATGGCTACTGTCACTCGACGAATCGAGCCCAAAGCTTATGCCGCTGATCGCTCCAAACTGCGACAGCTGCACCGGCAGATCCTGCCGTTCCTACAGATATCTGCGTTGACAGTCGCGATAATGGGACTCTGGATGTTCTGGAACTGGACAGCATCCAGCGTAGTAATCGAAGTGGACGGTGTTTCTGACACTGTCCAGACTCATCGCCGTGTTTTAAGCGGCTTTCTCACCGATGCCGGCTTGCTGCTCGGACCGGAGGCAAGCATCCAAGAAGTGACGACCGAGGATTCACGCGTTCCCGTTCGTTTGACACTGCCTCCCGAGCTGGCCGGCGACTCAACGGCCGGCACGGGAGGCGATGCAGGAGCCGGATTGAGCGTTGCCGAAGCTCTGGCGGCGCCCCGAGAGAATTTGCGACTGTCCCACAGCGGGGACACGAGAATTTCAGAAGGATTGCGAATCTCGGTGCAGCGACCGCGACCGTTTCGTATCATTGCGGACGGACGCGAGAAGCAGGTCTCGAGTTGGGCGGAATCGCCTGCCGAGCTACTGGCCGATGCAGGAATCCCCTTCAGTCCATACGACCAAGTATCTATTAGCGGTGAGCTCTATGGATGGGATGACACGCTGCCGTTGCGGTCAAGCCACGAAAGAGAGGCCGACGCCGACAGCGGGCCCGCTTGGGAACGGGATGAGGGAGAGCCGCTCCGATTGGAGATCAACCGCTCGGTCCGGCTCACTGTCTATGAAGGAGCAATGCCCTATACGATTCACACGCTGGTCGAGACGGTGGGCGAGGCTCTCCACGATGCGGGTATCACAATCTATCTTGGTGATCATGTCCAGCCGGCGCTGGGTACACCGGTCAGTTCCGGACTACGGGTAATCATCCGACGTAGTATACCGGTCAGCCTGGTGGCAGATGGCCGTCTCTTTAAAACGCGTACACAGAGCCGAAAGGTTGGTGACTTTCTGACGGAGTTGGGCATCGGCCTCAACGGACTCGACCGTATTTCCTTTCCTCTGAATGCCAGGCTATACCCGGACATGCAGATTCAGATCGTTCGCGTGCGGGAGGAGACTGAAATCGAAGATAAGATCGTCCCCTACGACATGGTGTGGGTGGGAGATCGAGAGCTGCCCATCGACTCTCGCGAGGTGCGGGCGGGCGCAGATGGAACCACGCGCTGGCGCTATCGGGTTCGGTATGAAGACAACCGGGAGGTCGCGCGCGCGCTGGAGGACGTATGGACAGCGCAGGAGCCGCAGAACCATGTAATCGTGTACGGCCAAAAGATCGTTCCCCAGACTTTCGTCGACGATAACGGCCGAGACATTACCTACTGGCGCAAGATCCGAATGCGGGCAACCAGCTACAGCGCGTCTACCGCCGGTGTTTCGCCTAGCTCTCCCTGGTACGGGTACGCTCGCACCGGGGACATGATGCGGAAGGGAATCGTGGCCGTCGACCCGTCTATCATTCCGCTGCACAGTAAAGTTTATGTGCCCGGTTACGGCTTCGGGGACGCACTGGATACGGGCGGTGCCATCAAGTTGCGACGCATTGACCTGGGCTACGACGACCATAATCTCGTATTGTGGAACCGCTGGGTCGACGTCTACCTGCTTTGGCCGCCGCCGCCGGAACATCAGATTACGTGGACAGTGCCCGATTGGCCGGTTGAACCCAAGTAGCCGCGGTCCCCTTCCTCTGTTGTTCTGCCCCTGCCCGGACATCCATACCGCCGGTGGGCCGAATTGCCAGGTGTGTAAGACATGAAGGGGTGGAAACGGCGCTCTACGGGCCTGCAGCGGCGTCGGTTTCGCGGGAATCAGGTTGAAAATGGCCGGCTCAGGTGGTTCTGGGCTGTTTCCTCATCCCTTAGGGATTTGTGCTGGCCGTGTTTCTCTCATAGCGCGTTACGTGCATCCAACATGCGACCGCCCGCAGCTGCGCGTCCTCGAGATAGACCTCGCCGGCCTGATGGCTGTGGACCTCGGCATAGACACAACCTTCCGGGTCCGGCTGCCAATCCAGATCGTTGATGCGTACATGTATGTTAAACCCCCGGGAAGATCTGGGTTGGCGTATTGGGGTCTGCCGCCCTGTAGTTGCGCTTCTTTGATTTGGTCCTGGTGTGGTCTGTCTGTAGGTGCGAGATGATTGTTATAGGTGATGGGGATTTGGACCTTTGAAGACTATACGAAAAATACGTGTTTTCAACCTCTTTGATCTCGTGCCTCGGCGATGTCCGCACGCGGACACAGTTTCCCCAGAGAAAAGCAGGAACAGGATAGGCGGGCATTCCCTATAACTACTGTTTTGCGGCCAGGGCGCCGGCGCCGTCTGCGGCCTTCGTTCAGGTGGGGGAGGCCATATAAAATGCACAGCAATCTGTGGTCCCAAAAATCTGGGCTACTGTGACTAACGGCCTGTGCCCTGACCAACAGTACCAATTCGTGAACAATGTGATGGGTAGAATATCGCCAGACACAATGTTCACGAATTGTTGTAGAATTTACAAGGAGGTGTCGGTATGATTAAGCAGAAAGGATGGATCTTGTTTGCATTAATCGCAGGAGCGTCCATTAGCCTCCTTCTGATCATTTGGCTTGACATTTATCTTCTTGACTCTAGTTGGTACTCTTTGATTTTCTGGCTTCCATTTTCGTTGTTTTGCTTTTGGCTATCATCCCTTTTGTGGTCATACCTGATTGATGTGGTGAACAGGTGGGTGGTCCCTTATATAGTCCAACTCCTAGACAAAAGGTCGAAACCTAACCAAGATCAAGGTACGTAAGGCCCCTTGTTCATCCACCCTCACCGCAAGTCTCCCAGCCGCCAACCGGCCTCCGTCGCCGACGACTTGCCCGGGCTCGAAAAGTCCACTTGCCATGACAGCGCGTCGAAACTCGCGCCTGTCAACGGAAACGCCTCGTCTCCTACCAGCACCCGTCGCCCGATAAACGCGCCCAGGTTCGCGCCGCCCTGCGTATAGATCACCGGTTCCGCGTCCGCCACGTCCGCCGACCAGAATCGCAGCAGCCGCTGGGCGTTGATGCTGCAGCACAGCCGGTCCGCATAGCTCAGCTGGTCCACCGACTGCCGCCACGTCGAATCGCCCTCCCCGTACAGCGCCACCTGCGCGGGGTACACGCCTTCCGCCCTCATTCAACGGGTGCGTGCCGATATTACTATGCTCACTCGCCAGCCGTCGCGTCAGCCCCTCGGCCGTCACGCGCGTAAAGAAATCGAAACTCAGCCCCGTATTGTGCTCGCGTCACACCCCGCCCGACGCGCCGCCCCCGTTTCCAAACTCCAGCCGCAGCAGCAGCGAGCGGCCAATCGCAGTCGGATCCCGCATCTGCGGGTCCTCGATCGGGTTGAACTGCGCGCCCACGCCCTGCACATTGGAGCGGCTGGAAACGATGCCAAAGTACCAACCGCCCGCCAGCAGCCCAGTCAACGGCGCCACATCTGCCACCCAGTCGATCTCCAGCGTCGCCGATCCCGTCCCACCTTACTCTCCTTTCATCACGCGTAAATCACTATTTCAACCATTCGCCGAGTTGTGCATCGCGGAGCTTTTCAAGAACGGCGATGCAACTCCCGGCCCTGAGATGGCGACAACTCATAGGCACTTGATGCGACACGTGGGCAAGGGGCTGCTAGTCCAACTTGCAAGCCGGCAGATCGCCAGCGTGGTCGTCGAGTGGTGTTGCGGCGGTCTGCCGCCGCCCGGTAAAGGACCCTCCCCGGCAGTTTGGGGAGAGGGCTTTTACCGGCCTTCCATGAATGCCGGCCTGGGTATGCGGTTTGGTTGGTCAAATGTGGGTCTGTGGAGAAGAGCAGATCCGGTTTTCTGATGAACGCGGCGTCGGTGGCTTCCGCGGCGTTCCCTTTACGCTGGTGTACAGTGCAGATGCCGGTCGAGGTCGGGTCGTGGTGCATGAAGGCGAAGAGTTGACTTCGTTGTGGTCTGCTCCTGGATTCAGCTTGGGCCAGAGTAGCCTGCGTGCAAGGCGGGCCTGCCGCTACGAATTGTAAGGTCCTGTAGGACCTAAAGGGTCAGAAGAACCGCTCTACGGGCCTCCTGTGCGGCTTTTTGGATCGGGGCATCCCGGGGAAATGGCGGTTTGGGTCGTATGGCGACGCAATTGGGATTGTGCGATGATGACGCCTGGCTGCCGGCGGCGCTCACACAAAGGGGAACGACAAATGAAGAACCCGGCCCTCTTCATTCTAACCATTCTCTTGCTGACTCTGAGGTCGACTCCCGCGCTACGGTTCTGCAATCGCGGTTGCGGAAGAAGCGTTATTCTGGGTAGGAGGCGCTGGTGTTCGGGTTCGGTTTACTTCGCAAGAGTGCTCTGACAGGCAGGCGTTTGCTGAAGTTTTGGGAGTATCCGGCGGGAATATCCGCATTACGGAGCCGTTCGAAAGCAGGGGACCCCTTGTGGGTGCCCCTGCTGCTTCGCTGCTGCGGCATCGAGTCGATGAACCGCATGTGGAAGGCGTCAACGCGGCTGCGCAACGGTCACAGACGGATACTCGTTCGTCTTCCTACCCAGCCATTCGCTTGTCTCACCGGCCGCGTTGACGGCACGGATGGTGTAGAAGTATTTTCTTCCGGCCGTAAGCCCGCTGTGCGTGTAGGATGTGTCAGTCACTGCTGCTATCGGTTGCCAGTCTGCCAGCGGATCCCACCACACCTTCAGTTCGTAGCGCACCGCACCCGGCACAGTTCCCCAACGCAACGCCACGCCGCCCTCTGTCGCCGTCGCCGTCAGCGCCGGTGTCGAAAGCCTGGCTGCAGTTGCGGTCGGCGTCGGTGTGACCGTAGACGTCCCGCCACCAGCCGGTACCCCTTGAGATACGGTCACAGACGGATACTCTTTCGTCTTCTCACCCAGCCATTCACTCTTTCGGCCGGCCGCGTTGACGGTACGGATGGTGTAGAAGTATCTTGTTCCGGGGGTCAGGCCGGTGTGCCTGTACGACGTGCGGGTCAGATCGGCTCCGCCTATCGGTTGCCAGACGGGTAGCGGATCCCACCACACCATCAGTTCGTAGCGCACCGCACCCGACACGGCGTTCCAACGCAACTCGACTGCGGACGCGCCCGCCTGCGCGGTCAACGTTGCCGCAGATGTCGCCGAGCGCGATTCGTCCGCGCCCGCAACCGCCTGCCCGGATTCCGCAGTAGCTGTCGGCGTCGGCGTAGACGGAGAGGAGCATTCTCCCAGCGTGCCTGAGGGATAGCTGACGCTGCTTACGTCGTTATTAGAAGAAGGATTGGACGGGACGAATGCATGCAACTGCGGCGGTATCGGTCCGCATAAGGCGTTGTCGGTAGCGAGCCACACCGCCGACAAGCTACCGCTCGGGGGAACCAGACTATCCAGCGAGGAGGGAATACTACCGGTCAGTTGATTGTCATGGAGGAGCAGTTTCTGCAGCGCCGTCAGACTGCCCAACGAGGAGGGAATACTACCCGTCAGTTGATTTTTTTCGAGGATCAGAATCTGCAGCGCCGTCAGATTGCCCAGCGAGGAGGGAATACTCCCCGTCAACCCGTTGGAGGACAGGTCCAACACCGCCAGCGCCGCCAGGCTGCCCAGCGAAGACGGTACGCCTCCCGTCAGCCCACTGTTGGCGAGGGACAATGCGGCTACACGCTCACTCTCGACTGAGATGCCCTCCCAGTTATCTATGAGACGATCCACACGCCAGTTCAGCGCAGCAGAGCCGGCCAACTCCTCCTTGAGACCCAAAAGCGTCTCACAGTCCGCCACCAGTCCGGCTGCTTCCGGGTCCGGAATCGCGGCACTGTTGGCGCATGAGAATGTCAGCGTCGAAGTTGCTGTTGGTGTCGCTGTTGGAAAGCCTGGCAGGGTATTCGTGGGCGTCGGTGTTGGTGTCGTTGTTGGCGCAGGCAGCGAGGAGCAGTCTCCCAGCGTGCCTGAGGGATAGACGGCACGTTTTACGTCGCTATGTTCAAAGGCATGCAGTTTCGGCGGGATGGGACCACACAAGTCGTTGCCGGCGGCGAGGTGCACAACGACCAACGGGCCACCCGGGCGAACCAAATTGTCCAACGAGGACGGAATCGTACCCGTCAGTCGGTTGTGGTTGAGCAACAACTTTTCCAAGTTGGTCAGCCTGCCCAACGAGGAGGGAATACTACCGGTCAGTCGGTTGTGGTGGAGGGACAACACTTCCAGTTTGGTCAGCCTGCCCAACGAGGACGGAATCGTACCCGTCAATTGGTTGCGGCCGAGGGACAACACCTTCAACTCCGTCAAGTTGCCCAACGAGGAGGGAAGTGTACCATTCATACCGGAGCTCAGGGTCAAGTGCGTCACACGACCATTGCTGACGCCAACACCTGACCAGAAAAAGATTCCCGTATTCACACTCCAATTCCGTGTGGTGTCGCCGAGCAATTGGTCCTTAAGAGCGAGGAGCGTCTCGCAATCGGCGACCAGACCGTTCGAAGCCGGTGCCGGGACCGCCGTGCTGTTGGCGCAGGAGGGCGCGGAGGCCGGTGTCGCTGTTGGAAGGCCGGGCGGGGTACTCGTGGGCGATGCTGTAGGTGCCGGTGTTGCCGTAGGTGTCGGTGTTGGAAAGCCGGGCGGGTAATTCGTGGGCGTAGCTGTCAGCGTTGCCGTAGGTGCCGGTGTACCGGTCGGTGTAGCCGTCGACGGAACAGGCGTGCCGGTTGCGGGGGGGATTGCGCTCGCCGGCACGACGACAGTCAAGGTGCTCCAGCCCCCAGGCAGGTCGCCGCGGAATGCCCGTATTCTGTACTTGTAATTGCCAGCGACGACGACGTCGCTATCGGTATAACTCGTAGAGCTGCCGGGAACGAGATAGAGGAGGTTGGGGCCATAGGTGCTGTGGTACGGCCATAAGCGATGAATATCATAGCCGTTCGCCCCGCCCGCGGGCGCAGACCAACTCAAGGCGATGCCGTTGGCCGTCACCTTGCCAGCGAAATTACCCGGGACTGCCGGCGGCGCAGGCGTCGCTGTGGGCGTCGCTGTTGGAAAGGCGAGCGGGGTACTCGTTGCCGTGGGCGTCGCTGTCAGCGCTTGCTGTGCCTGGGCGTGTCCACCCGGCAGGAGCGGTGCGATGAGGATGGCGAAAAGGGCCAAGAGCAGGAAAGGCATCATACGGCTAATGGACTGCGGATGCATGATCGGTCCTCGCGAGTGATGGGGTCAGGTAAAACATCTCACGGATCTGCACGCCGCGCAGACTGCCCGGATTCACCGCGACGCCAAACCATCCGCCCTAGCAGGCTGAAACGCATTGCCAGGATACATGGACTATGCGTCTATGCAATGCCTTTCCACTATACACTATTGTTATGTCACCCAAATGTCATTTCCATTTTTTTTGTGCCAGTATCGTGTCAATTTAGGTTCGGTCGGCGTCAAGGATGCCCGGCGGAGCCGTTCCCCTTGCATCAGCTCCCCCATCCCAGCCGGTCACAGAGAGAGTCGACCCCGCCGGAAGGGGAATTCTGAGGCCTGTAACCGTAAGGGGAAGTCTTGCTGGTGGCTATCAAAGGAGGAGGGTGCCGCGCCGGCGCCGGTCAGCGGCGAAACGCTGCCGTTGCGCGGGGAGGCAGGCCTCGGCAATGGAGAGAGTTTGACTGGGGAACCCTTCTCAGGTCGCCGACGCCGGCCGCAAGCGTGGCAGTCTTTCACAGCATTGTGGTGGTCGAGCACGTACCGGCTCTGTATGAATGCCGGCTTCCACTGGATGCCTGGACCGGTACCAGACGCCGCCGCGTGCAAGCGCTGCTTCTTCTGTATCTGTTCGTAGGCGTGGAGCTGTGCGTGAACGGTGAAGCTCGTTTTGCCGCTACTCGTACCGCAAGGCTTCTGCCGGATAGATGCGCGACGCCTGCCATGCGGGTAGAATGGTTGTCAGCAGCGAGAACAGCCAGGCCGCCAGCAACATTCCGGCGCAGGATTCGGAGTCTTCGTTTAACTCGGCGCCGCAGGTCCGGGTTCCGCTTACTTCGCAAGAGAGCTCTGACAGACAGGGGTTTGCTGAAGCTCCGGGCATATCCGGGGGAATATCCGTATGGCGGAGCCGCGTACGAAAGCAGGGGCACCCACAAGGGGTGCCCTGCTGTTACGATGCTGCGGCACCGAGTCGATGAACCGCATGTGGAAGGCGTCAACGCGGCTGCCCAACGGTCACAGACGGATACTCTTGCGTCTTCCTACCCAGCCATTCACTCTTTCGGCCGGCCGCGTTGACGGTACGGATGGTGTAGAAGTATCTTGTTCCGGGGTTCAGGCCGGTGTGCCTGTACGACGTGCCGGTCAGATCGTCTCCGCCTATCGGTCGCCAGGCGGGCAGCGGATCCCACCACACCATCAGTTCGTAGCGCACCGCACCCGACACAGTTCCCCAACTCAACGCCGCGCCGCCTTCGGTCGCCTGCACGGTCAGCGTTGGAACAGACAGCCCGGAGGCCGCAGTGGCAGTCGGCGCCGGTGTCGAAAGGCTGGCTGCAGTTGCGGTCGGCGTCGGTGTGACCGTTGACGTCCCGCCAGCCGGTACCTCTTGAGATACGGTCACAGACGGATACTCTTTCGTCTTCTCACCCAGCCATTCACTCTTTCGGCCGGCCGCGTTGACGGTGCGGATGGTGTAGAAGTATCGTGTTCCGGGGGTCAGGCCGGTGTGCCTGTACGACGTGCCGGTCAGATCGTCTCCGCCTATCGGTAGCCAGGCAGGAAGCGGATCCCACCACACCATCAGTTCGTAGCGCATCGCACCCTGTACGATCCCCCAACTCAGCTCCACGCCGCCTTCGATCGCCTGCACGGTCAGCGTTGGAACAGACAGCCCGGAGGCCGCAGTGGCCGTCGGCGTCGGTGTGACCGTTGACGTCCCGCCACCATCCGATACCTCTTGAGATACGGTCACAGACGGATACTCGTTCGTCTTCCTACCCAGCCAGTCGCTTGTCTCGCCGGCCGCGTTGACGGTACGGATGGTGTAGTAGTATCTTGTTCCGGGGGTCAGGCCGGTATGCCTGTACGACGTGCCGGTCAGATTGTCTCCGCCTATCGGTCGCCAGGCGGGCAGCGGATCCCACCACACCTTCAGTTCGTAGCGCACCGCACCCGACACAGTTCCCCAGCTCAGCTCCACGCCGCCTTCGATCGCCTGCACGGTCAGCGTTGGAACAGACTGCCCGGAGCCCACAGCGGCAGTCGGCGTCTCAGTAGCAGGCGGCGTCAGTGTCTCAGTAGCAGTCGGCGTGGCAGTTGGAATACACTGCTGGCGTGCTGCCTCACACGCAGCCAGCGTGTTGAACGGACCACGGGCATTGCCTTCACCACTTACGTTGAAACGCCACGCCCCACTGGCCTGGTAACAGGACCCGACAGGCCCGGCAGGCGGCCTCGGCGTAGAATCCAGACCAGGTGTCGCTGTGGCAGGCGGCGTGCTAGTCGGCGGGATAGTCGGAGTCGGCGTGGCAGTCGCTGTGGCAGTCGGCGTCGGCGTCTCAGTAGCAGTCGGCGTGGCAGTTGGAATAAGCTGCTGGCGTGCTGCCTCACACGCAGCCAGCGTGTTGAACGGACCACGGGCATTGCCTTCACCACTTACGTTGAAACGCCACACCCCACTGGCCTGGTAACAGGACCCGACAGGCCCGTCAGGCGGTCTCGGCGTGGAATCCAGACCAGGTGTCGCAGTGGCAGTCGGCGTGATAGTCGGCGTCGGCGTCGCAGTCAGAGTTGGAGTGGCAGTCAGAGTCGGCGTGGCAGTCGGCGTCGGCGTGATAGTCGGCGTCAGCGTGATAGTCGGAGTCGGCGTCGGCGGGATAGTTGAAATATGCTGGTTGCGTGCTGCCTCACACGCAGCCAGCGATTTGAACGGACCACTGGCAGTATGTTCACCACTTACGTTGAAATACCAGTTCCCTCCTGGGTCTAGGTAACAGGACCCGACAGGCCCGACAGGCGGTCTCGGCGCGGCAGTCGGCGTGATAGTCGGCGTCGGCGTGATAGTCAGAGTCGGCGTCGCAGTCAGAGTCGGCGTGGCAGTCAGCGTGATAGTCGGCGTGGCAGTTGGAATACGCTGGTTGCGTGCTGCCTCACACGCAGCCAGCGATTTGAACGGACCACCGGCAGTATGTTCACCACTTACGTTGAAATACCAGTTCCCTCCTGGGTCTAGGTAACAGGACCCGACAGGCCCGACAGGCGGTCTCGGCCCGATAGTCGCTGTGGCAGTCGGCGTCGGCGTCGCAGTCAGAGTCGGCGTGGCGTTTGGAATAAGCTGCAGGCGTGCTGCCTCACACGCAACCTGCGTGTTGAACGGACCACGGTCACCGCCACCACTTACGGGGAAATACCAACTCCCTCCTGAGAGGTAACAGGACCCGATAGTCACCGTCGGCGTGGCAGTCACTGTGGGGGTCGGTGTGGCAGTCGCTGTGGCAGTCGGCGTGGCAGTTGGAATAAGCTGCTGGGTGCGTGCTGCCTCACACGCAACCAGCGTTTCGAACGGACCACGGGCAGTAAATTCACCACTTACGTTGAAATACCAATTCCCTGATGGTTCTACGTAACAGGACCCGACATTCCCGACAGCCGGTCTCGACGTGGCAGTCGGCGTGGCAGTTTCTTGTTGAGCCGCAGCGGGCGCGCTGGTGAGTGTGGCGGCAGTCACGCAGCAAGCCAGAATGACCATGAAAATTGCAACTGTCTTTATCCGTTTCATACGCGGTTACCTCCTTGGTGCAAGCGTACACGGACTTCATCCTGCTTCTGCCTCTCTTCGGGTGCGGCCGGGGATGAAGAAACGGCGCATGGGCAGAGTCCTCCACAGTTATCAATTATACAACATTGGTGTAAATTTGAGGTGAGAAAAACGGCCAATTTGGACCAATTGTTGTGAATATTATGTAAAGGTAGTATTATAGTCCCCAAAACGGTCCAATTCAGACCTGTTGGCCGAGGACGCTGAAGCGACTACGACGCGGCTCCTGCGGCCAGATGAGGAGGGAAGATGGCGCGAGTGAACGAGAAGGGAGAGAGCGAGAGGCTGCGAGAGCGCCTGTCCATCCTGTCGGAGGCCTGTCTCCGCATCAACGAGACCCTCGACCTGGAGACGGTGCTACAGGATGTCGTGGATAGCGCCCGCATCATCACCGGGTCTCGCTACGCAGGCATCAGCACCTTCGACAGCCGGGGGCAGGGCCTGGAGTTCCTGACCTCCGGCATGAGTCCGGAGGCGAAGACATGGCTGGCGGACATGCCGGAGGGCCCGGCCTTCTTCGAGTATCTCCTGTCGCTGACCGAGCCGTTACGGATAGGAGACTTCCAGAGTCATATCAGAGAGCTGGGTATGCCCTATTTCAACCCGCCTGTGCCGGTGACCTCCGTCCTGGCGACGTCGCTGCGCGCACGGGGCGAGACGGTCGGCGTCATCTACCTTTCCAAGGGTGAAGGCGGCCAGGAGTTCACCCCCGAGGACGAAGAAACACTGGTCATGTTCGCCTCCCAGGCCGCGCTGGTCATCGCCAACGCCCGCAGGCACCGGGAGGAACAGCGGGTCAGGGCCGACCTGGAGACGCTGGTAAACACCGTTCCTGTGGGCGTGGCGGTGTTCGACGCGACGACCGGGGGCGTGGTGTCTATCAACCGGGAAATGAGAAGGATCGCCAGCGGCCTGCACGGGCCGGAGGGCTCCATGGAGGAGCTCCTCGACGGAGTGACATTCCGGCGGGGCGACGGCAGGGAGATTTCACTGATAGAGTCCTCGCTGCCGGAGTTGCTGCGCATCGGGGAGACGGTGCGGGCCGAGGAGATCATCCTGCGGGCCCCCAACGGACGGTCCATCACCACTCTTATGAACTCCACCCCCATAAGGTCGGAAGAGGGAGAAGTGGAGTCGGTGGTGGTCACCCTGCAGGACATGACGCCGCTGGAAGACCTGGAGCGGCTGCGAGCCGAGTTCCTGGCCATGGTGAGCCACGAGCTCCGTACCCCGCTGACCGCTATCAGGGGCTCTGCCACCGCCCTGATGGACGACTCTTCCGGGCTGCATCCCGTCGAGATGCGCCAGTTCTTCCAGATCATCCTGGACCAGACCGACCGGATGCGAGGACTGATCGCCGACCTTCTGGATGTGGCGCGCATCGAGACGGGCACGCTGTCGGTATCCCCCGAACCCACCGACTTGACGGCTCTGATGGATGACGCCAGGACCACGTTCCTGAGCGGCGGACACAAGCACAGTCTGCAGGTCGACCTCGTGTCGGGTCTGCCCTGGGTCATGGCGGACCGTTTTCGCATTGTCCAGGTTCTGGGAAATCTGCTCGCCAATGCGGCCAAGCGCTCGCCGGAATCCTCGTCCATCAGGGTGACCGCGGCGTTGGGGGAATTTCAGGTCGCGGTTGCCGTATCCGATGACGGCCAGGGAATCCCGGCGGAAAGTCTGCCGAACCTGTTCCGGAAATTCTTCCGCATCGCCACCGAGGAACAGGGCGGCGACACCGGCCTGGGCCTTGCCGTCTGCAAGGGCATCGTCGAGGCGCACGGGGGGCGCATCTGGGCCGAGAGCGACGGTCCAGGGCTTGGCGCGCGCTTCACCTTCACGCTTCCGCTTGTCGAGGACTCCGGTTTCGTGTCTCCCTTCGTGTCACGACGGCCACAGGCCGCCACCGGCATCACCCACCAGTATACGGGTGAGCAGGTGCGGATCCTGGCGGTGGACGATGAACCCCAGGCGCTCAAGTACATCAAAGACGTCCTTGTCAAGGCCGGCTACGTCGCCATTGCCACAAGCGACCCCAAGGAGGTCCCCTGGCTCCTGGAGGAACACAAGCCACATCTCGTCCTGTTGGACTTGATGCTGCCGGGGGTCAGCGGCATCGATCTGATGAGTGACATCGTGGAGAAGAGAGACGTGCCGGTGATCTTCGTTTCGGCGTACGGCCAGGACCAGTTGATCGCACAGGCCTTCGACATGGGGGCGACGGACTACGTCGTCAAGCCCTTCTCAAACACCGAGCTCGTGGCCAGGATCAAGGCAGCCCTCCGCAGGCGGGAGACCGCTGAGCCGACAGCGCCCTATGCCGTCGGCGACCTCGTCATCGATTATGCAGAACGCCTCGTGACCCTGGCAGGCAAGCAGGTGGCGGTGACCGCCATTCAGTACAATTTGCTGCTGGCGCTTTCGACGAACGCGGGGCGTGTGCGAACCTATGCGCAACTGCTGCAGCAGGTCTGGGACGATGACGCAGACGGGGACGTGAGGCCGATGCGTACCGCAATAAGCGCCCTCCGGCGCATGCTGGGGGACGACGCCACTAACCCTACCTACATCTTCACCGAGCCCCGTGTCGGCTACAAGATGCCCGGACCTGAAGGGTTGGGCCCGGGTTTGACCGGGAGCCGCTGAGCCTTCACAGGGTGTGGCGGTTCTTGTTGTTATGCGGTTGTTCGGAGGTGTCGGGTTGCACCGGTCTGTTTATGAGCGCGTTGTGGGCCCTGTACGCGGCAGTGCTGATTGTCCTGGGTATGGTGCGCCGCAGTCGCTGGCCGCGGCTGGCCGGATTGGGGTTGCTGGCAGTGCCAGTCGCCAAGCTCTTCCTCTACGACGCCTTCAGCCTGGGACAGGTATACCGGG
>MKWU01000811.1_pt1 | contig 58513 bp, 51 predicted proteins | sample 809101 | NCBI WGS metagenome assembly MKWU01 (sample SAMN05860141, study PRJNA318959) | sponge metagenome | host: Aplysina aerophoba | place: Slovenia: Piran, Adriatic Sea, Gulf of Piran | collected 2013-05-07 | reverse complement strand
AAACCTTTGCCCGCTTTCGTGAATACGGCGAAGCTCTGGGATTTCTTCAAGTGGTCAGCACGCCCCTGACCCGCAGCAGCTACCACGCCGAGCAGGTGCAAAGGCTCATGCTTGAGCACCCCCGTTGGAACGTTGGAACCGACTCTACCTCAGCCTATCCTGGACTGTAGTTCGGTACGCCAAGTCACCTGGGGGCGTTGGCAGCGAAATGAAAATCACAGGGCAACAAACCAACCTGTTGAGCGCCAGGTCGACCATACGGGTGTTGGTACATCCTTGGGGCCTTGGCGTGATTCTCTTGCAGTTGTCCTGGCCCAGGTGTTTGCTGAAGCATGCCCCGAGCAGTCGGTCAAGAGGAAATGTACGACCTGCAGGAAGAGTTTACAATGCCTGCAGTGGCGCATAGCTCATTGTGGCATTGAACTGCTTGCACCAGATGATCACGGAGCTGTTCTCGGATAGGTCCATGTCGGCAGGCAATTCATAGTCTTGAGCACCCGTGACTGACGTCAACTCGGCCACGGTCACGTATTCACTTTTATCCAGGGGATAGGGGTATTCTTTGTCTGCGATGGGGTTGGCGGTGTTGCCAATGACCAGATAAAGATCGGGCGCAGCGGGGTTGGTGGCGAAATCCTCGCTCAGGCGCAGCTTGGTTATCTCTCCATCCCTGTAGACGTGGAAGGTGCCGGCAGCAGCGAATTCCGCCTTCCGGAAGGTGCCGCTGAAGATGGGGTTACCCATGGACGTTTGATCATGGGCCTGCTCCCCGGACATCATCGTCTTGTCCTCCTGCGAGGTGGCCGGTGCCGAGCCCATCCTGGGCATCTCCCCTTGACAGGCAGCCAGTGTGGCGAGCAAAGCGACTCCCGTCAGAAACTTGAGTGGGCGCGCAAGCATGAGTCGAAATGTGACCGATTACACAATACACCGTCCGGAAGCAGGCATCGACACCCGGTACCTCATCCGGCAGACGGCGTTTTCCCGGCGCTCTTGGCGCTCTTACGGCGCTGCGGTTGCGGATCTGCTGGCGGGCTCTGGCCCAGGGCCTGCGCCAACCGGGCCCGGCCGGCTGTCAGAACCGCGTCGATCTTTTCCGGCTGACGGCCGCCTGCCTGGGCCAGATTGGGGCGCCCGCCCCCACCACCGCCACACCCTTTGGCCAGGGCGCCAATCAAGGCCCCGGCCTTCAGGCCACGGGCCACCACCTGGGGGCCAAATCCCGCCACGAGGCTCACCTTGCCCGGGGAGGATTCCCCAGCCAGCACCACCGCTGCCCCAGGACCCAACTGGTCCACCAGAGCTTGACCAGCCGTTTGCAGGGCTGCAGGCTCCACGCCGTCCAGACGCTGCACCAGCAGTTGAAACTCGCCATGGGATCGGGCCTGTGGAATCAAAGCGACGGCCTTGGCCAGCGCCAGGGCTTCCCTGCTGGCGGCCAGGGCTTTGCTGGCGTGTTTCAGTTCGGTCTGCAGAGCCTCTACTCGAGCCACGATCTCCGTGGGTTGTGCCTTGAAACGCTCCCCCAATTCGCGACAGGCCTGGTCTCGGGGCTTGATGTACGTCAGCACCGCCGGACCGGCCACTGCCTCAATGCGGCGGACGCCCGAGGCCACGCCACTCTCTGCCACCAGCCGCACCAGGCCGATTTCAGCAGTGTTGTTCACATGGGTGCCACCACAGAGTTCCATGGACACACCAGGAACATCCACTACCCGCACCACATCCCCATACTTTTCCCCGAACATGGCCACAGCCCCGCGGGTCTTGGCCTCTGCCCTGGACATCTGGCTCACCTCCAGGCTCCGGGCGTCCAGGATCCACCCGTTGATCAAGGACTCCATCCGCTCCATCTCGCTGGCCGTAACCGGTCGGGGGCAGTTGAAGTCGAAGCGGAGCCGGTCGAAATCCACCAGGGAACCAGCCTGGGAGATGCCTGGATCCACAACCCGCTTGAGTGCCTCGTGGAGGAGATGGGTGGCCGTGTGATGCACTTGGGCCCGCCGCCGACAAGAACGGTCCACCCGGGCGGTGACCACATCTCCCAGGCTCAGCACACCGGATTCCAGGCGGCCCTTGTGCATAACAAACCCATCCACCTTCTGCACGTCCTCAACGATCATCTTCATGGCCTGACCTGACGTTGTCGTGCTCAGCAATACGCCTCGATCTCCCACCTGGCCCCCGGATTCCCCATAGAAGCAGGTGCGCGACAAGCCCACCTGCACTGTTGCATTGCCATGGTGCGCCTGCTGCACTGCCGCACCGTTGACAACGAGGGCTACAACTTCGCTCTCGTCATCGAGTTGTTGATAGCCGGTGAAGGGGGTGGCTCCCAGCTTGGCGGCCAGGCTTTCCGTAACCCCGCCACAGGCGGGATCCACGTTGACGGCGGCCGCCCTGGCCTGCTGTCGTTGGGTCTCCATGGCAGCGGCAAACCCTTCCCGATCCACACCCAAACCGTGCTCACAGGCAATTTCCACGGTCAACTCCAGGGGAAAGCCGTGGGTGTCGTAAAGCTCGAACGCCTGGCCACCACTAATCTGCTTTGGCCGCGTCATCAAGATTTCGCCGAGGCGCTTTTCGCCCCGCCCCAAGGTGTCGAGGAAGCGCAACTCCTCCTGTTGGAGTTCCCGCTTGACGACATCCTCCCGTTGCCGCAACCGGGGATAGGCTGATGCCATCAGTTGAACGACCACATCCACCAAGGGCTCCAAAAACGGTTCACGGATGCCAATGAGGTGCCCATGGCGGACCGCACGGCGGATGAGGCGCCGCAGCACGTAACCGCGCCCCAGGTTGGAACTGGTGACCCCATCGGCAACCAGGTGGGTCACTGCACGGCTGTGGTCGGCAATAATTTTGAGGGAGGTTTGCTGATCCGGGCTGGCGGCAAAGTAGTTCTCCAGGGGTGACCGCTGAGCAACAGCAGCCATCAGGGGATAGATGAGGTCGGTTTCATAGTTGTCGGGCTTGCCTTGCAGGATCCTGGCCATGCGCTCCAGACCCATGCCAGTATCAATGTTCTTATTGGCCAGAGGGGTCAGAATGCCGTCGGCATTCCGGTTGGACTCCATAAACACCAGGTTGTAAAACTCTATGAAGCGCTCGTCGTCCTCCAGATTGATGTCCTCATCGCCCTTCTCGGGCTGCAGGTCGTAGTACAGCTCCGAGCAGGGACCGCAGGGACCCGTAGGGCCAGCACTCCAGAAGTTTTCGGCTTCACCCATGGGCACAACCCGATGGGGGTCCAGGCCCACCGTCCCTGTCCAGATGGCGGTGGCTTCCTCATCCTCGCGGAACACACTCGCCACCAAGCGCTGAGGGTCCAGGCCGAACACCTCTGTGCTCAGTTCCCAAGCCCAGCAAATGGCCTGTTCCTTGAAGTAGTCTCCGAAGGAGAAATTGCCCAGCATCTCGAAGAACGTGTGATGCCGTGCCGTGCGCCCCACGTTCTCGATGTCGTTGGTGCGAATGCACTTCTGGACACTGGTGGCTCGATTGGCGGGACGCTGTTTCTGTCCAAGAAACACCGGCTTGAAGGGAAGCATTCCCGCAATGGTGAGCAGGACGGTGGGGTCATCCGGCACCAGGGAGGCGCTGGGCACCAGGCGGTGGCCACGGGCTGTATAGAAATCCAGGAAGGCGAGGCGGATGGCCGCACCACTACGGGGCGGCTGTTGTGCCGACGTCACGGTGATCGGGGATGTAGACGCCTTCATGGTGGAGAAGCATAATGAAAGAGAATGATCGCGCAGTCCCGAGGCACTGGTCATGGCGGGCCATGATCTGGCAAGTTAAAGAAGGAGCACGACTGACCAACCTCAGACAAGGTCGGAGTGTGCCACGTCTCATGCTTTTCGACCAAAAGGGTCTATGAGCCTTCTGCACGCCCTATGGGATGGCGACGGTCTGGTGCTGTGGGCTGATGACTGGTGCCTGGCGGATCGACAGACACCTGTGGATCAACCGCTGGTGCATCCCTTTGCCCTTCCCCGCCAGGACTTACACCGTTGCTTGAGCAATCGGCAACGCTTGCCACGGGCTCCTCTGAAGCCTGTGCATCGTCTGCTGAGCTTGCCGAGTCGGGATCTGCGCCGCTCTCGACGACGGCGAGGTCGCTCCAGGGGCAGCGGTAGTGAGTGGGAGATATGGAGTGGGCTTCCCTTGCTTGCCGGAGAGGCGATCCCTGAGGCGGTCTCCGAGCAGTGTCAGTGGTGGCCTTGGCGCATCGAAGGACTGAAGCTGGCCATCGCGGATCTGCCCAACTGGCTCAATGGACTGCCACTCAGTGGTGAGCACCCGGATCTGGGGAGCGAGTTGCGTTGGCTGGCCCATCTGCAGCGCTGGTGTCTCAGCCTGATGGCTCGGGGCCGCTGGCTGCCTGTGGTGGAGGCCACAGGGGATCAATGCCACGCCCGCTGGCAACCGCTGCTGAATCGTGAGGACGACCGTTACCGCCTGGAAACCATGGCGCTGCACATGCCCCAGGTACTGCTCTCGGGTCATGATCCGCTGAACACTCTGGCCTGCCGCCGCCCCGAGCAGCAGCGCCTGCAGGTGGCTGGCATCGTTGCCGCCCTCCTGGATATCCAGATGCGGGTTGCCTTTACTCCGCTGGAGGAAGGCCTGGATGACCTGCTGGACAGTTGGCAGCAGGCCCTCGCTTCCGTGGAGGGTTCGCTGAACGGCGATGCGGATGGTGTGGAGCGCCTACAGGTGGCCACCAATCACTGGCGCCAAGGGGTCACTGGCCAGTTGGCGCCAGCACGGGCTTGTCTGGAGCTGCAAGCCCCGGCAACACGGCAAGGGGAGGAGCAGGAGAACAACCACTGGCCACTGCGCTTTGGTCTCCAAGCTGCCATTGATCCCACCCTCTGGCTGGATGCCGAGGCCATTTGGGCCGCTGGTGACAATGCCGTCCATATTGGTGAAATCCCGGTGGAAAAGCCCAGCCAGTTGCTGCTGGAGGGCCTGGGTCGAGCTCTGTCAGCCTTTGAACCGCTTGAGCGGGGGCTTGAGGGCGCCACCCCATCGAGCATGGACTTGACGCCGGCGGAAGCCTTTGTTCTGGTGCGTACTGCCAGTCGTCGGTTGCGGGATTTGGGGGTTGGCGTCAAGCTCCCTGCCACCCTCGGCGGTGGCCTTGCGGGACGCATGGGTCTGTCCATCCAGGCGGATCTACCACCGGAGTCCCGAGGCTTCAGCTTGGGAGAATCTCTGCAATGGCGCTGGACCCTCATGATCGGTGGCCAGCCCATCACCCTCAATCAACTGGAGCGGCTGAGCGCCCAGAAGAGTCCTCTGGTGAACCACGGGGGGCAATGGGTTGAACTGCGCCCTGGGGACATCAAGGCAGCCGAAACGTTCTGTCTGGAGGAACCACGGCTCAGCCTGGAAGACGCTCTGCGACTGACCGGTAGCAACCTGGAAACTCTGCAGCGACTGCCGGTGCATCGCTTTGAGGCGGGACCACGCTTGCAGCAGGTTCTGGAGCAGTACCACCACCACAAGCAACCCGATCCCCTGCCCGCACCTGAAGGGTTTTGCGGCCAGTTGCGCCCTTACCAGGAGCGGGGACTGGGCTGGTTGGCCTTCCTCTATCGCTTTGGTCAGGGGGCCTGCCTAGCAGATGACATGGGCCTGGGCAAAACCATTCAACTGCTGGCCTTCCTTCAGTATCTGAAGGTGCAAAAGGAACTCAAGCGGCCGGTATTGCTCGTTTGCCCCACTTCGGTGATGACCAACTGGCACCGTGAGGCCCGGCATTTCACCCCTGAACTACGTGTGATTGAACATTACGGCAGCCGCCGCCCCGGCACAGCCGTGGAGCTGGCTTCCGCCCTCCGTGGTGTGAACTTGGTGCTCACCAGCTATGGTCTGCTGCAGCGGGACCTGGACATTCTCGGCAGCTATGGATGGCAGGGGGTGGTGATTGACGAAGCCCAGGCCATTAAGAACTCCACCTCCAAGCAGTCTGCTGCCGCACGGGAGTTGTCGCGCGTGGGCCAGAAGTCCTGCTTCTGCATCGCCCTGACGGGAACGCCGGTGGAAAACCGTGTGAGCGAGATCTGGCCCTTGATGAATTTCCTCAACCCGCGGGTGCTTGGGGAGGAAGGATTCTTCCGCCAACGCTACCGCCTTCCCATTGAACGGTATGGCGATATGTCCTCCCTGCGGGATTTGCGCCGTCGTGTTGGTCCATTCATCCTCCGACGACTCAAAACCGACCAATCCATCATCAGCGACCTGCCTGAGAAAATTGAACTCAACGAGTGGTGTGGACTCTCTGATGAGCAAAGGCGGCTCTACAGCAAGACAGTGGACGAAACCCTGGAGGCCGTCGCCCGCGCCCCCCTCGGTGAACGCCATGGTCGGGTGCTGGGTCTGCTCACCAAGCTCAAGCAAATCTGCAACCACCCCGCGCTGGTGCTCCAGGAGCAGGAGGTGAGTGGGGACTTCGGGCGCCGCTCCGCCAAGCTGCAGCGACTGGAGGAGATTCTGGACGAGCTCATGGCTGTTGGGGATCGGGCACTCCTGTTCACCCAATTTGCCCGCTGGGGTCATCTCCTCAAGCAATACCTGGAGCAGCGCTTCCAGGGGGAATTTCCCTTCCTCCACGGGGGAAGTTCCAAGTCGGAGCGTCAGGGCATGGTGGATCGCTTCCAGCAGGATCCCCGTGGCCCACAGCTATTTCTCCTGTCTCTCAAAGCCGGCGGCCTTGGTCTGAACTTGACCCGCGCCAGCCACGTGATCCATATTGATCGCTGGTGGAACCCTGCCGTGGAAAACCAGGCCACGGACCGTGCCTATCGCATTGGCCAGACCAATCGGGTCATGGTGCATAAATTCATCACCAGCGGCAGCCTGGAGGAAAACGTGGACCGCATGATTCGCGAAAAAGCCCGGATGGCGGAAGACGTCATTGGTGGCGGAGAGGACTGGCTGGCTGGCCTGGCGATCGATGACATCAAGGATCTGGTCAGCCTGCAATGAACATCCTCAACACCAGCGCCGGTCAGGACGCCATGGCAGAGCAGCCCTGGTGGGTGGCCCAGTGGATGGATCTGATTCATTCCTATCGCTACAAGAAGCGGTTGGAGCGGGCCTGGGACTACATGCATGAAGGTCATGTGCTGTCCATTCGCTTCGAGGGCCGCCGGGTGCATGCTCGGGTGCAAGGCACCGGTAAGGATCCCTATAAGGTGAAGCTCTGGTTGGACACCCTCAGCAACGAGGACTGGGACTACGTGCTGGATGCCCTGTCCCGGAAAGCCCGCTGGACGGCTCAACTGTTGGCTGGGGTTATGCCCCAGGACATTGAACGGGCTTTTGCCGCCAGTGGCCGCTCTCTTTTCCCCTGGGAACTCCGGGAAGTGCGCAGTGAATGCAGTTGCCCGGATAAGGCCAATCCCTGTAAACACATCATTGCTGTCTACTACTTGATGGGGGACCGCTTCAGTGAAGATCCCTTTGTCCTGTTTCAGTTGCGGGGCCGAACGCGGCAGCAGCTCCTGGACCAGTTGGCCCAGCGGCGGATCAGCAATGCCACGGAGCAGGGTGTCACGGTGCAAACCGGGATGCTTCCTCCCCAGGTGCGCCGCACCTGGAGCTATGAGGAAGACATGGATCCGGAATTGGTGGTGATCACTCCTGCTCTGGAAGGGGAGTTGGGCGTGGATGAGGCTGGTGCCCTACCTGTGGCGCCGGATACCCACAACCCCGATGCCAACCGGTTGTTCCTGCATCATCTCCATGAGCAGGGCCAGCGGATTGGCCAGCGGGCCATGGGGCAGGCCATGGGGGCTGGCCCTTGAGTTCAGCGTTTAGTCGGTTCTCCCTCCCATTGGGATAAGGGCAACCGAACGTTGTGGTAGCTGCCGTACCCGGAGGATCGGTTGCACCCCTAGGGGAATCTGTTTGTGCAATCAAGACTGGTGACGTGGAGAAGACATCTCCATGACTCATCCAACCTTTTCATCTTCTGGAGGAACCATCCATGCTTGCTCTATCACAATCCCCCTTTTCTCTGTTTGAGCATCTGGATCGGCAGCTTCATCACGCCGAGGGCACACCCGTCGCTGAAATCCGGGAAAACGACGACCGCTACCAACTGGCTGTGGAGCTACCCGGTATCAGCAAAGACGCCATTGACATCAAAGCCACTGAACATGGCATGACGGTCAGCGCGGAGCGACCAAGTGTCGATGTAGGCGAGGATCGCGTGCTCAGCGAATTTCGCTACGGTAGCTGGCGGCGTAGCTTCTACTTTGGCAAGCGTATTGATCCCAACCAGCTACAAGCTGAACTTCAGGACGGCGTGTTGCACGTCATTGCCCCCAAAGTGGACAGCGTCAAAGCAGTAAACGTCAAGGTGCGCAACTGAGCAACCCGTTCACCGGGTCTACCCTGCTGCCCTGCTTGCTGTGAGCTCCCCCCACAGCAGGCAGGGCAGCACAGGTTGCGGGGGGCAAATCGGCTAGTGTCGGAGTCGTCACTATTTCCCCTCATGAAACGACGCCATGCCCTCACGATCGCTGCCTTCGGCTTGGGCAGTGCCACCCTGGCGGCCTGTGGTGGACGGAGGGAAACACAACGCCAGTCATCATCAGTTATGACGGGTGGCGACCAACCTAGGATTCGCTGGCGCATGGCCACCAGTTGGCCGGAATCACTTGACATCATCTATGGCGGCGCGGTCACCATCGCCGAACGGGTCCGGCAGATGAGTGACGGCCATTTTGAAATTATACCCCATGCTGCTGGAGAACTTGTCCCTGCCCTGCAAGTTCTGGATGCCGTACAACAAGGCTCTGTGGAATGTGGCCATACCGCCAGTTATTACTACATCGGCAAAGATCCTGCCTTTGCTTTTGGCACTACAATGCCTTTCGGTCTCAATGCCCAACAACAAAATGCCTGGCTCTACGAAGGTGGTGGCAACGAGGCCATGGATCGCCTGTTTGAAGATTTCGACGTGTTGGGGTTCCCCGCGGGCAATAGTGGTCCGCAAATGGGAGGCTGGTTCAAGCGACAGGTCAACAGCGTTGCCGATCTACAAGGCTTGAAGATGCGGATTCCAGGTCTTGGTGGTCGGGTCATGGCGGCCTTGGGTGTCAATGTGCAAGTGTTGCCGGGGGGAGAAATCTTCCTGGCGCTAGAGCGGGGCGCGATTGACGCGGCAGAGTGGATTGGTCCCTATGACGATGAGAAATTAGGCCTGTGGAAGGCGGCAAAATACTATTACTATCCAGGTTGGTGGGATCCAGGTCCAACGATCCATGCCTTTGTCAATCGAAGGGCCTGGGAGCGGCTGCCCAAGACCTACCAACAGATGTTTCGTGCAGCAGCCAATGAAGCGAATTTGCAAATGCTGGCCCGCTACGACTACCACAATGCTGCTACCCTGGAGCAGCTAGTGGCCAAGGGCATTACCTTGGTTCCTTTTGATCAGGAGATTCTGAGCACGGCGGAGCAGGCCAGTTTCGAGATCTATGAAGATTATGCGATGAAGAATCAACATTTTCGTCGCATCTACGAACCATGGTCCCACTTTCGTGAAACAATCTTACGCTGGAACCGCATTCATCAGCCCAACCAGGCTCTTTCTGTTAAGGATATAGATTAAATGGGCCGCAGTCTTGTCAGCACCTGTTTGCCGTGGCTGAAGCGCTGGGCAGACGCCGTTGATCGGTTCAATTCCTGCATGGGTCACTTTGCCAGTGTGTTGGTGCTGCTGATGCTGATGGTGGGCGTCTGGAACGTACTGGGCCGCCATCTAGGGCTTTTTCTGGGCCGGAATCTCAGTTCCAACCGTCTGATCGAGGTTCAGTGGTATCTCTTTGCCGCCTCTTTCCTGTTGGGTGGCGCCTGGACTCTGCAGCGCAATGGCCATGTGCGAGTTGATGTCTTGCAAAGCCGCTGGGGAATACGACGGCAGACGGGGGCCAATCTGGTGGGTACGCTTCTGTTCCTGCTTCCCTTCTGCCTATTGATGATTATGTCGTCCTGGGGGGCGGTTCAGTTGTCCTGGCGCATTCTGGAGCAATCTCCTGATCCGGGAGGTCTACCCCGTTATCCGTTGAAATCTATCCTACCGTTCAGTTTCTTGTTACTTGCTCTTCAGGGAGTTGCGGAGATGATTCGGAACCTGGATGTCTTGCGTTCCGGGAGAAAGCGGCGGCTGTGATGGAAGCAACCACCTCCTGGCTGGGGCCGGGCATGTTTATCGTAGCCATGGGGTCCCTGCTGCTGGGTTATCCGGTTGCCTTTGCCCTGGGTGGTGTGGCGGTGCTTTTTGCTGGAGTCGGCATTGTCACCGGCGCCTTTGACGGGGTGTTCCTCACGGCCCTGCCCCAGCGTGTCTTCGGCATTATGGGCAACTTCACGCTTTTGGCCATTCCAGCCTTCGTATTCATGGGCGCCATGCTGGAGTCCACTGGCTTGGCAGAACAACTGCTGGAGGCCATGGCTCGGGTGTTGGGACGGGTGCGTGGCGGATTGGCGCTGGCTGTGGTGGTGGTGGGGTCACTGCTGGCTGCCACCACCGGCGTCGTTGCAGCCACAGTGATTACCATGGGACTCATCTCTCTGCCCACCATGCTCCGCCATGGTTATGACAAATCCCTGGCCACGGGAGTGATTAGTGCGTCAGGAACGTTAGGGCAAATCATTCCCCCCAGTATCGTGTTGGTGGTTCTTGCGGATCAACTGGGAATTCCCGTGGGAGATTTGTTTATCGGTTCCGTGATTCCTGGGTTACTCATGGCAGTAACCTTCGCAATCTATGTCATCATCATTGCCCAACTAAAACCCAATCTGGCTCCACCGCTGCCCTCCTCTGAGCATGACTATTTTCTATGGAAGGAGCTACAGCAGGCCGCGCCGTTGCTCTTACCACCGTTTGTGCTGATCATATTGGTGTTGGGGAGCATCTTCTTCGGGATTGCTACACCCACGGAAGCTGGAGCAATGGGGGCAGTGGGGGCCATGATCATGGCAGCGTGGAATGGCCGGTTGACGCTGCGCACCATCAGAACCGTGAGTGAAAACACTTTGTCCACGACGACGATGGTCATGTTCATTCTGCTGGGATCTACGGCATTCAGCCTGGTATTCCGTGGATTTGACGGGGACAGATTAATTGCCGATCTACTCCTCCGTCTTCCAGGTCAAGCCGTGGGCTTTCTCATTATCAGCATGGCCACGATTTTCGTTTTGGGATTTTTTATCGACTTTTTCGAGATTGCCTTTATTGTTGTCCCATTATTTGCACCTGTCGCCAAGACCCTTTTTGGTTCGGAAGCTTTGGTTTGGTATGGTGTAATTATTGGTGCAAACCTGCAATCGTCTTTCCTCACGCCACCCTTCGGTTTTGCATTGTTTTATCTCCGCAGCGTTGCCCCACCTCAAGTGACGACAGGCCATATCTACCGTGGTGCCATCCCTTTTATTCTCCTCCAGATGCTGGTCCTGCTGCTCATTATCCTGTTTCCCCAGTTGGTCACTGCTTTACCACACTTGCTGGCATGAATTCAGTCGCTTCAATGGGAACTCCGGAGACATCCTAGCCTGTCCGGAACGTCCCGACTCATGTCCGGAATGGGGCGTCCCCCTGGGGCAAGCTGGCGAGGAGCTTCCCGCAGCCAATGACGCAGCCGGTTCCGGGTAGAACGCACTTGCCGTTGCCAGATGCTGCGGGCCAGAAGCAGTTCATCCCCCAGGCAGTCCAGTCCCAGCGTGATCAGCCATTGCTGCCGCTGGAATTCTCTCTGGTTGCAGCGTAGTTGCCAACCCTTGGCGTCCGTCTGTGCGCCAAGCTGGGGGGCCAGATCCAGGAGTCGTGCCAACTCGGCTTGCAGGGTCAGCCCGTAGAGGTGTTCATGGCCGGGATGGACCACGATGGACAACTGCGGAGGCAGCTGGGGGTGGGGGCGAAGGAAGAGCAGCGCCGCTGCCAACTCTCCCGTGTGGCTCTCCAGCAACACTCCTCCAACGGTTGTTTGCCGGAGATCTCTGCTGCTGCTCTCCAGGAGATGGCGCAACTGGGTGGGGGTAGTGGCATTTTCCAGGTGCAGTAGGGCGGGAGCCAGGCTCCGATCCCAAAAAAGCCGGCGATACCCCGCTGGGTCTGCCGCAGTTTGGGGCCAACGGCTGGTAGCGGCCGGATCCAGGCGCCAGATGCTTTGCTGGAGCAAGGGCTGGAAACCCGCTTCTCGTAGCAAGGGCAGGCGGAGAGAGTCCGTGCTCCAGCAGCGGGCAAACCAGCAGCGGGCCTCGGGTGCAACAGCAATGACATGGCGCACCAGAGCCAGAGCAATGGCGCGGCGAGAGTGCTGGGGCAGTGGTTCCGCCAGGCAAAGCTTGTGTAAGCTCCGGCAACTGCCGTTACGATTGTCCGCCAGCGCCATCACCAGACCTTGAATTGCGCCGTTGCGCCGAGCGCTGAGCAGGAGCGGTACCGGCTGCCGACCGGGCAGAAGGCGTCGCAACCAGCGGTCTCGGGCAGTGGACAGGAGAACATGACTCCAGAGTGCCCGGTCGTTCCCGATCAGTTCCTCCGTGAGTCCACCCAAATCCGCAATGGCCAGGAACCGCAGCTTGAGGGGCTGCTCCTCGTGTCCCGTGGTCCGGCCGTGGGGCAGCATATCCTGGACGGGAGTCATGGCCGGGACTCCTCGAAACAGGAGGGGCGGATGATCACCAAGGGAGTGCTCTCATTGGCATTGCCGGCGGGATTGGCCGCCAACGCCCCATGAACAAGATCCGGATCCACACCACCACTGCTGGCCACAATTTTAACCCGCCCCAGATCGTTCACATCCACCACCGCCACGGGTTGTCCCATGGCCTGAGCCAACTGGGTCACCAGGATTTGGCTCCTCTCCGGACCCAGAACAAGGGTCCGGTCATAGGGGGGAATGGTGCCCGTGAGGTCGTCGATGAGTCGTGCCTGCTCCCCTGCTAGACGGTAAAAGCCCCCGCGGATTCCCAGAAGCCGCAACAAGACGCCCCCCAGCCATGCACAAAGCACCCGTGCAGGACCTACCAGATCAATGAGGGCCTGAAGGCCACAAGCGGTGGCCAAGCTGCTGTGGGGATGAAATACCCGACACAACTGCCGCGCCAGGCAGGAGGGCTCCACGGTGGCACCCAGGCGGTAGCGGCCCTGCATCACTGCCAGGGGGGTTTCCGCAAGGGCCACCACATCCCCAGGCTGCAGATGAGGTCCAGCATAGCGCCGGAGCACCTGGAGGGGGTCATCCAACCAGCCCAGCAGATGGGTGGCCAGGGGCAAGACCTGGTAGCCCGACCCTTGCCGCCAGGTCGGTTGCCAATCCGCAGTCGGTCTCGCGAGGGGGACCACCAGGCCATGGCACTGCCGGAGGTGACCAAACGATCCGTAGGCCTGCCAGACAATCTCCAGCCATAGCGCCTGAAGGCTCGGAAGATCGTCACCACACAGCACCAGATCCAGGCGGGCGGCCATGGACTGTCGGGGTTTCAGGATGAAGACGGGCCAATACCCGTCAGGGCGGGGTGAAGCATCCGGATGGTCCGGAGTGACCCGTATCTTCACATTGATTCGGTCAACGGCCTGGGTGGCCAGCACGGTGGGCTCGGCCCGGAACCGGGAGAGCATCACATCCTTGTGGATATGGGTGTTGACCAATACCACCTGCAGATGAACCCGAACCTGGTTCTCGTCCATGTGCAACTGACAAGCTCCCGGCTCCATGCGCAGTGGGCTGGCGGGGCGGAGGCGATGACGTAGCTCCAGCAGTGCCAGCAGGCCAAGAAAACTGCCGCCAAGCACTAGCGTGACTCCACCCGAATAACTCATCGCACCCTGACCACCTCCGCATTGATTTCGTTCACCTCCATGGCTTCGGTCCGACGCTGGGTCATAACCTCCGGAAGCTCCAGACCTGAAACTGCAGAAAGGCTCTGTTCCAGATCTTCCAAGGGTATCTGTCCTGTACGGTCTAGCACCACATCCCCGTTCTGGTCAAAAATCACCACCTGGGGAATGAGGCCACGCCAGTAATAGGAAGGGTTATCAGGGGAGGCGCCCTCGGCGGGGTCCAGGCTGTCCGTGCTCAAGGCAATCACATCCGCCGCGGTCCGGAACTCTCCGTTGAGTCGGGAGAGGGTGGGGGCAAAGCGCTTGCAGTCGCTACTGTCGTCCAGATAAAAAGCCAAGACGGTGGGGCGGTGCCGCCGCAGGCTGTCCGCCAGGCTGTTGCGGGGTGGCACCATGGCCCCATCCCCTGCATAGAGGGAAAAGACGTTGCCGTCATAGGTGTTGTCCAGGCGGCTGGCCCAGGCGGAGGAGGGCAGCACCACTACAAGGACCACCACCACAAGGGCCAACATCGAGAACCGGTAACGACCGTGTTGTGGCTGTGTCGGCATGACGTCCCCTTAGCGTCCACTCCCCTGCAGCGTACGCCCCAGCCCCAGCAGCACCCCTCGGGCAACCAGGCCGATACCTCGACCAATAACCTGCGTCAGCACGGTCACCAGGAGGTCGCCCAGTCGCTGACTGAACACCCGCAACTGGGGAGCCAAGGCGTCCCGCAGTTCCAGGGACAAGGTCACCGTGCGCTGCAAAGGCCCCAGTTGTCGCAGTTCCTGGTCGCGGGGGTCGATGAGCGTTTGGGTGATCACACCGTCCATCTGCAGGAGCAGCAACTCACGGCGACTTTCATAGATGCGCAGGGGCTCAAGGATGAGCTGTTCATAGCGCTCATGGGAGTTGATGTGGTTACGGAGCCTCTCCAACTGGCGGGTCGGCAGCAGGTCACGGCGCAGCAGGAAGCGGCGCAGCTCCGGCCACTGGCTGGCCTCCTCCAACACCAGACCGGCAAGCGCAGAACCCGTACGCAACAACCAGTCACTCAGCAATAGCTCCAGGCGCAGCAAAGCTGCCGGGGTATCCGGCGCCAACAGGTGGCCGTCCAGTAACACCGGCTCAGCCCGCACCAGGGCTGCCAGCATGGGCTCTACGGTGGCGCGGGACGCAAGGTTCAGGACGTCGGGCCTGGGCAGTTCCACATTCAGCAGTTGCTCACTCACAGAGACCAACACCCCATCCCGGGGGATGCGTAGATAGGCCCCGCCCAACTCCTGGAGGCCATGGAACATGATTTCCTCCTGAAGATCCCACCAGCGCTCCAGCAACGCCTCACCCCGCAGTCCTTCCCGACGCACCTGCTGAAGGGCCAGGCCCATATGGTTCAGCAACTGCTGCAGCAAGCTTGCGCGAGGTTCAGGGGCCAAGGCGCCCAGGGCCGGCAACTGCTGCTCCAGGGATTGGGGATTCCTGGAAATCCGTTCCAGAAGCCGTTGATGAACGGTGTCCCATAGCCCTTTTGCCGTACGGCTACGCAGGGTGAGCCCCGTAGACGCTGAAACCGATTTCCCTGCGCCAAATCCGGTTGTGGTCAAGCCCTTCAGACCCAGAGTCCTGGCACTGGCGGCATGGAGCGTCAGCACCAGGAAACGGGCCATGGCCAACTCCCGCTGCCAACCTTCCAGCACCCAGCACAGCAGAGTCCCGGGGCGCTGGTTCAACTGAGCAGTCACCATCTGGGCTTGGGTCTGGATTTGCGTCAACCCCTGCGAGAACACGCCATTCAGGCCGCGGTGCTCCTCAGAGGCAACAGCATGGCGGGTATGCACGTCAAATACCCGACCCCCGCCGATCAAAACGGGAAGGGCATGGCGCAAGGTGGGGGCGTCAGGATTTTGCAGGATGCCCGCAATGGGCAACTCCCCCAGCGGTAGACCACCAGGCTGGATAGGGCCCTGGAGCACCAGAAGAAAAGGTGCCGGATGCCAGCGCTGATCCAGCGCCAGCGCCTCCCGCGCCAGCGCACCGGTGTCGTTGAATGCCCGGGTCACCCAGATCACCAGGTCAGGCCGTCGCCGGGTTGCCTCGGCTTCGTCAATGCACTGCACGGAGATGCCTTCGGCTCCACCCTGGCCCAGAACCGCAGCCAGTTGACTCTTTTGGCTCAGCGGCGTATAGACCAGAACCCTCTGCATCGGCAACCCCATGAGGATGGCACCCCAGGCCAGTGGTCAAGGGTTAGCTGGCTTGGGCGGGTCCTGCAAGGGCTCACCCACCAACTGCACGGTGAAGCTGGTAATTCGATAGCCGGTCCGGGCCTCGATCTCCGCTAGCAGGCTGTAAGGAAGCTGTACGTCCAGGTCTTGAATCCGACCCGTGACACTGCAAATCAAGTGGCTATGGGAATCTGCACGGTAGCTGTAGAGCCTGCCGCCACTCCGCTCCAGACATTCGATAATGCCGAATTTTTGCAGCGTTTCCAGATTCTGATACACAGAGGTCTGGCCAATGCTCCTCTTCTCCTGGACATTGAGTTTTTCAAAGATGTCCCGGGCGCTCAGGTGTTCCCGCTCTTTCCAGAGTAGTTCCAATACCAGTCGACGCTGGTTGCTCATGCGCAAGCCTGCGGCAGCACAGCGCTCAACGGCCCCCTGCAGGGACTTCTGGACGCTCGGATTGGCAGACGTTGATTCGGCAGTGACGATGGTCATGACTATGGATTCCGAATATGGCCAGAGGCCACATCTACATTAACCATTCTAGGGACTCTTGCCGGGTCTTGGGAGATTCGGTCGGTGCTCCTGCCACAGTTTGCAGGGCAGTGGAAAGGGTAATGCGGCCGTCGTAAAGGGCACGGCCAACAATCACGCCAGCCAGAGGCGGTCGAAGGGCCTGCAGGTCCTTCAGATCCGAGAGTTTTGCCACACCACCGGAGGCAATGACGGGAATGGTGCTGGCGCGGGCCATGGCTTCCAAAGCGGCCAGGTTGGGACCCGCCATGGTGCCGTCACTGGCGATGTCGGTGCTGATGATAACCACCACGCCACTGCCGTCCAGGGTGGCGGCCAGCCTGGTGGCTTCCATGGGGCTCTGATGTAGCCACCCGCGGGTGGCTACAAGACCGTTGCGGGCATCAATGCCCACGGCAATGCGACCCGGGTGGGCCTGGGCCAATCGATGCACCAGTGGGGGGTTTTCAAGGACCGCAGTGCCCAGGATGACCCGATCCAGGCCACAGGTAAGCAGGTCATTGGCCCGCTCCATAGAGCGCACTCCACCCCCCAACTGCACCGGGATCTCCACAGTGGAGGCAATGGCTTTGATGGCGGCGTCATTGCCGGACTCACCACGGCGGGCACCGTCCAGATCCACCAGATGGAGCCGTTGGGCCCCAAGCTGCTGCCATTTACAGGCCATGGCCACAGGATCGTTGCCGAAGTGGGTCACCTGGCCATAGTCTCCTTGACGCAACCGCACACAAGCGCCATCCAGCAGATCAATGGCGGGAATCACCTCCATGGCAACAGCAGCAAGCAGGACCCAGTGTCCCTGATGGCGAGACAGAGTTGAATAGCAGAGACTGCCGTGTTGCTGGATGGACATTCTGGTCATGGGTGGCACCCGGTTCATCGGTGTGGCCCTGCTGCCGCGGCTTCTGGCGGCAGGTCATGCCGTAACGGCGTTCAGTCGGGGCAAGCGACCGGTCCCCGGTGGGGTGGACCATGTGCGTGGCGACCGTCGGAACCCAGGAGATTTAGCCCAACTGGCGGGGCGTCGTTTCGACGTGATTATTGACACCAGTGGCCGTCAGTTGATCGAGAGTCAACAGGTGATTGTCCACACCGGCTGGCCAAGGCACCGGTTTCTTTACGTGAGCTCGGCGGGGGTCTATGGCAACAGCGACCAGTGGCCCCTCACGGAGCAGGCCCCCCTGGATCCCCGGAGCCGCCATGCCGGCAAAGCGGAGACCGAGGCCTGGCTGCGACGGGAGGGGATCCCCTTCACCAGCTTCCGCCCCACCTACATCTATGGACCGGGTAACTACAATCCCATCGAAGGCTGGTTTTTTGCCCGGATCCTGGCAAATCGCCCTGTACCCGTTCCTGGCGATGGCCAGCTCATCACCCAACTGGGCCATGTGGACGACCTGGCGGAAGCCATGGCCGGCAGCCTGGAGGTGGATGCCAGCACCAACCGGATTTATAATTGCTCCGGCGCCAAGGGGGTCACGTTCCGTGGGCTGGTAGCTGCCGCAGCCCGGGCCTGTGGCCACAGCCTGGAACAGGTGGAACTGCGCAGCTTCGATCCCCGCCTGCTGGAGCCAAAGGCCCGCAAGGCCTTTCCTCTGCGCATTGCCCATTTCTTTACGGACATCAACCGGGTGTGTCGGGAGTTGGCCTGGCAGCCGCGCTTTGATCTGGTTACAGGCCTGCAGGACAGCTACGAGAAGGACTTCCGCCAACAGGCTCATCAGGCACCGGACTGGAGTCGGGATGAAAAGCTCTTGGCCCATTCGGTTCTCTTGCCATGAAATTGATGAAGGGGTCTTGGCCGATCCGAGCCCCTGTTTCCAGCACCGCCGTGCAGAATGGACGGCAGTGCTGCCGTGACGTTCGTCGGACCAGCCCCTACGCCTTGATCCCATGAGCCTGATCACCCAGCCCGAGCGTTTCAGCGAGGAGGCCTGGGAGTTGCTGTTGGCCGCCCAGGCCCAGGCCCAGGCTTGGCAGCACCGGCAAATGGACGTGGAACATCTGCTGTTGGCCTTGCTGGAGACCCCCGCTGGAGAGACCTGGCAGCGACGGCTGCGGCTCAATCCGGCCCACATGTTGCCCCGGCTGGATGAGTTTTGTGGGGATCAACCCACGGAAGACAGTGATGCCCTCTACCTGGGGCCTGACCTGGATCAACTTCTCAACGATGCGGACCGCCTGGCCCACCGCTGGGGATCCAGCAGTATTGATATGGCCCATCTGCTACTGGCCCTGGCCGAGGATGAGCGGATCGGTGCTGCGCTACTGGAGGATCAGAAACTGAGCCCGCCCGAGATCATGCGGCGGCTGCGGCTGCAGCCCGTGCCCCCTGCCGCGGCCAAACGGCCTTCAACGGCTGATGGTCGTCAGCTCCCTCGGCAGAGTCATAACGCGCTGCCACCGCCCCGCTCCTCCAACAGCCCACCACCAGAGCAGCCCAGCCGCCAGCACAACGCCAGCCTGAGCGCCGGATCGGGCGCCACGGAGTTCCCAGCCCGGAGCCGGCAGCGCCCCCCCTCTCCCCAGGAGAACGGTTCCGTGACCAAAGCAGTCCCTCCGGACTCACCGGACGGCCAGCCCGTGGAGGCCCAACAACCCGCCCCGCCGCCACCGCCGGAGCCGTCGGCCCTGGAACGCCATACACAGGATCTAACCACCTTGGCCCGGGAGGGGAAACTGGATCCGGTGGTGGGACGTGACCTGGAAATTCGCCAAGTGGTGCAGGTGCTCTCGCGACGCACAAAGAACAACCCGGTGCTGGTGGGCGCCGCTGGGGTGGGCAAGACGGCCCTGGTTGAAGGCCTGGCCCAGCGCATCGTGGCTGGCAAGGTGGCGGATTCCCTCCTGGGACGGCGCCTCCTGGCCCTGGAGCCCGGCAGCCTGATCGCTGGCGCCAAATACCGTGGTCAATTCGAGGAACGTCTACGGGCCGTGCTGGAGGAGGTGGCCATCGCCGATGGTCAAGTGGTGTTGTTCATCGATGAACTCCACACCCTGGTGAACAGCAGCCGCTCCAGCAGTGATGTGGGTAGCTTGCTAAAGCCTGCCCTGGCCCGGGGTGGGCTGCGTTGCATTGCGGCCACCACCATGGAGGAGTACCGGCGCAGTGTGGAAAAGGATCCGGCTCTGGAGCGTCAGTTCCAGCAGGTGCTGATTCGTGAACCCTCACCCCGGGACTGCCTGGCCATTCTCCAAGGTCTACGGGAGCGCTATGAGCGCCACCACGGCGTCACCATTGCGGATCAAGCCCTGGAGGCCGCCATCCGCCTGGGAGACCGCTACATCAACGACCGCTGCTTGCCGGATAAAGCCATTGACCTGATTGACGAGGCTGCCGCCCAACTCAAGCTGGACGCCACCTCCAAGCCAGCCGTGGTGGAGGAGGCAGAGCAGGAACTGCGCCGGCTGGAGCTGGCCCTGTTGGCAGCGGAACAGGTGCCGGAAGCAGAGCGGCAACACCTGGAGCGGCAACGAACCGAGGCAGCGACCAGAAGCCGGAACCTGTGCCGGCGCTGGGAGGAGGACCGCAAGCAATTAAGGCAACTTAGCCAATGGCGGCAGCAGGAGGAAGATCTGCGCCAGCAGATGGCCAAAGCTGAGCAGGAGGGGGATCTGGAGACGGCAGCGCGGTTACACTACGGAGAGTTGCGGCGTCTGGAGCAGCAGTGCCAGGCCTTGGAAGCCCGGCGGCGGGAAGCCCAGGGGCGAGGGGAAGCCCTGTTGCGGGAACAGGTGGAGGATCAGGATATTGCCGAAGTTGTGGGCTGTCGAACGGGCATCCCCCTGCAACGACTCATGGCAGGTGAGCGGCAGAAGCTGCTGAAGCTGGACCAACAGTTGTCCCGTCGGGTCCTGGGACAGACGGCTGCGGTGGAGGCGGTTACGTCCGCCATCCGTCGCGCCCGCGCCGGGATGAAGGACGTGCGGCGCCCCGTGGGATCCTTTCTCTTCCTGGGTCCCACCGGTGTGGGCAAGACGGAGTTGGCCCGGGCTTTGGCAGCGACACTGTTTGACCAGGACGACGCTCTGGTGCGGCTGGATATGTCGGAGTACATGGAGCGCAATGCGGTGGCGCGTCTGTTGGGGGCCCCGCCAGGGTACGTGGGCTATGAGGAGGGTGGACAACTTACGGAAGCAATTCGCCTGCGGCCCTATGCGGTTGTGCTCCTTGATGAAGTGGAAAAGGCCCATCCCGACGTGTTTAACCTGCTGCTCCAGGTGCTGGACGACGGCCGCCTGACGGACTCCCAGGGCCGCGCCATTGATTTTCGTCATACGGTCCTGGTGATGACAAGCAACATTGCCAGCCGCCAAATCCTCGCCGCCAGCGGTGAATCGGAAGGGGAGCAGGCGTTGAAAGAAGCCATTGACCAGGCCCTCAAGGCCAAATTCCGCCCGGAATTCCTCAATCGGATTGACGAGGTGATCCGCTTCCAGCCCCTGGGGCCGGAACAGATCCTCCCCATTGTGGAACTCCAGCTCCAGGAGCTTGGGGAACGGCTGGCGGAACAGAATCTCCATTTGGAGGTGGATGCAGAGGTGGTGAAGGTCCTGGCTCAGGATGGGTACGATCCGGAGTTCGGGGCGCGCCCCTTGCGCCGTGTGCTGCGGCGGCGCCTGGAAAATCCCCTCGCCATGGAAGTTCTGGGGGAGCGTTTCACGGAGATGCACGGGTTACGCGTGCAACTCTGCGGTGACGGAACGCTGGAGTTCGTTGCCCTGCGCTGACAGTGTCTGTCCGCTAAAGTGGCGCAGCAGAACCCCACCCCGATCCCTGATTTGTCTGTCCCGTCAAAGTCCGGTGCTGCCCCCTCTTCGGAGGCTGGCGCTGCAGTTGAGGAGCCTGCTGTTCGTCAGCCGTTCTTCTCCCAGGTCCTGGCGGAGTTAGGGCGGGTGGTGTGGCCCAGCCGTCAACAACTGCTCAGCGAGTCCGTCTCCGTCATTCTGATGGTGGCCATGTCGGCGGCGGTGGTGGCGGCCTCCAACCGCTTGTTCTCCTGGATCTCCAACCGGGTCTTCCTCGGTTGAGTTCTTCCCTCTCCGAATCCGTACATGGCTTCCGAATCCTTCACTCCCACTGACAGGCCGGAGTCTCTCCAGCCCATGCAGCACGCAAATCTCGACAAGGCGGCCCGTTGGTACGGGGTACAGGTGGCCTCCAGTTGCGAGAAAAACGTCAAGGCCACCCTTGAGCAGCGCGCCATCACCTTGGGAGTGGAAAATCGCATCCTGGAAATCGCCATCCCCCAAACACCCGCCATCAGGGTGAAAAAGGACGGCAACCGCCAGGTCATCGAGGAGAAGGTGTTTCCCGGTTACGTGCTGGTGCGGATGGTGCTGGATGATGAGACCCAGTCTGCGGTGCGCAGCACACCCCATGTGATCAACTTCGTTGGCGCCGAAGAGTGGCGCACCATCGGCAGAGGTCGTGGTCATGTGAAGCCCGTGCCACTGACCCAGAAGGAGGTGAATCGCATCTTCCGTCGCACCCAGGAGAGGAAGCCCACGGTGAAAGTCGATCTCGCCGAGGGCGATCAAATCCGTGTCGTGGACGGTCCGTTCAAAGACTTCGAGGGTGAGGTGATCGAGGTATCCGGGGAGCGCAACAGGCTCAAGGCCCTGCTCTCCATCTTTGGCCGCGATACCCCTGTTGAACTGGAGTTTTCCCAGGTGGCCAAGCAGGAGTAAACCTTTCTCGTTTCGTTCTCGTTCTCGTTTTCCTTTTTCCCTATTTCATTCCTTCATGTCATGGCAAAGAAAGTGACGGCGCTGATCAAGCTGGCTCTCAACGCGGGCAAAGCCAACCCGGCGCCACCCGTGGGTCCCGCCTTGGGTCAGCATGGGGTGAACATCATGGCGTTCTGCAAGGAGTACAACGCCAAAACACAGGACAAGGTGGGGATGGTCATCCCCGTGGAGATTTCGGTCTATGAGGACCGGAGCTTCTCCCTGGTCCTCAAAACACCCCCGGCGTCCGTACTCGTCAGCAAGGCGGCCAACATTGAAAGGGGCTCCGGTCATTCGTCCAGGGGCCAGGCCGGGAGCATCACTACGGCCCAGCTTGAGGAGATCGCCAAAACCAAGCTGCCCGATCTCAACTGCCACACCGTAGAGTCCGCCATGAGGACCATTGCGGGAACAGCCCGCAACATGGGCGTGACCGTGCAGGACTGATGCCGGTGTCTTGCCCATAGAGTACCCCATTCACCACTGTGGGGAGAACCGCCGCAGAGCAGTTCGTTTGAACCCCAACCCGAGACCATGCCCAAACCATCCAAACGCCTCGTCGCCGCTGCCGCCAAGGTGGACCGAAAGGCCTACGATCCCCTTGCTGCCCTGGCCCTGGTGAAGGAGAACGCCACGACAAAGTTCGACGAAACCATGGAGGCCCATGTGCGCCTGGGCATCAATCCCAAATATGCCGACCAGCAACTGCGCACCACGGTAGTCCTGCCCAAGGGCACGGGCCAGAAGGTGCGCGTGGCCGTGATCACCCGGGGCGAACAGTTGGCCGTAGCCAAGGCTGCCGGCGCCGACCTGGTGGGGGAAGAGGATCTGATCAGCACCATTGCCGGCGGAACAATGGAGTTTGATCTGCTGCTGGCAACGCCGGACATGATGCCCAAGGTGGCTCGCCTGGGACGAATCCTGGGTCCTCGTGGGTTGATGCCCAACCCCAAAACCGGGACCGTAACCGGCAATCTACAGTCCTCCATCAAGGAGTTCCAAGCGGGCAAGCTGGAGATGCGCGCCGACAAGACAGGCATTGTGCATGTGCGTTTTGGCAAGGCCAGCTTTTCTGCCGAGCATCTGCTGGTGAACCTGAAAGCCGTGCAAGAAACCGTGGACCGCAACAAGCCCAGTGGGGCCAAGGGCCGCTATTGGAAAAGTCTTTACGTCAGTTCCAGCATGGGACCTTCCGTGGAAGTTGATGTATCAACGCTTCAGGATCTTGCCGTGGAGGAAGCGGGGTGAGGCACTTTGGCGGTTTGCTGTGTATACTTTTGCTCTCTGGTAACAGCCAGAGTCAGGGCACCCACCCCTGAGTCGCGTCCGAGCCGCCAACTTTGGTGACTCCGGTGCACACCGAAGACAGCAGGCCACATCCGCAACGGATGACGTAACTCCTGCCCAGGTCTGCGCAACTGTAAGCCGGTTCCCCCAGGGGTGCTCAGGCGCCATCAGATTTCGTTGACCCTGGATTCGGGGCGGGTGTCTCCTGTTGTCCCGTCACTACCGAATCATGGGTCGCACACTAGAGAGCAAGCAACAGGTGGTTGCGCAGCTCCGCCAGCTTCTGAATGAAGCGGACCTGGCTCTGGTGCTGGATTACAAGGGCCTCTCCGTGAAGGAGATGGGCGATCTCCGCTCCCGGTTACGGGAGCATTCCAGCACCTGCAAGGTGGCCAAGAACAGCTTGATGCGCCATGCCATTGGCACGGATCCTGCCTGGACAGGTTTGGATCCCTTGCTCACGGGCACCAACGCCTTCGTTCTCGTGAAGGACGACGTGGGTGGCGCCGTCAAAGCAATTCAAGCCTTTCAACAGAAGACCAGGAAATCGGACGTCAAGGGTGGCCTTCTGGAAGGTCGTCTCTTGTCTGAAGAGGATCTCAATGCAATCGGTAACCTTCCCTCCCGGGAGGTTCTCATTGCCCGAATTGCCAGCTCCCTCAACAGTCTTTCCACCAAGTTGGCGCTGGCCGTCCAGGGCGTGCCTGCCGGACTTGCTCGCGCTCTGCATCAACACGCCAGTGGCGAGGCATCCGTCTCTCCGCAGGCGGACTGATCTCCGGATGCTCCTCCCCGCTTGTGATCGGGGTTTCAACCTACTGAATTTCAACCATGTCTACCAAAACCGACCAGATTCTCGAATCTCTCAAGTCGTTGTCGTTGCTGGAAGCTGCTGAGCTGGTCAAGCAGATCGAGGACACCTTTGGTGTATCTGCTGCCGCATCGGCCGGGGTGGTGATGGCCGCCCCGGCTGCTGCCGTCGGCGCTGAGGCCGAGCCCGCCGAGGAGCAGACCGAATTTGCCGTTCATCTGGAGAGCTTTGAAGCCTCTGCCAAGATCAAAGTGCTCAAGGCGGTGCGGGAGGCCACAGGCCTGGGTCTGGCGGAAGCCAAGGCCATGGTGGAGAAAGCTCCCATCCTGGTCAAGGAAGGTCTGCCCAAGGAAGCCGCCGAAGATCTCAAGAAGACGATCGAAGCTGTTGGCGGCAAGGTGACTGTCAAATAGCCTCTGCCCCTGCTCCGTCCCCTGTGGCCGTGCCGGGCATCCATGAAAGGCAAAAGAAAACCCCCTGCCGATGGCAGGGGGTTGAGTCGAGTCAGGCTGAAGGAGTCTGTCCTTCGTTTCGACCCTTAGCCTGAGCACACTCCTCACACACTTTATAAATTAACACAGGCTTGGTTGCTTGTCCAGCCCCTTGCCAGGAATTTCTTTTCAGACACGGAAGACCTTCCCATGACTAAGCCCCACCTGATCACTGCTGCTTGTGACGGGGCCTGCAGCGGCAATCCCGGCCCCGGGGGCTGGGCCTATCTACTGCGCTTTGACGACGGTCGCGTAGAGGAAGAAGGTGGCTTCTCTCAGCACACCACCAACAACCGCATGGAGTTGCAAGCCGCCCTGGCCCTGCTGCAGCGCATCGCCCGGGAGCCACGCCAGCCTGGTTTTACCATCCGCACCGACAGCCAATATCTGATTCAGGGCTTCAGCCAGTGGCTCAAGATCTGGAAGCGGAAAGGCTGGAAGAAATCCGACGGAAAACCTGTCCTCAACCGTGATCTCTGGGAAGCCCTGGACAAGATGCGCCTGCCGGGGGTGACGTTGACCCACGTCAGGGGCCATAGCGGTGACCCCGATAACGAACGTGTGGATGCCATCGCCGTTGCTCTTAGCTGCGGAAACCGGCCCGACCTGCGTTCCGGAAGGCCCCATCAACCTGCGGTTGATCAACCCGCGGAGAGGCCGGTTCCACGAAAGTTGAATCGGTTGTTGAGCCGCATCGAGATGGCAGATCGCTTGGCGACAGGAGGGTATGGACTCACCACGGCGGAGCTGGCCCAGTTGGTGGAGGTGCCTGCTGTGGAGCTGAGCAGACGCCAGCGGCAGCCATGGATCTGGCGGGACTGGCAAGTGGTCCCCTGCGCTGACGGGTCCTGGCGACTGCGGCACACATTGGTGGGCGACCGTCGTTGAACGTCAAGGATGGGGAGGAAAAACACCCCCATGGCTGTGGAGGATTCCTACCAACGTTTCATTGGACCCATGCTGGCCCAGGACGATGGGCCGGATCCCGAGTTCATGAGTCAACTGAGCCTGCGGGTCCTGGCCTGGGCAGCGCGGGGGCGGCACTGGACCCCATGGCGGGACATGCTGGCCAGCACCGCCGCCGTGCTGCAACGTCAGGATCCGCGGCTGCAGCAGCACTGTTTGGGGCTCACGTTCCCCAATCCCCTGGGTCTGGCGGCAGGATTCGACAAGAACGGCGTAGCGGCTGCCATCTGGCACTGCTTCGGCTTTGGATTCGCCGAAATGGGCACCATAACAGCCCTGCCCCAGCGGGGTAATCCTCGCCCGCGCCTCTTTCGTCTGGCGGCAGAGCAGGCAGCCCTCAATCGCATGGGCTTCAACAACCATGGTTCGCGACGGGCAGCCACCGGGCTTACAGAGCAGAAGCTGCCACCGCCAGGTCAGCGGCCGGCGCTGTTGGGGCTCAACATCGGTAAATCCCGAGCCACGTCAATGGTGGCGGTGGCAGAAGACTACGCCGTCAGCTACAGCCGCCTGGCGCCTCTTGCCGACTACGTGGTGATCAACGTCTCCTCCCCGAACACCCCCGGCCTGCGGGATTTACAAGGTGTGGAGGCCCTGAGCCAGTTGATTGGCCGTCTCCACACCACACCACTGCCCACGTCACGCCCACCCTTATTGGTCAAAATTGCCCCTGATCTGACCGATGCCCAACTGCTGGAACTGGCGGAGTTGGCCCTCGATCTCCACCGGCGGGGTGAATTGGCGGGGGTGATTGCCAACAACACAAGCCTGGATCGCCAAGGCCTGGAGGCACGACGCCTGATCACGGGTCACACCTTGGCGGAAGAGTCCGGTGGCCTCAGCGGAGCGCCGATCCGCGCTCGCTCCCTGGCCGTGCTGCGCCGGTTACGGAGCCGTCTTCAGGGCCGTGTCCCCCTCGTTGGTGTGGGTGGCATCGACTCTCCACAAGCCGCATGGGAGCGACTGGCCGCCGGAGCCAACCTGCTGCAGGTGTACACCGGCTGGATCTATCAGGGACCCCAACTGGTGCCGGCGGTGCTGGAAGGGCTGCTCAGGCAATTGGATGCCCACGGCCTCGACTCCGTGGCTGACGGAGTGGGAACGGAGCTGCCATGGTTGCCGTAAAGCACCCCCCTTTGGCCTAATTGAGCTTCTTGAGAAGTCCCACGAGAGCTTTTCTAGTACATAATTGGTAGATTCTGTAACAAAGACATGACGTCATATTCTTGCGCCTAGGATGCGCAGCAAGAATGAGGCCTTTTCTGGGAAGGGTGCAATGGAAGCCAACCAATGCCTTGCGCTAAGCTGTGAAGCTGCTGATGCTCAGGGGGCTCAAGGAGTCTTGGAGGGGACCAGTGTCCCGATAGCGTCTCATAGTCTGGAGACTATGAGACGCTTCTTGGATTGCAAGAATAATTCACGTGAGTCAACACTTTCTGCAGGTGGTTGCAGCCAATTAAAATCGCAAACGATTGATGCAGTTGGAAGTTTCTACGAGTTCTTCGCTGGCGCTGGCATGGCTCGTGCTGGCCTTGGAGATTGTTGGCGCTGCCTATTCGCCAACGACTTCGACAGAAAAAAGGCAGAAACCTATGCCCGCAACTGGGGTGCAGACAATTTCCTGTGTCGCGATGTACGAGATGTCACAACAGGCGATCTGACAGGCACTGCTGATTTGGTGTGGGCTTCTTTCCCCTGTCAGGACCTATCGCTTGCAGGCGGAGGCGCTGGCCTCAAAGGCGAGCGCTCCGGTACATTCTGGCCGTTCTGGAGCCTAATGACAAAACTTGCTGATGAGTCGCGCGCTCCTGCCGTAATTTCCTTAGAAAATGTTTGTGGAACGCTTTCTTCTCACAGCGGCAAGGACTTCAAGGCAATTTGTAAAGCACTTTGTGATGGAGGCTACAAGTTCGGGGCTTTGGTCATTGATGCCGTTCATTTCGTACCACAGTCACGGCCTCGCCTCCTTATTGTTGCAGTAAGAAATGATGTTCCTATTCCCAGCGCCCTTTGCTCCCAAGAGCCAGCAGGAATGTTTCATCCTCGCTCTCTCAGAAACTCCTTCGGAAAGTTGTCAGGTAGTTTGAAAGAAAGTTGGATATGGTGGCGTCTTCCTGTGCCGCCTTCGCGTGATATTAGTCTCTCTAAACTTATTGAGGAAAATCCCCATGATGTTCCTTGGCACACTAAAGCTGAGACGGAGAAGCTCATGAACATGATGAGTGACGTGAATCTTGAGAAGATTAATTCTGCAAAGGGAGAGTGGCGAACAATTGGCACAGCCTACAAGCGAACGAGGCGCGACGAAATCGGCCGCAAGGTTCAGCGAGCCGAGGTGCGCTTCGACGACATTGCTGGATGCTTGCGAACTCCAGCCGGTGGATCGAGTCGACAACTTATTCTCTTTGTTGAAGGTCGTAAAGTGCGGTCTCGGCTCATCTCAAGCCGAGAGACCGCACGACTCATGGGCCTACCTGACAACTACATTCTGCCGAAAAACTATAACGAAGCCTATCATCTTACAGGCGATGGAGTCGTGGTTCCAGTGGTTCGCTTCTTGGCGAAGGCGCTCATAGAACCCGTGGTCCTACATGCGGTCGAGAGGTCCGGTAAGTAACATGAGCATCATACCATGCGAGAAAAATAGCGGGCTTCAAAAGCAAATCGAGGAATTTGCTGAAATCCTGAAAACCAAAGCACATACGCTTGGAGATCACCGTCTCGGTGAGTCAGAATTTTACAGCAGTGGCCTGTTTCGTGGGGCAATCGAGCGCATTCGCGGACAATTTTCTGCCACGATAAATAATAAGAAAGAATTCGTCAAACACATTCTAAATTATATGCAAGATAAGAGATTTATTAGCGAATGGGACCCCACCGATGGAGCCAATCGTTATGACTATGCTGTTACTCTAAAATCGGGTCGAACAGCCATGATCGAATTAAAGGGCTGCCTTGATGGCAATAATACCAATATCTTTGAACGACCTCCAAATGCTAACGAGTTTATTATTTGGAGTATTTGTATGAACCCGGGTGCGGACCCACGTCACAATGCTTGGTCTGGAATTCATACGCGCCTGAGTGCTGAAATCATTTCTAACAAGAAACGTGTTGACGGAATAGTTATCTGGGATATGGTATGTGGCACCATCGGGCGGCCCTGTCCTAAATTGGAGGCCAACGCTTCCCGCTTAACCAATGTGGGGCCTTACTCGCTGCCCCCGCCATGCCTATACCTCCTGCCCTCCACTATTCCAAGTCCTCGAAACAATCCGAGCCCTCAACCTCAGGAACTTCCTGACGTTCAGATCATGCAAGCCTTCAACGATTGCTTCCGATGCAAGCCGGAGGAGATCAACTATGTCAGCTTTGATGTTGCCCATAGAGATGCCGATATAGTTCGGACGACGCGAATTGTTCGAGACGGCAAAGAGCAGAAAGCGTCCAATCCAACCGCAATTAAAAGATCATAGCTATGACCTCAGAGCAGCGCAGCCGCACCATGCGTGCAGTCAAAGATCACGACACCAAGCCCGAAATGGTGGTGCGGCGGCGGCTGCATCGTATGGGCTATCGCTATCGGTTGCACCGCAAAGACCTGCCAGGCAAACCAGACATTGTGCTTGTCCCACGTCGGAAGGTTATCTTCATTCACGGATGCTTCTGGCATGGGCATTCTTGCAAGCGTGGGAGTCGTCTGCCGAGAGCTAACGCCGAGTATTGGAAGATGAAAATAGCGGGCAATATCAAGCGCCACGCAAAGCAACTCGTCGAGTTGGCTGCTGCCGGGTGGACGGAGCTTACGCTATGGGAGTGCGAGCTTGCCGATGAGAATGCGGTTGAAAGGCGCCTAAGGGATTTTCTTGGCGAGACCGTTATCCGGTAGTTCATTGGGAAAGCGCTGCCGCCAAACGGTTCTCCCCCGGTCATAGTTGCCGTAACGGGGGAACCATGTGGATCGGTAACCCGGTCTTTCAACCATGGTTCTGGACCAACTGTCCGACAGGCTTCAGCGCGCCCGCCGCTGGTTAACGGCCACCACGGTGGCCATGGAGGTGAGTGACGAAGGGGTGGTTGTGCTGCGAATGGTCCCTGCCGGGAAAGGGCAATCTCCGCAGATCACGGATTGCGCTGTGGCTGCCCTGCCCGAGGGGTTCATCACGGCCGGGGTTCCCCAGGAGCCTCAAGCCTTGGGCCACTTCATCCGTGATCTGTTGGACGAAGGAGACATTCCGGTGCGGGATGTGGTTCTGGATCTACCGTCCACCTGCTGTCAAGCCCGACTCCTGCGGCTGCCGGACGGTATCCCACCCGCTGCGTTGCCGCGGGTGGTGCGCCAACTGGGCACGGACGAGCAATTCCCCATGGCCTTGCGCCAAGCTCATATCGCCACACTGCCCTTCTCCGCACAGAACGGCGCCGGATTACAACCTGTGCTGGTGATTTGCTGTGAACGCTCCACGGTGGCGGCCTGGATCCGGACCATGGCAGAGGCTGGACTGGCACTACGGCGGCTGGGCTGGTCGCAGACCACACTTCTGCAGGCGTTGCAGAAGCTACAACCCCTGTTTGGTGAACTGGAGTTGGTGGGTCTGCTGGATCTTCAGCCCCGGACCAGTTGGCTCACCCTGGTGCTGGATGGTGTGCCCTACGCCATGACGTCCCTCCCCGGCCTGCCGGATCCTGGTTTCCACCAACGTCTCCAGCGACAACTGGACGGAGAGGACCCGGACCCGGACGGTGACCTGCTCCCCCTCGATCCCCAGGCATCCCATGCCTTGGTCTGGGCCTTGATCGACGCGGTGGAAACGGCACAACAGCGCCATGGTCATGGCCACATGGCGCAGCTTTACCTGGTGGGGCCTGGCAGTGCCTATCCCCACGTTGCCGAGCAGATTGCCGACCAGTCCGGCTGGCCCACAGCGCCATTGGATCCAATGGCGCTGTTGCAAGTGGGCCACCCTCTCCCCCCGGAGGCAGTGGTGGGATCCGCCATGGCCCGGTCGGTGACCACTGCCATGGAGGAGATCTAAGTGACGGGTAAGGCATTAACCCACTGTCCTGCAGTGGACCTGCTGGTGGAACAACGTGAGGCATTGGGTCTCGTACCACCACAACGGCTGCCAGCCTCTCTGGTGTTGCTGCGGGGCGCAGCGGCCGGTCTGGTTCTGATGGTTGGTGTGGTGGCGCTGGGGCTGTTCGCCACACGGGAGCGCATGGCTTGGACCCGTCGGGTGGACACCCTGGCGCCGGAAGCACGGAAGTACGGCCAACTGGAGAACCAGTTGCAGCAGAACCGCCGTCATCTGGCCCGGTTGCAGCAGAGCAATGGAGCACTGGTTCAGGCCCTGACCGCCAATCGTCCCCATTCCCTCCTGTTGATGGAGTTGGCGGACCGAACTCCCCATGGCGTTCAACTGCTGGAACTCAACGGCACACCGGACGGCATCACCCTCAAGGGACAAGCAGAGAGTTGGCCGCTGGTGAACCTGCTGCAACTGCAATTACAAGCATCGCCCCTGTTTCAACAGGGTACCGGGGTGCAGGTGAAGGGGCTCAGCCAAACGGCGGCGACAGGGACGGCAAACCGGGTGCGCTTCCAACTCGCAGCGCGCTTCCAGCCGCAATCCTTCACCCGGATGCAACACCAGCTTCAGCAGCGGGGAGCCCATGGCCTGGTGCAGCGACTCCACCTCCTGGAGGTCCATGGGCTGTTACCCGCTGTGCAATCCCACACCACCAGCCATGACCAACTTCCATAACCCTTCTTCCCCCAAGCGGCAACCGAGTCGGGACCATGTCCTGCTGGCTTTCCCCATGGTGGCGGCAGGCCTGGTGGCCATGGGACTCCTCCTGGTATGGGTGTTGCCCCAGTGGCAACACCTACATTCTACTTAGTCTCACCTAAAAGTCAGTATTCATAAGACTTCTTAGCTCTGCCAGTCTCACCACGTTGCACTCGTTTATACCTCGCAAAATCAACATTCAGAAGCCACAAAATAAACGTAGCCAATGCTTTTGAGCAGAAGTCAGTCACAGCCTACTGTCTCACCCTAAAAGGGGTTGGCCAAGGACCAGCCACAGGTCTGGCAAAACAATGCTATAGTGAATGAGAACGCAATTAGAGGTATGCAAACTATCACCATCGACCATCGCCTTGAGGCAATCAACTCTGGCTTCAACACTGGTGTCTTTCCCGTTCGTCTGGAAAGACGCGGCAATAAATTCGTGCTGAGGGCTAAACTTCCATCTAAGCCACATAAGAACATTAGTACTATAAAGAGCCAGCGTATCAGCATTGGACTCGATGCGACGGAGAACAACCTGACCACCGCAATGACCAAGGCCACGATGCTGCATCAGCAGGTCAATGCAGGCACGTTCACCTGGGAAGAATGGGGTGCTGCCAAAGCAGTGGAGCCAACGGCAGTGAAGCCAGCAGACGGGCTCAGAATGGCCATAGAGCGCTTCAAAGAAGGTTTTGACAACGACCCTGTACGGCTGAGGAACCCCAGCGCCAGCCGAAGCACTTGGCGGTCAGGATACGGTCCATATCTGAAGCGACTAAAGACGGTCCAGGATGACACCCAACTGCCACTTGACAGAGAATTATTGATGGTCACTTTGGAAACCTACACAATCGCTACCCGATCCAGAAAGGCCTGTGGAACCGTTTTAGCGGCTATTGCCAAACAGGAAGGGATTGAGCTTCCCAACGACTGGAGCAAGCATTGCGGTGGCTATGGCCTGAAGAGAACGGCAAAACGGGTGTTGCCCACTGATTCAGAGATTGAGGCAGCATGGTCAGCTATCAAAAATCCCCAATGGCAATGGGTCTTCGGGATGCTGGCTGCCTATGGTCTCAGACCGTCCGAAGTTTTTTTCCTGGATCCAGAACGATTGGTAAATGGTGGACAGAACGACAACTATCCAGTTCGGGTGCTCGCTACCAGCAAAACGGGTGAGCGGCTGGCCTATCCGCTCCATCGTCATTGGGTAGATTCCTTTGGCCTGAAGGATGTGAAGTTACCAAAGGTCAGGACAGACCTGGACAGAACCACGTTGCAGATAGTGGGAAACACTGTCTCGGAAGCATTCAAGAGATCTGGAATCCAATTCCGACCTTACGACCTTCGCCATGCTTGGGCAGTGAGGGCCATCCATGCGGGCTTGTCAGACTCCATTGCCGCCAGAATGATGGGCCATAGCGGGGCCGTACATACTGAGACGTACCACTACTGGATGCAAGAGCGAGACCTTGAGCGTGGCTATGCTGCTGCTGTTGGTGGTTGCTGAAGGCGGCCATGGCCTAGGGAATGTTGTTGTCAGGGTGCAGGCCAGGCAGGGCAACGGATGCTGCTGCTGCTTGCCATGGCCCTGCTTGCCATGGCCTTAACCTTGTTGTGCAGAGTAAATCGACCCAATGGCCCTGGGACGGGGGGGCAATGGTGTTGTGAGGGTGCAGGCCAGGCCAGGCAACGGATTGCTGAAAATCACACTTTCTTAAGATCAAGCCCCCTTGCACCGCTGCCAGGACGGTGTATGTTGGAAACGTGATCGGGCCAAGCCTCAATGGGGCAACCCCTTCCAAAGGTTATTACTGGAAAGACTGGTGGGTCCATAATCAACCGAGTTGTGGTACCCATGGTTTTTCCCCTAAGAGATGCGATTTATACAGGTACGATTTATACAGGTACGATTTTTGGGGTGTTGATTTCTTCAAAATCTATTTTCGGTTATGTTCTTTCGCCAATTTTCCTATGGCACGTCCAACGAATGCTGAACAGATCGCTACTGCTAAGGTAGCCTTGCAATCCTTGCATCCAGAGGTTCTTCAAGAAGACTTGAGTGTTATTATCAGTATGATTGAGAAACTGGAAGAGGTTCTTGAACCGCTTAGTAGATTCGATGAAAACCCTATGTATTCTAATTTATGTCTTAGTTTGGGATCAAATAGTCCTTTTAAGAATTCTGACCGATTACTAATAGGACTGGAGTATCTCCATGCTCAAGTTAGTAATGTATGCTTGACTAAACAAAACGAGCTAAGAGAAAAAAGTGGGTTGGAGAAACAGAACGATGATTTGAAAGTTGAACTTGCTTTGAAGGACCAGCAACTTGCTGAGTTAAGGCGGCAACTTGCTGAGCGGAACCAGCAAGAGGCCACACCAAAGCTGCCTCCCTCAAGCCACACCCACAGGCTACTACCAGGGATTTAGCTTTGAGGAAAACCCCTGGGTTTTTTCCCAGAAAAACTCAGGGGTTTCCAAGCCAGAAAATCCCTGGTTTTTCCCCAGAAAACTCAAGGGGTTTCCGAGCCAGAAAATTCAGGGACTTGATGGGGGTTTTCACTGCTGGCTTGATGCCTGCTGATGCTGGTTTGAAATTGAACATTTAGGACATCAATATCTTAAATTTTGTGATAGCATAGATTAACTTTGTGATAAACAGTAAAAAGTTAGAAGTAATTTTGTGAAAGTAAAAACCTATGCATTTTAAAATTACTTTTATTAAAAATCTACCATAAACAACTCTCGTATATGCGATTTCAAAATTTTACATGAAAATTTTTTGATGGAATATGCTAAAATCTGTTTTTTATTTATGGAGCTTGTAATTTCGAGAAAATCTTCTATAATATTTTCAAGAACAACCAATATCCAATAATGTACTGATGAATCAATTCAAATACAGCGATTTTGAATTTCGTAAGTTTCTCCATCCTGAAGATCCACATGCTATCCAGATCTTCACAGTGGATAGGGGAAATCTGGATGTCTACAAGCCAGTAATCTTCAATGAAGGAATATCGGCTAAGTCTGGCAAAGGAACTGATATAGCAGAAGTCTTGGGCATCGCGATTGAAAGTGATGTCACTCCAAAGGACCGTCAACTTGCTATAGCAGCAGAACTCCATCAAGAGGGAAAACTACCTGATCCATGGTACGTAGTGGATACTGGCAACAAGTCATGGCATATCGTCTACAAACTCCCATCAGGAACTAACTTCTATCAAGCAAAAGACATCATAGAAGAAGTACAGGAACTTTTTATCTCAAAAGGTTATGTCCCAGATAAAGCCATCGGTCCCAATCAACCTTTAAGACTGCCAGGACAAATCCACAAGGTTACAGAAAAAAGATGTGTTTGGTATCCAAACTTTAATGTAGAAGTTCTTGATCCTAAAAAATATCTGAAAAAAAAGAAAATACAAAGAACCACTAATCTGGATGGAGAAATTTCTTTTGATGGAATGAGTAGTGATGCTCTTAAACAAAAAACTATCGACAAGTTAAAAGAAATTACATCAAAAGATGACATTAGATTTACAAAAGAAGTTTCCTATGCTTTTCTCAAAAATAAAATATCAGGAACAGGAACAGGAACATTTGATCTTTTAAGAAATCTATGTACTTTTGCTTTTAATATAAAAGTTCCTATTCTTAAAATAATTTCTGAATCTGATCTGGATGATAAAAGAAAAGCAGATCTAATTCGTGCTGCAACTAAGATGCATGGTGCCACTATTTCCCGTGGAACTGTTTATTACGTCAATAGAACATATAAATTAAGAGTTAGAGAACCAGGAAGTAGAAGACTATCCAAAAAAGAAATTACATCAAACAATAATCATATTATATTAGAAGTTCTATATGTCATTAACTATTACTCTGATATGGTTTGTAAGAAAGAAGATTTCTTTACTCTTGATGGACTTTATAAAACTATGGAGATATTTGAAGGTTCTAATAATAATAAAGATAGATATTTTCATGGAACTGTTTTGAAATCTCTTGAAGAATTTAAGAAGTTCTTTAGTAGAATTTCTGAACAATTAGAATTAGAGAAAAAAAGAAAAAGAATAGAAGAAAAAAGAACATATGGTTATGCAGGAATTAATAAACTAATAGAAGCCATAAGAAGCAGTAAAGTAGATAAGGGGGTCTATAGCGGTAACGTAGGACACCTCCCAAAATGGGTAGAACCTTATCTTACCACCTACTTTAGCACTGTAGAAATCAAGGAATGGAAGACAGAGAATCTCTACAGGAAAAGAAAATATAATGGGAAATTTACTGTTTCTGCTAAAGCAACAGAAGAACCAGAATTTATCAAGAAACTAAATTATGAGAAAAAAGAAATCCCATCTAAACGATCTACTACTTCTAAGGTCAAAAAAATTAGTAGAAAGGGCAAACTACCAACTCTTATTGATTGTATGATGAACAATTCAGGTTTTGCAGAAAAGATGGAAAAATACAATAAGATTCATGAACTCAAAACCAAAAAAGATATAGATTGTGTCATTATTGAAGTTAATCAATTATATAAAGAAGAACTCATCAGAATTGGTAGATGGGATAATAGGATAAAATTAAATTATGGGATTGGTAGTTACTCTTCATATACAGATTTTAAAACTGGTAAGACATTTATTACTGATAAGAGAATCTACTTGAAAGATAGGTACATTGAAGATGGAAAAGTATTTTTGAATATTGAAAATAAGAAAGTAATTCCAAAATATTCAAGAAAGTGTGCGGATCCAGAATTAGTGAAAGACGTGGCACGTTACTTTGAAGAAGCTCTTGATGATGTGTGGAGATCAATTCAATAAGCAGACCGCTGAATAGTCTCTTTAAGCCTCTCTACGACGTTTTATTTCCTCAAAGATATAATCTAACTAAACAAAGCACAGAACCCATACAGACGGTTTTAGACCATAGTTTAGAAAAGAGTTTTATGTAATTTTGTTTTGATGTCATTTACCATGGCCTTCAGATCCAACCATCCACCATAGAACATTCACAGAACCCCTTAACAAGGTTACGTCCATGGCCTAATCCTATGATTAGCGTGGCGAAGGCGCGGGTGATCGCCCCCGATGGGTCCCCCTGACGATTGCGGCTGATTTCCCCCGTAGACGTGCAGACAATCTCATGGCCTTGACAAGCTCCATGGGTTTGGGGACGGGGAGTTTGGGGGAGTGCCTGGAGCCATCGCAAAACTCCAGGCACCGCCAAGGATGGGCCTACGCTCCATCCCCCGGAATTGTACCATCCCCATCCCCATCCCCATGGGCAACCCCACCTGGTTCTCCACCGGCGCGGGGAAGACAACCCCGCCTCCGGAGACTTCCCCCTCCCCTACGGTGGCGGTGGGGATGGTACCTCCGGGGAGGGGATTCGCACCCATCCAACCGCTTTTACGGATTCAGGTTAAATCAAAAGTTTGGACAAGCTTTTTCTAAAGAATCCTTAAATCCATCTAAAGGGAAAGTTAAATGTGCAGACCCATAGCCGCTTGAATGTAAAACTACTTCAAACGATTCTTTACCATCTAGAAGAATGTTTAATAGATTCTTTATTTCTTTGTCTTGGATAGAAATACTCACACTATCGTACCCTGAACTAATGAAGAACTTATCTTCTCCATCAATAAGATAAGGAATTTTTTGCCCCTGTGACAAGTTTTTATATGGAGCGTCGATTGAAATATACCCCCTAGAACAATTTTCTCTAATGAGAAAAAATCCTTTTTCTTTATGAAATGGAGAATGAAGTCTCCTTGTTGGCGTAACGATTGAATGAAAAGATAATTCCCCCGTAGGACGACCAAAATCATCTTCTACATTGGTGATTTTCCAATCAGCCATAGCAGGAGATGAAGAAAGAAGAACAGAAGCGATGACCAAGAAACGATTAAACATGATGAAAAATGGGTTAGAAGACCATTCTATTATGCATATCTAATCCCAGCAATTCCACTATTGAAACTTATTGTAACATATGGTCTTGTGACTCCCCGTCAAGGGTCCCCCATTCCGTCACCATAGACGTGGGGTACTGGATCATGTACTTCACCCGCCAATCGTCAATCCAACGGTTTTCCCGCCATGGGAAGGCGCGGGTGATCGCCCCCGATGGGTCCCCCTGACGATTGCGGCTGATTTCCCCCGTAGACATGCAGACAATCTCATGGCCTTGACAAGCTCCATGGGTTTGGGGACGGGGAGTTTGGGGGAGTGCCAAGGATGGGTCTACGCTCCCATCCTCATCAATCATCATATCCCATCATGGACAGTGTAACTGTACTCATTCCGATGGTATCCTCATTCCCCTTCCTTTACCCCGGCTCCCCATGACGGTGATGGAGAACTGGGGAGAGGGCAATGCAGTCCCTTTGGGGGAGGATCAGGCTGGTAGTGATGATCCAGCAATTCTGACATAATCCCAGTCCAGGACTCGATTCCCACCCTGATCGGGTGGGTTTTTTCTTTGTCTGGATGGGGTAGATAGTTCAGGAAGTGTACCTATTTCCCCCACGGGTGCAGATAATGGTAAATCGATCCAGCGGCCCACGGGCCGGATGCTGGCCCACGTCCGTGGGGCCGTTTGCTGTTTCCCTATCTGGAAGCCCCGTCCGTCGGTTATGTATAACTTAACATTGAGAAGCTAGTGTCTTCATAACTTCTGCTTCTTTAGGGTCAATAGTTAAACCATATTTCTTCTTAACAGCTACTACTCGCCTAAAGAACCAACATCTATTATTTTGTGGTTGCCACTCTGCTAAATCTTTTCCTGACTTTTGATACCTATTGACATTAGGGGTAGCTAAAGTTAAGTTTAACAAATCATTAGCAAATCTTCTTTTAGTCTCAGCACTAGCCGCACACAAACCACTATCATGTGCTTCTGAAGTTGCTACAATATGCTCAATATCAGTATCCTTAAAACTACCTAAAACAACATTAGAATAAGGAGCATAGATTTCACCAGGTCTTAACTCAGAAAAATTAGCAATTCTGGGTTCAATAGTTGAACTATAAGGATATTGTTTCTTTTTATTATAAGGAGTACATCTGCTTTCCAATGCAATAGTTAAACCATTCCATGATTCCATTGAAGAATTACTATCATTGTTAAGACTACTTTCCGTAGGCCGGATTTGGGATTGATTTGGCGTACTCCGATGACAATGCCGTTCACCAACACTTCTATCATTGTGACAACCATCGGCAGCTAAGCCTCCTCCGTGTGAATACGCAGTAGATGAAATGATTGAACTAAATAGAAAACCAGCAGACAGAATGAAGCCGAAAGAAGAAAGAAGTTTCATTGAGAGAAAGGTCAATGGAAGGATGGCTGATTAGGCCAATACCTGGGATAGGAATCGCACCTATTCACTCGCTTTTACGAATCAGGTTAAACGTTGTTGCTAATCTATCCCATACATCTCTCTCATCTTTTTAGTACCGTTGGATACGTTTATTTGTTCGTTTTTAATCATATCAGAAAGACTCCATTTCTCTTCACATTGCCTGTAGTAGTTCCATGAAAAATGAAGACAGACTATTCTTATGAACTCTGTCGGATAAGTCACTTCATCATCAAGTGCAGAGCAGAAATCGTCAAAAGTGCAGGTGACAGACATGGCAAAGGAAAGGGAGGGGGCTTATGTAGGATAGTGCCCAAAGGAAAGAAGGCAGGGGGTGAACCTGCCTTCTTGTCCTGACTTTTCAGTCAGACACTTTGGACCTAACCACCTAACTGATTGCTTTCGGCGATCATCTTAGTAGAGTCCCTTAAGGGCCTTCTTAGCAATGTTAGCCATGTTAGCAAGGTCCTTATCATTGGGAAGGGCCTTAGCCATGTTAGCAAGGTCCTTATCATTGGGAAGGGCCTTAGCCATGTTAGCAAGGTCCTTATCATTGGGAAGGGCCTTAGCAATGTTGGCAAAGTCCTTCATGGGTTTTGCTTCCATAATTTTATTTAGAGCCTGAACGGCTCTCATTTTGCTCACCTAAGCTAAGCCATTATCCAAGCCTTTGGCAACCCATATGGCCACTTTCCAAACTGCCATACCTAACCATCCTCAAGCCACCAGCTCATGGTATTTGACCCTCTTGCCCACCATCCTGGCCACCATGCTCACCATGATGTCGATAGTGTCCCGTAAGCGGGCATTGTGGCGGCCTGCAAACTCTGATACATAGCGGTCCAGGTGCTTAGGGCTGATCTTGTGGAAGATGCCCTGATAGCCTCGCTTCAGCATGGACCAGAAACTCTCAATGCCATTGGTATGGGCCATGTCGTTGACGTACTCACCAACACTGTGGTTGACTGTGTGATGGTCAAGGTCAGTCATGCCCTGGTATGCCCTGGCTTCATCGGTGTAGACTGTGGTTCCTGGGACGGCATGGTGACGTACAAAGCCTTGCAAAGTCACCGAATCCGTACCCTGAACCACTCTTGCGCTTACCTGGCCTGTTGTGCGGTCTTTGACGCCAGCAACAGCTACTTTCCCAACTGAACCTCTGCCAGTCAGTTCCTTGCGTTTTTCATGGGACATATTCTTGCGCTTACCACCAATATAGGTTTCGTCAACTTCTATGGGTCCAGGAAAACCAGGCAACCATTTAAGACAAGAAGAATCATTGATTTTCCAGGTTTCCCGAATCCGATGGGCAAGGAACCAAGCAGTTTTCTGAGTTACGCCAAGATCACGATGCAGCTTCATGCTGGAAATTCCTTTTAAATTAGTTGCGATGAGAAAGATAGCGATTGCCCAAATCTGGTAACCTAAATTAGAACACTCCATAACAGTGCCAGTTTTGATGCTGAAGCGTTTTCTACAATTTCTTTCACGACAACGATATGGCATAGATGGATGCTTGGCATTAGGATTGACATTGGAAGAATCACAATGTGGGCAGATAATACCTTCGGGCCAGCGAGCATCAACAAACCATGTTTCAGCAGTTGCATCATCCGGAAACTTCTGTATCAGTTGCATTAAGGTGATGCCACTGCGATGAGCTTTGCCAGGTCCACGACGGTTCATGCTCTTAAGTCTAATAACTGGGAACCAGTATAGACTAAGTACGGCAGTTTGTCAAGGGGTTAGAACAAAACCAAATGCCGATTGTTTTAACTTTAGATTTAAATATTGAATTATTTATTTGCTTTTATACACACCAATGCCAAGCTAAAAATCCTTACCTATTCAACTTTTTCTTCCTTTCAATCTTAACCATACTCTACCATAATCATTTCCCAGGTTTTCTAAAATAAATTCGTCACCACTCTGCGGCATAAGTCCTTAAATAAGTGACAATTGACCTTTATCTTCTGTAAAAGACAATAACTCCTTAATACGACTAGGTTGAGCCCAGTTGCAGGTGCCTTGCATCCCAAATGATTGTAAATAGTTAGGGAGATTATCATTGAGTTCATTTTTTATTCTGTTTGCATCTTCTAGGCAGTTTGATGAAATATATGCGTGCATTGCCTGATTTCCTTGCCAGTTTCCATCAATAACAATTGCTTGGAAGTCTTTCTTGCCCATTGCTTCCCATAAAACTTTCCATTTCTTAAAAGTATAATCACCAACGCCTAAAAGCGACCAGTAGATTCCTCTGGATATTTGATTACGTATTAGTACACCTTTTCTATTGATCATTTCTTTTTTATATTTATCTAAATATTCTGATATTCCATGGAGTTTTTTAATCTCTAACCAATTTAATGGTTTGCCATTTGTATGATATAGACATAAAATATATTTTTGTTGCTTAGATTTTTTTCTCCCAAATAATCCAGCATGGACTATTGGCAGCATATACTCTGTCGAAAGTTCAACTTCTTCGCCAAGTCCATTGCAAAAAGTAGTCACAGACAAGTGGGATTTTTCTTGATGGATAGCTTGAAAGATAAATATATTATTTAATCCACAAGTATTTATACCTTGTCTAGGTTTTTGATACTTATTTACTTTAATTGGTCTTAAGAAAGCCGGAGGATTACCATCCTTACTGAGTTTCCATGCACCAGTGTGATATGATGGGAAACACCAAAAACTCTTTGACGATTTACCGTTAGATTTGTTAATTTCTCGATAAGATATTCGACTGATTTGTGAATTACTTTTTACTAAACAGACAAATCCATTTCTAGTTTTTATTGATGGAAATACAATATTCTTTGGAAAGTCAATAATTTCTGCAACAGAAAAGACATTATCTGAATTTAAACATGGACGAAAATGTGCATTAGCACTTTCATTAAAGAATAATGATAATGGTACAAAAAAGTAGCCATATCCTCCTTCTTTAACATGCATAGACATACATTTTTTAATGATCACTGCTGCTATATCTATTCGACTTGCACCAAGGAGTACATTTTGTCTTTTTTTCACAAGTCCATATTTTTCAAAATGAATTTTAATAAAACTCTTATATTCTGTAGGGAGATTTGTAAAATTAACCCATGGTGGATTACCAATAGCAATATCAAAAGTTCTGTTACTATTGTAAAGAAGAAAATCACTAGAAATATAATTTTTTTCTGGAAAATACATACCAGTAAGATTAAAAACTTCTTGAAGAAAAGATTCTTTATCAGAATGAACAATCTCAACACCAAATAATAGCTTCAAAAGACTTGGAGATACTGAACCACCTCTTCGTTTTGCAATTCTGATTAAGCTTCTGAAGAAAACACCGTTACCACATGTTGGCTCGATTATTGTTGCCCCATCTTGCCATGCTTGATAGATACCAAAAGTTTCGAGACACCACTCTGCCCATGAGAATGGAGTGAAAACACGTCCAAGTTGCATATCAGGTTGTTTAGTTTGCATATCTAGTTACTGTTCAGGATATAAAATTTTTGTACTCTTCTTTTTGTAATTTCTCATTTTGTCAATCCGTTCTTGAGCTTTTTGACTAACATTTTTATAGTGAATAATGACAATATCAATGAAAATATCAAGAAATTGTTCTAAACTTCTAGTCCATTCTATTTCATTATAGATTTCATTAATTGTATAATTTAAACGAACTTGACCTGTTCCAAGATTTTCAATTCTATAGGCTTTTTTAGGTAATAAATGAAATGGAGCAACTTTAATGTATTTCAGCTTACGAAAATGAGATTGTGATGATTCCTGAGTATGTCCAAATTCAATCACTATAAATATTGCATCGTCCTTAGTTAAAAATTTTAGAACATTATCAACAGAGCATACACCGCCATCTGCATATTTTTTAGAATCAAGTTCTTTTGTTTTTACATCAACTCCAAATAATATTCCTTTATAACATACACCAAAATCATAGATAGTTTTACGGCCAGGTCTCGGGACAGATTCCGACCTCATTTTTGCACAAATAGACTCCCAGTGATTTGCAATTTTTTGCTCTATCATTGCACCAAAAGCTCGTGAGTCTTCACGGGCATTTATGCTAGAATGATCATTGGAAAATAGGTTCTCTAATTGCATATTTAGAGAACTGACAAATTCTCGCGTTGTTTTGTTGCGTGTTTCCATTTTGAGTAGCAGACCTCCGTTAGATGGAACACGAAGCCTAACCTAATAACTCTCAACCTGTCAACTCCATCTGTGACACTAATTAAACTGACACACGTCCATCATTAAGTCGCTTTTGAAACTTTGTCTCTGAGTCTCAATTAAGACCTATAAGACAACTTGAAAAGTCAGGACTGTCCTGCTTCCTTGTCTTTGGGCACTATCCTACATAAGCCCCAAAGGGAGCATGACCATCATAGTGCAATGGAGGGAGGGAGGCCACAGGTGGGGGGCCTCTACTAATAGGCATAAGCCACCACCAGGGCGTCCAAGGGGCCGGGGGTGCCCACACTTCGGTAAAAAAGAGAGATTATTAAAATTCATTTACTTTCTCATTGTCTGGCAGCTTCCCATGGGCATATTCCCCCTACATCCTTTAATCAAAACGAGCATCGTTGAGTTTCCAGTAGACATCGGTGCCTCTGAGGGGAGAATCATCTGGGATTAAATCCCAAGCTGTTTGTCCATCTTCGGCCCGTGCTTTGGGATCAGCACCAGCATCCAACAAAACCTTCACCACTTCTGTGTTGCTGAACTTCGCAGCAATGTGGAGGGGTGTCCATCCATATTTGTTCTGTGCGTTTAGATCAGCACCAGCATCCAGCAAAGCCTTCATCATCTTCATCATTGTGGTATCACTGTACCGCTCAGCAGCCATGTGGAGGGGTGTCCTTTCATCTATGTTCCGTGCGTTTAGATCAGCGCCAGCATCCAGAAGAGCTTTCATCACTTCTGGGTTATCGCTGCCCCACCACACAGCACTGTGGAGGGGTGTCGCTCCATCTTCGTCCCGTGCGTTTGGATCAGCACCAGCATCCAGCAGAGCTTTCACCACTTCTGGGGCCTTGCTAACCTCCGCAGCCCAGTGGAGGGGTGTCCTTCCATCTTTGTCCCGTGCGTTTAGATCAGCGCCAGCATCCAGAAGAGCTTTCACCACTTCTGGGGTCTCGCTAAACCCCGCAGCCCAGTGGAGGGGTGTCGCTCCATCTTCGTCCCGTGCGTTTGGATCAGCGCCCTCCGACAGGCAACGGCCAACATCATTTAAGGATGCCTCCTCAAAGAAACTTTGTGAGTTCCACTCTGTACATTCAGGTCTTGCCATGATCGGAGGGTTGCAGGTCAAAACCCCAGGATAAAGTAACGATTTTCGCGCTGCCCTCAACACTCAGAACTTGAAGAGATTGTTAAGATTCATTTCTCTTGTTGTCCGACACTGGCTCCATGGCCTGCTGGCAGCTTCCCATGGGCATATTCCCCCCTTGCATCCTTCCACTGCCTTTTAGGCGCTCATAGCCGCTGTTGGCCACCCTTTGGTTGCCAGCGCTCCCATTGGGCCATGGCCTTCACGTTTTCCGGTGTCCCATTGAATGCTGACATTTATTAAGAATCGTGAAAACACTTGACTTCCTCTTCGTTTTATGGTTCCCTGTCTCCCTGGCACAGTTTCCTGGCCAACGTTACAGTTTGTATCATTCTTGAGATTGCCCGTCACCACTGTTATCTTAACTGCTGGTAATATCCAGGCAAGGCCAGTCTTTGCCAGTCTTTGGCCAACCCCTAAAACTTCGTTAGCCGGTGAGACTGGCTGGCAGAGTTAAGAGAAATGGTAAATGGCAAAACCCTTACTACCACTGGGTTCTTGGCAAAATGGGATTCTTCCCTGACCGCTGCTCATAGGTACCCAGAACGCCTGAAACCCCAGTGTTCACGGTAGTGTTGCCCCAGTGGCAACAGCGCCAGGTTCTCATCCGGAATCGGGATTCGATTCTGCAAAAGCAACAGCAACTGGACCAGCAGCGGCAAGCACTTGCCACGGCACAGCAGCAGGTGCAGCAGGAGGTCAATCGTCAGGCCCAGATTCTGGCGCTCATTGCCCCTACGCACCAACTGGACACCATGCTCACCGCCCTGGCGGAAGCCGCCCAGGCCCACAACGTGCATCTTGTGCGCTACGAACCCCGCCAGCCTGTTGGTGTCGCCCCATCCGCCCCTGCTGCTCAAGCCGGGGAAGACGCATCAGCGACTACCGAAGCGGAGCAGAAGCCCGATGGATCGGCAGGAGATCCTCTGCTGGCTACAGGCCTGAAAAAACAGGAGGTTTTGCTCACCTTTGAAGGGGATTACGACAACATCCTGGCGGTCCTGCAAAGGCTGGAGTTGTTGCAGCCCCTGACGGTGGCCCATGACGTAAAGCTGGAAGCGCATTCTCCTTCAGCGGATCAACCCCGATCAACCCGGACTGCGACCACCCGCATGAATCTGAGATTGACGGTTTATATGCGGGCACAAGAGGCCAGGTGAATCTGGTTGCCGGGTCAGCCGAAGACCGCCAGGAAACGTGAGCCGAGGAGATGATTCAGAGGGGTGGCGCTAAAGGCTGCCGTGGCGGCCCCAATCCAGCGATGGGACCACCAAAACACCGCCACAGCCAGCAAGACGCCCCCATAGGCAGGGCGCAGAAATTCCGACAACACCAGTTGTTGTCGCCCATCCAACACCGCTTGAAAGGGAACTACGGAGGTGGTGCGGCGGACCTCTTCAAACGCTTCGCCAAAGCGTTGGTGCAGTCGCCGGTCCCCGTGCCATACGGCAAACAGGTGGTGAGCCATGAGCCCCAGGCTGGCGACAAGGGCAAAGCTGGTGCCTAGCCACAGGGTGTGGGTGCAGCACCAGAGAAGTTGACCCACCATCTGGGGGTGGCGACTGATGCGCAAAATCCCTGTGGTGTAGAGACGCACCCGGGGCTTGAGCAGGGCTGGAATTTCCAGCAAGTGAAAGGTAGCTGGATAGAGGAAGACAAAACCCAGTGCCGTCAATACCCACACAGCAGTCACCATGCCCGGTACCCCCTGCAGATTCCACAACCGCAAGCCGTCGTAGCGGTGGGTCAGGAAGTAGGCGACGAGCAGCACTGACATGGGTAGGCTGGCGCCCACAAAGATCAGCCGCCACAGTCTGACGCCCAGGTGTTGTTCTCCCCAGGGCCGCAGGGCGGCGCCACCGCTATGGATGACGGCAAATCCCAGGAGCAGCAACAGCATCACCAGACTTGTGTGATGCATGGGGACGACCTCAGTGGAGGTTGGGAGGGGTGGCCATGGGCGGTGGCGGCATATCACTCACCTGCACCCGCTTGCTGGTAATCAACGTGCCGTTGGGGTGTACCAGCATGACGGTCCAGGTTTGACCACCGGGTGTGTAGGGCGCCTGGACGCGTTTGAATAAGCCACCGGCATTGAGGGTGGTGAGTTGAATGGTGGGAGCACCCATGGTTTCCACTTCATAGGGGCCGACCTCCAGGATGCCCCCCGCCAGCAGACCACTGTTGAGGGGTTCATCCAGAATCACGTCCACGTCGTAGCGTTGGCCGGTCAGCACGGCATCGGGGATTTGCAGGGTCACCGGCAGCCGCTGATCGCCGCTGTAGACCCATGATTCCTCCTTGAGCACCTCCTGGTTAAGGATTTGCCCTTGATGGCTGGAGACCGCCAGGATCTGCGTGGCCTCCAGTTGATAGGGAACGCCTGCAACCTCTCCCATGCCGCGGACAGACAACTCCAACCGCGCCCGGCCGTCCGCGAGGGGCTGGCCTTGGCTCACCTGCCATGTGAGGGGACCGAACTTTTCCGTCAGCCGCCCCAGCCGGGCCGTCAACTGCTGGGAGTCCACCGTCCCCTCCTGGTCAATCAAGGCTGTGAGGCCTGCGGTATCGTTGTTATTCAGCGCTTGGTGGAGACGGTCCACCAGTTGGCTTTCCAGCCGTGCCGCTTGTCCAGGCTGGAGCAAGGAGGCGCCAGCCAAAGCCCATGTGACGGTGAGCAGTCGCTTGGCAAAAATGGACATGGGGTGCGCTCCTGGAAGCTTCCTGACTAAGGTACGCGTTTTTGTGGGGGGATCGCCATGGCGCGCCTGCTGATTGCCGCCAGCGGCACCGGCGGCCATATCTTCCCGGCGTTGGCTGTTGCAGAAACGCTTCCCCATTGGGACATCCATTGGCTGGGCACGCGGGAGCGCCTGGATGAACGCCTGGTGCCCAAGCGTTATCCCCTGCACCGGGTAGCCCTGGGCGGCTTGCAAGGGGGGTGGCGGGAGCGGCTGCTGCGGCTGATCCAGTTGCTTGTGGCGGTCCGGACCGTGCTATGGCTGCTGCACCGACAACGCATTACCGTAGTGTTCACTACAGGGGGTTACATTGCTGCCCCCGCCATCCTGGCGGCGCGCCTGGCTGGGCTGCCGGTGCTGCTCCACGAGTCCAACGTGGTTGCCGGCCGCGTCACCCGCCTGCTGGGTGGCTGCTGCAACGGGGTGGCCCTGGGATGGAGCTCAACCAGACTTGGCCGCCCACCCGCCCACGTCCGGTACACAGGAACACCTGTGCGCTCCGACTTCTACCGACTGGCTCCGTTACCGGAATGGGTACCCCGTGGATCCGGCCCGCTGCTGGTGGTGATGGGCGGCAGCCAGGGGGCTCGTGGCTTGAATCAAATGGTGCGGCAACAGGTCCGGCCCTGGCTGGAGGCAGGATGTCGGGTGGTTCATCTCTGTGGGCGTAACGACCCGGAGATGGGACGTTTGCGGAATTCAGCCTATGTGGAGCGCCAATTCACAGGGGAGATGGCTGGTCTGCTTCAGCATGGGGACCTGGCCGTCAGCCGCGCCGGAGCTGGCAGCATCAGCGAACTTGCGGCAAGCCGTTGCCCAGCGGTGTTGGTGCCTTACCCCCATGCATCGGATCAACACCAGGAGTCGAACGCTGTGGAAGTTGCAGCTCTTGGAGCTGCGGTCATCGTCCACGAAAATCCTGATGGACAGGCACTGGGCCGCGCCGTCCGGCGACTGCTGGGACCTCGTTTACAAACGGCGTCCCCTGCTATGGACCCACTGGTGGCCATGGCCACCGCCATGGGACGCTTGGCCAGGAGCAATGCAGGGGCGGACGTGGCGAAGGCGTTAGAGACTCTCGGCGAGTGGAACCTCAAGCGGGAAGGCCACCGTATCCACCGGAAGTGACGCTACGGATTCAACTGATCCGGAAGTGGTATTCCCTCAGCGATGAAGCCATGGAGGACGACTTGATTGATAGTGCCTGCATCCGCCGTTTTGCGGAAATCGATCTTGTCACAGAGGACATTCCGGCTGCCACCATCATCCTGGCGTTCCGTCACTTTCCGGAGCAGCACCATCCGGGAGAAAAGATTTTCCAGGCAGCAGGGGAGCATTTGCGCGAGGAAAGCCCGCTGCTGCGGGAAGGCAAAGATGCATATCGGCGTGGACAAAGACTCCGGGCTGATCCATTGGGTGTCCACCACGGCCGCCAACGTCCATGACGTGAGTGTAGCTGCAGAGTTGTTGCATGGTGAAGAGAGGGTAGTGCATGTCGATGCCGGGTATCAGGGCTTGGAGAAGCGAGAAGAGACGGCAGGACAGGATATGGAGTGTCGCATTGCCATGAGAGTGGAGCAGGGCTGCTGACTGCATCAGGCTCCGGAAGGGCAATTGCTCCATTGACGGGAGCGGGCTAAAGCCCATATCAGAGCCGGAGTGGAACACCCGTTCCGGGTAATCAATTAGAAGTAAAAACGGTCTTTTGACCCTGTAAACGCTCTATCAGCTACATAATTCAGCTCTTTCTCTCCTATTCCCAACTTGAATACTGGTTTCCCAGTCTTTCCTTAAAGACTTGGTGACAACGAGTAGGCGCTTTTAGCCTTCAAAATCATCTTCGTACAACCGTGAACGGGACTGGGCAGGTCGAGATCGATGAGCCCTATATCGAGATCGACAAGCACAGTTGCCACAACGTGGTTCCTGTGCAGGCCAAGGGCGGGAAGGATCAGATCGGCATCGTGCAAACGAGCCAGGACATTTGCTTCGTCAAAGATAAACTCCCAGGCATACGCTGCAGGGCAATCACTGCACAGTTCATGGACCCACAGATCGCTGCGCTCTTCGAGTTGACTCTACAGAATAACGAGATCAAGGTTGTCGAAGAGCGACACTATCAGCTTGTTCCTGTGAGGGATCTTGATCAGATGGCGACCAGGAATTATCGGGACTAAAGGCCTTTTGGATTTAGGCTGATCAGCGATTCAGGAGCAGTCGGAGGTCTTGTAGAATAGCTCGGTTTACAAATCATATGCAGGATCTGTTGGTTGTGGCGGCAAGATACGCACGTGAGGAGGGATTCTCCAGCTCGACACCTTGAATCCGTCCTAAGGTATCTTTTTTACGTTCTTCCGGGCAACATGAAAAATCACCGTTCCCCCACCTGAACAAGCCTGCTGTTCCATGTCAAATCCTCCTCACCACTGAGGTTATCACGGTGAGACGGCATCCCATAGGGAAGGTTGTCCAATATTTCGTGGCGCCCTTCTGTACATTGAGCATTGTGCGTTGACCATCGGCAAGTCGGTCATTCACCCCAAATGCACAGGCTGACGGTCATCGGGTCCTGGCCCCATAGACACCTTCACCATGGCATGGCGTAGCACCTCGCCTTCCAAGTGGTAGCCACGTTGCAGCTCTTCCATCACCACGTCTTCTTCATACTCCTGGCTGGGCTCTCGCATCACCGCTTCATGGAGAGCCGGATCAAAGACTTGCCCCTCAACCTTCATGGATGCCACGTTTAGCCGCCGCAGGGCTGTGACCAACTGCTTATACACTCCTTGATAATGTTGATGCACTTCCAAAGCACTGAGTGTCTCAAGCTTCTCGGGTGAAAGCCCTTTGCGTGCTCTCTCAAAGCTATCAACAATGGGCAATATCTCACGCAGGGCTGCACAGGTATATCGAAGCTTAAGCTTATCCTGATCACGTTCACTGCGACGACGGAAGTTATCGAATTCAGCGGCACGGCGCATGATTTGATTGTCTTTCTCCTCGAGCTGCTGCCGCTGCTGTTTGAGCTGCTCGTCCATGGCCTCCTGCCGTCGTTCCAGCTTGGACACCCGTTCCTCAAGAGACGTCTCGGGGCTTTGGCTTGGTGGCAGCGGCTGCTCCGCTGCCTCAATCGCTTCCCCCTGTCGTTGTTCCAGCCTGGATACCCGTTCCTCGACGGACTCCCCCGGGCTTGCCGTCAGCGGTTGCTCCGAACCCTCGTCGGCTTCCGCCCGGTCTGCATCTCTCCCGGGCTCCGGATCACCGCCGGACACAACCGGTACGGACTCCGCTGTTTTCTCCGGATTGGACAATCCACCTGCCTGCTGAGCAGAGGATTCAGCCACAGCCTCCGGGGACGGGTCCTCCTCGGATGGGGTGGGTATGGGCATGGCAACGCCAGAGGGTGACACCTCGCCTTGGTCGGGGGCGGGGATGGACTGACCGTGGTTCTGGCTGCTCATAACAACAGGCGAGGGATTTCCAGGAACCCATCTTGGCGGTTCATGGTTCCTGGCCACAAGAGTTTGCTTTGGGGGGAAGGCCGCACTTCGTGGGAAGTCTGAAGCCCAACTCCCGCGTCGGCAATGTGACCACCCAGCCCTTCCCAACCTTGACACCAACCGAACCAGGACCGTTGCCAGAGGCAGGGTGGCGACTGGTCAGTGAGGGATTCTGCAGTGAGCAGCAGGTGCGCATGGCCTTTCACCGCTGCCGCAACGGCGGGGACAGTTTGGTCCCGGCTCTTGAAGCTCTCGCCGGCCGTTCCGTCTCCACCCACCAACAGGTCCGGAGCCTGCAGGAGCTACAACGCCTGGAGCAACAACTGCTCTATGGATGCCGTCTGGCCAACGTGCAACAGGTGGTGAGCCAGACTGACGACCTGCCGGGATTGTGTCGGCAGTTTTTACCTCTGGAGCAGTGTAATCGGCTGCTGTGCCTGCCGGTGCAATGGCAGGAAAGTTGTCGTCAGGTGACCGTCCTTCTTGCCGCAGGTCGTGATGACAAGCGGCGGCAGGACGTTGAAATCATGGTCCGCCAACAGGGGGCTGTGGCTGTGTTTCAACTGGTGCTGGAGGCGGAGCTGCAGGAGGTTTTGGCCCGATTGCAACTCCAGGACCAAACCATGGACATCCATCCCTTGCCCAGCAGCGAGCCTGGTGACACGGACGAGCAGAACCGTGCCGAGGCCACTGACCTGGCTGTAACCGGAGCGGCGGCGGACACCTCGCCAGCAGTGGCCATGGCAGACAAAATCCTTATGCAGGCTCTGAGTCAGGGAGCCAGCGACATCCACGTGGAACCCCAGGAGGATGAGCTGGTGGTGCGTCTACGCCAGGACGGGGTGTTGCAGAAGACCTACAGCGGTTTGCCCAAACAGGTGATTCCTGCCGTCACCTCCCGCTTCAAGATCATGGCGGATCTGGATATTGCCGAGCGGCGGCTTCCCCAGGACGGTCGCATCCGCCGCCGCTTTCATGGCCGCACCGTGGACTTCCGCGTCAGCAGTTTGCCCAGCCGCTATGGGGAAAAGATCTGCCTGCGGCTGCTGGATCACAGCACGGTGCAATTGGGCCTTGATCAACTGATCACCAACGAGGTGGTGCGCACTTCGATTCAGGAGATGGGCACACGTCCCCACGGCATGGTTTTGGTCACAGGACCCACCGGCTCGGGCAAATCCACCACCCTGTATGCCCTGCTGGCCTTGATGAACCAGCCGGGCGTCAACATCAGCACCGTGGAGGATCCGGTGGAATACACCTTGTCCGGCATTACCCAGACCCAGGTCAACCGGGAAAAAGGCCTGGATTTTGCCATGGTTCTGCGGGCCTTCATGCGCCAGGATCCCGACGTGTTGCTGGTGGGGGAAACCCGGGACCGGGAGACGGCCAAAATCGCCATCGAGGCTGCCCTTACCGGCCACCTGGTACTGACCACCCTGCATTGCAACGACGCCCCCAGCGCCATTGTGCGCCTGCAGGAGATGGGCGTCGAGCCTTTTCTGGTGGCGGCCTCTCTGCTGGGGGTGGTGTCGCAACGGCTGTTGCGCCGCGTCTGCCCCGCCTGTGCCGTGGCCTATCGTCCCCGTCCTGAAGATCTGGCCAGGGTGGGGCTTCTGACCAGTGGAGATACGGAACTGCGCTTCTATCGGGCCTGTGTCGGCACCCCGGGAGCACTGGGCTGTAACCAGTGCGGTGGCAGTGGCTACCGGGGACGGGTGGGGGTCTATGAGGTGCTGCCGGTGGGGGAGGAGATTGCCGCGGCAGTGGCTCGGGGCGTCACAACGGATCAACTGCGCCGCATGGCTGTGGCAGCGGGCATGACAACCCTGCTGGGCTACGGCCTGGAGTTGGTCCTCCAGGGCATCACCAGCCTGGAGGAGGTGGAGCGGGTGTTGCTGACCGATGTGGGCCTGGCCACGGAACGACGGGCCAGGGCCCTCAGCTTCCTCAGTTGTCCGCAGTGTGGCGCCGGGCTGCGGGATCAGTGGCTGGAGTGCCCCTATTGCCTGCAGCAGCGTCCTACCTGATGCCAACCATGCACTACACCGCTACCTGTCGAGACAAACGGGGCGCCACCAAAACCGTGGAACTGGAGGCCGCCAGCCTCGTGAAGGCACGCCGCATCCTGCAGCGCCGCCAGTTGACTCCTGTCACCATCCAGACCCTGCCGGAGCACTCCCCGTCAACGGGATGGACGTTCACGTTACAGCGCTCGCCCAGCCGCCGGGAACGGGCTGTCTGGGCCAGCAAGCTTTCCGCCCTGGTCAGTGCCGGCGTACCCATTGTGCGCGGCCTGGACCTGGTGGCCGAGCAACAACGCTCTCCCCTGTTCAAGCGGGCTTTGGCAGCCGTCTCCCTGGGGGTGCGGCAGGGAGACAGCCTGGGGTCGGTCATGAAGCGCTGGCCTCGGGTCTTCGACGCCATGACCGTGGCCATGGTCATGGCCGGGGAGGCCGCCGGGGTGATGGACGAGGTCCTGGCCCACCTGGCCATCGTTCTGGAGAGCAACGCCAAGCTGGAAAACCAGCTACAGCAAGCCATCACCTATCCCCTGATGATTTTGATCATGGCGGTGGGCGCCTTTTTGGGCATGACCGTCTTCCTCATCCCCACCTTTGCCGGGGTCTTTGCCGAACTGGGCGCCGAGCTGCCGCTGTTTACACAGATCATGGTGAACCTGAGCCAGTGGCTGCGCTCACCGTGGGCAGTGGCGGCTTTGTTGATGCTGCTACTGGCCTTTGGCGGGCTATCCATGGCCCGGAACACCCCCCGAGGTCGCCGTCGGTGGGATGAGTTCGCCTTGGCTCTGGTGGTGTTCGGCGCGTTACTGCGCAAGACCGCCACCGCCCAGTTCTGCCGCACGTTGGCTTGCCTCATCCGTGCGGGCGTGCCCATTCTTTCCGCCATGGAGATTGCCCGTGCCGTGATCCGCAACGGGGTCATCGACCGTTCTGTTGCCCAGGCCCAAAACAGGTTGGAAGAAGGGGAATTGCTGAGCACTGCTCTGGGAACCCAGAACGTGTTCCCCCATATGGCCATCAGCATGGTGGCCATTGGCGAAGAAACCGGCCAGATGCATGTCATGCTGGCCAAAATTGCGGACTTTTACGAAGCAGAGGTCACCACCACCCTCAAAACCCTCACCGCCATGGTGGAGCCCATGATGATCCTCGTGGTGGGCGGCATTGTGGGTTCCATCCTGATGGCCATGTATCTGCCCATGCTCACCGTGTTCGACCAGATTCAGTAGACCGGCTTCCGTGAACCGCATCAGGCCAGCGCCAGCCAGGTGGCAACCGCATCTGCCCAACCCACGGCATGGGGTGCGCAGGCCAGTTGGTAATCCCCTGCAGCGATGGCGGGCTGAAGGCGGGGGTGGGGACCGTTGGCGCCGGGAATGACAACGGCTTGATCCGCGGCATCCAGAAGCGCCTGGTCGTTGGGAGAGTCCCCCAGGGCCAACACCGTACGCCGCCGGGGATCAGCACGACGCAAGGCCGCCAGAGCCAGGCCTTTGTCGCTGCCGGGGGCAATCAGATGGGCAAAGCGGTTGCCCTGCAACACCTTGAGACCCCGTGCTGCCGCAAAGGCCTCCACCGCTTCAATTTCAATGGCCTGATCCTCTGCCAGCACAAAAGGTACGCTCCAGCAACGCCGGGCTGCCAGGGCTGCCCCTTCCGGTGCGAGTCCGGTGCGAGCCATGAGATCTTCCCGGGACAGATCCTCAAGGGCGAAAAACCGGGTGTTCAGTTCTGCGGCCAAGGTGTCCAGCAGGGGCCGTAGTCGCTGACTGGGCCAGCCCAGAGGCATCACGACACCTCCGCCAGGGCCGGGCTGATGGTGTGTCTCCAACTGCCAGCCCTTCGGGTGGGGGAAGTGGATGGCGCCGCCGTTTTCCACGATGTAGGGGCTACTGAGGCCTGCGGCGGCCTGGAATCGCTCCACCTCCTCAGCCGTCTTACTGGTGCAGGGAACGACCGGAACACCCTGCTGTTCCAGGCGCCGCAAGAGGGGCGCCGCGGCGGAAAAGTCGTAGGCATGGTCCAGCAGGGTGCCATCCAGATCGGTGACCACGAGCCACCGGCTGGCCACGGAGCGGGATGAAGGTGTTTGCATGGTGTGGTCAGACTGCCTGAAGCCAGAGCACCTCGTAGGGACTGAGCGCCAGCCTCCGGCTGTCAATGGTGCGTTGGCTGAGCCGGTCTCTCCAGCATCCGTTGTGCTGGGGGGCAAGGAGGGAAAGGTTCAACTCCACAGCCTCTTCACGGAAACTCTGCACCACCCATACAGCACCGGGATCGTCCCTGTGGCCGCGCTGCAGAATGACCATATCGTTGCGCTCAGGGCTCAGCAGCGCCATAGGAGCCTCCGGGTGAAATGCGGAAAGCCGGGCGCGAATGCCCAGGACATGGGCCATGAGGATGCGGATCACGGCTGCAGGACTGTCGGTGTCCTCCAGATCCCGACGCAGCGCCTGGAGATCGAAGCGGGTCCGGTTCAGGTCACGGCGGCAGCCGGTCTTGCAGTAGGTCGGGTGATCGTTGCCAGCGGCCAGGAGGGTAGGCAGGTAGAAGGCCGGTACACCCGGCAGGGCCATGACCAGCAACTGGCTGGCCAGGAAACGCTCCAACTGAAGGCGGCGCGGGGTAGTTGCGGGTCCCGCCATGGCGCTCCACCAGGCAATATTCAATTCATAGGGGCTCAAGCTGCCGTCCGCTTCGGTGCGGTGACTCACCAGCCCACCCCGCTCCTCGCAGCGCATCAGCAGGTTGTGGAGTCGCTCAGGGCTGATGAGTCCCTCCGCCGGACGCAGACCCACGCCGTCGTGGGAAGCCGTGAAGTTCAGCATGGTGCTGCCTTGGGGCAGTCGAGGCCAACGGGCCAGCCAGCGGTTGATCAGGTCGCAACTGTTGGAGAGAAGGGCCTCCAACAGCAGGGGTGGCAAGGGAAAGTTGTAGGCAATGTGGGCTTGGTCGCCACTGCGCAGGTAGGAAAGATTTTCCTCTTCCGGAACGTTGGTTTCCGTGAGCAGGACGCCGTTGCCGGTGTACTGCTCCAGAAGGAGACGAAGGGCCTGCACCAGGATGCGGGTTTTGGGGCGGTGCAGGCAGGTGGTGTCGGGGTCTTTCCAGAGAAAGCCGACGGCATCCAGCCGAACCCAGTCGACACCGTGGTCCACGTAGGCGCGCATCAGTTGGGCAAAGGACTCCAGCACCTCCAGCCGGCCCCAGTCCAGGTCCACCTGATCCGGTCCGAAGGTGGTCCAGACCGGCCGCAGACCCTGATGGGTATCCATCAGGGTGAACAGTACCGAACTGCGGGGACGGACCACATGGTCCCAGCCCTGCAAGTCTGCGGGCGCCAACACCATGGACGATCCAGGCTCCAGGCCACGGCGAAACTGCTGCACCCAGGGATGGGATGCGGAGACATGGTTGACCACCAGGTCCGCCATGAGGCGGCGGCCATGGGCCAACTCCCGTAGATGATGCCAGTCCCCGAAATGGGGCTCCAATCGGGTGTGGTCACAGACGGCAAATCCCCGATCACTGGAGGAGCGCAAAAACGGCAACACATGGAGAATCGGCAGTGGCACTGTGCCGTAGTCCTGTGACAAGAAGCGGTGCAGCACCGCCAGTGCGGGTTCTTCAGGCGCGGTGACGGTATCGGCGTAGGTGATAAGAATGGCGGTGGACTGATCCCAGCGCTGGCCAGTCGTCGATTGACCAGGGGGCACCTCCTGGGGAAGTAGTTGGCGCAAGCGGGCCAGCAGGTCCGGTTGGGGATAAATGCTGTGCAACAAACGGCTCAGCTTTTGACTGATAACCGCCGTGTCCTGCTCACCTGCAGCCTTGCTCTCTGGCACAATTCCTGGTTGCAAGTGTTGATGACGGTAGATTCCTGATCACGCTGCCAAGGCACTGGCCCGTTCACAAGGGTTTCGATGGATTTTCTTCAGGACGCCATTAGCACTGTTCACAATCACCGCCCCATTGATGCCCGCCAGGAGCAGCGCTTCAATGAGCAGTTGGCCCAGCGTCGGGCCTGTGTCTTGATTCCCTGTCTCTTTGACGAACTGCGTCGTCCTGCCCTGTCGTTGACCCGGGATGTACTGGCTCGCTTTTCCAACCTGAGCCACCTGGTAATTGCTCTGGCTGCAGAGCATCAGGACGAGGTGGATCAAACAAGGGCGTTTTTCCAGGAGATGCCCTTCCCGGTCCAGGTGCTCTGGACCAACGGTCCTGTGCTGCGCGACTTCATGGCCCACACTCATGATGCCGGCCTGGACGTGTTGGGGCCAGCAGGCAAGGGTTGGGCCGTGTGGGTGGGCCTGGCAGCCGCCACCTTGGAAGCGGAGCTCATTGCCCTGTTTGATGCGGATATTCGCACGTTTAACCCCTCCTATCCCGTGCGGATGCTGAGCCCTCTGCTGGAGCGCCAGTTCGGCGTGGCTTACGTGAAAGCCTTCTACAGCCGGCTCTCCCTGGAGGAAAACCGCATGCATGGGCGGGCCACTCGGCTGTTTGTGATGCCCATCCTGGATGCCCTGCAGCAGTTGGTGGGTCCCCAAACCCTGCTGAGCTACCTGCACGCCTTCCGCTACCCCCTCTCCGGAGAGTTTTCCTTTACCGCGGATCTTGCCCTGAACCTGCGTGTTCCCTGTGACTGGGGCCTGGAGATGGGCCTCTTGGCAGAGGTGTACCGCAATCTCACCATCAGCCACATCGCCCAGGTGGATCTAGGTGTGTTCGACCACAAACACAAAGGCATTGGTACGGCGCGGATGGAGGGTCTGCAACGTATGTGTTCGGAAATACTTGCCTGCTTGATGCGTGCGTTGATGGAGCACGAGTCCATTGCCTTGCGCCGGGAAGAGGCGGCCACATTGGAAGTGCTCTACCAGCGGATCGCCAAGGATCGGGTACGACAGCACCACCTGGATGCTGCCATCAACGGTCTGCCCTATGACCGCCATGCCGAGGAATCCATCGTCAACTGCTTTGCGAAGCTGATTCGGCCCTGCTGGAATGATTTCATGGATGCCCCAACAGGGTTCCGCCTGCCCAGTTGGACTCGTGCCCTGGCTTTCAATCCCAACCTGCGCCAGGACGTTGTTGCCGCCGCAACCAAAAACACTGCCGCTGCCCAAGTGACCTGAGCGCCCCTTCCGTACCGCAGGTTCTGTAACACCGGACACACTATCGAATCGGTAGCTGTGGATCAATCAAAAATCCCTGCCGATCTCGTGTGGAGTGGTGCTATCACAACCAATCTGATGCTCTCGTGGTCCTCCGATCCGACGAAGAGGACTTCTACATGGAGAAAGTTGTATTCCCGTTCGACACGATCAGTTTTGAGGCTCCAGCCGCAACAAAAGTTTTTGTTTGGGGATATTGCAACGGCAGCGTAGAAATTATTGATAGCTTTGTTGTGGGTAAATCTTTAATTCCTAAAAGCAATCAATAAATCCGACTGTTGAGAGAATAGAATGGTCTGTCTTTGGGGAGGGGCAGCAGTTGATGAGAGGAATTGCATGGGGACTGCAAATCTCTGCCGTTGAAACAGAGCAAGGATTTAAGGCGCTTCCAGTACTCTTCCTATCTCTTCCGGCCCTATCACTATTCCCGTCACTATTATCCCTATCGTTTACCTCGGCCATGGCCAATGTAAGGAAGCACCGTGGCCAATACCGTGGCCAATCCAAACTGCCCCATGACCCAACGCCTGTGCTCCGCCACCTAAACCATGGCCAACGAAGGAAGCACCGTGGCCAATACCGTGACCAATCCAAGCTGCCCCATGACCCAACACCTGTGCTCCACCACCTAAACCGTGACCGATGAAGGAAGCACCATGGCCAA
>MKWU01000810.1_pt1 | contig 58541 bp, 46 predicted proteins | sample 809101 | NCBI WGS metagenome assembly MKWU01 (sample SAMN05860141, study PRJNA318959) | sponge metagenome | host: Aplysina aerophoba | place: Slovenia: Piran, Adriatic Sea, Gulf of Piran | collected 2013-05-07 | reverse complement strand
CGCTAAAGACGAGCTCTACTTCGGTATCCCGCGCCACTTTCAAGGCATCGCTCTCTGGGTAGTGAGACAGAATGCGGGGTGGCTCTTTGTCCACCGGCCCTCCGGTGGGCGGCCCGACTTTGGCGCAGCCCAACAACAGCGCGACCAAGACGCTAATCAGCACCGTGCGGGTGGGCCTCGGCATAGATGGCTTGTAGGTGCTCTAAGCTCACTTCGGTATAACTCTGAGTCGCGGCCAAGGTCGCATGGCCGAGGAGCTCCTTGACGGCCACCAAATCGGCACCAGCGTCGAGGAGATGGGCAGCAAAGGAGTGGCGCAGACGATGCGGGCTGAGCGAATCGTCTTCCGACACTGTTTTCAGGTGGCGCTCGACGATGCGCTGCACAGTGCGGCGACTCAATCGCTTGCCGCGTCCGTTGAGGAAAAGGGCACCGGCTTCTACTTGGGACATATCGCATTCGAGTAGAACCTCGGCGCGGCGTTGCAGGTACGCTTTGAGCGCCTCTTGCGCCTTTGCACCAATGGGGGCGATGCGCTCCTTGCGGCCCTTACCCATCACCTTGATGGTGCCCTCGGCCAGATCCAGCGACGAGAGGTTGAGCGCCACCAGCTCGCCGAGGCGAATGCCCCCTCCGTAGAACACCTCTAGAATGGCACGATCCCGCACTCCGCTGAACCGCTCGGTCGAAGGGGCTTCCATGGCCTCGGCGACCTGCTCTACGGGCAAGTACCTCGGCAATGCACGCTCGACCAAAGGCGAGGTCACTGCACCAGCCGGATTAGCGACGAGCGCTCCCTCGCGGCAGAGATAGCGGAAGAGCGAGCGCAGAGTTGCCAATTTGCGGGCGACAGTGCTGGCCTTGAGACCCTTTCCTTCTAGGTCGGCAACAAAAGACTGCACCTGCTCGCGCTGCACTGCCCGCAGTGGCAGTTGCAAATTATCGACTCGCGGGTAGAGAAAGCGGGCGAATTGCTGCAAGTCGCAGCGATATGAACTGAGGGTGTACTCGGCGCAGTTGCGCTCTTTGTGCAAGTATTCCAAAAAGCGGGCAATGCCCTCTTCGAGGCTAGATCCGGCGTGCAGAGCGCTCTGCGATGCATCGGCCATGGCAGTTAACGAGCCACAGGAGAAATGAATATTCAGGCAGCTTGGGCGCTTTTGTCTTTTTCGCCCTCTTCGCTTTCGTACTCAGTGCCGCAGACCCGGCAGTACGTGGTAGGGGAACCCGAGCGGCTACCCTTTTCGTAGAGCAAAGCAGCGTCGCAATGGGTGCACTTGCGATCTATGGGACGGTCCCAGCTAGCGAACTTGCACTCGGGATAGGTGCTGCAACCAAAGAAGACCTTGCCCTTGCGCGACCGCTTCTCCACGATCTGGCCATCGCAGCCGTCCTCTGGGCACTGAATCCCGAGAACATAGGGCTTGACGTTTTTGCAATCTGGATAGCTGCTACAAGCCAAGAAGCGGCCATAGCGACCCATCTTGACGACCATGGGCGCACTGCACTGATCACAGACTTCGTCGGTCTCCGCCTCGCTTTGTTCTTCGAGAGGTTTTGTATTTTTGCATTTGGGATAACCGGAGCAAGCGAGGAAGCGGCCGTTGCGACCCCACTTGACGACCATGTCGGCCCCGCAGTCCTCGCAGTCCTCGTCCGACACCTCTTGCAGCGCGCGCTTTAGCTCTTTGCGTTGGCTATTGGCCGCGTCTAAATCGCCCTTCCACGAGTCGTAGAACTGCTGCACGATCTCCACCCAGTTGGTGCCCCCATCTTCGACCTGATCGAGCTTGTCCTCCATGTTGGCCGTGAAAGCTACGTTGAAGAGGTGTGGAAAGGTATCGACGAGTAGTTTGTTGACAGTCTGGCCGCGCTCAGTGGCCACGAAGTAGCGGTTATCGACCTTTTCGACGTACTTGCGATCGAGGATGGTAGTGATGATTTGCGCATAGGTCGAGGGACGGCCAATGCCCTCGGATTCTAGTTCCTTAACGAGAGACGCCTCAGTAAAACGCGGCGGTGGCTTAGTAAAGTGCTGCTCAGGAAAAATCTTCTCTAACTTCAGCACTTCGTCCTCGGCAATGCCAGCAGGCATGGCCCGCGATTCGTCTTTTTTTTCTCCCTGGGCCATGCCGTTAGACATGGTCTCCGGCTTGTCCTCGTCTTCTTTGCTCTCGCTGTAGAGCAGGGTAAAGCCCGGAAACTTGACGATGCTACCTGTAGCGCGGAGCAAATAGGAACCAGCCTCGACATTAGCCGTCGTGATGCTGAGCACCTGCGGCTTCATCTGCGAGGTCACGAATCGCTTCCAGATCAGGGAGTATACCCGCGCTTGATCTGGCGTAAGCAGGTCCTCGATCTTGTCTGGATGCAAAGCCACGGAGGTGGGACGTATAGCCTCATGGGCGTCCTGGGCGCTGTTTTTGGTCCGGTAGTGATTGGGCGTTTCGGGCACGTACTCGTGGCCGTAGAGGGTGCCGATCTGCTCGCGCACCTCGGCAATGGCGTCGGCTGCAACGCGCACTGAATCCGTGCGCATATAGGTAATTAGACCACGGGTTTCACCCTCGACCTCAATGCCTTCGTATAGCTGCTGAGCTACAGCCATAGTGCGCTTGACCGAAAAGCGCATCCGCCGGGCGCATTCCTGCTGCAGGGTGCTGGTTGTGAAGGGCGGAGCCGGGCGGCGCACTTGGTCGCGCTGCTTGACCTCTTTGACCGCTATATCCTGCACGGCCAACTCGGCGGCGATGCGATCAGCCTCCTCCTGATTGGCGATGTCGAGCTTCTCGCCGTCTTTGGCCAAAAGGCGCGCCCAAAACGAATCTTGGCTCTCGCGGCCCAAAAGGGCCTCGATCGACCAGTACTCCTGAGGATCAAACGCCTTGATCTCGCGGTCGCGCTCGCAGATTAACCGCACGGCTACGGACTGCACTCGACCGGCTGAGAGCCCGGAGTGTATGACCTTCCACAAGAGCGGGCTGATCTCGTATCCGACCAAGCGGTCCAGCACGCGCCGCGCCTGCTGGGCATCGACTTTGTGGAGATCCAGCACATCCGATTGATCCAGCGACTCGCGCACTGCCTTGGGCGTGATCTCGTTGAAGAGAATGCGCTTGACGTTATCATCCTTGCGGGAGATGGCCTGAGCCACGTGCCAAGCAATGGCTTCGCCCTCGCGGTCGGGGTCGGTGGCCAAGTAGGTGGTATCGGCGGCTTGAGCTGCTTTGCGAAGACCGTCTAGGATCTTGCCCTTGCCCCGAATCGTTACGTAGCGCGGCTTGAAGCCGTCTTCAACGTCGATGCCTAGCTCTTTGGGCGGCAGATCCCGCACGTGCCCCATACAGGGTTTAACCACAAAATCCTTGCCCAAAATTTTGTTGATTGTCTTAGCCTTAGCTGGCGACTCAACAACCACCAATGACTTGCTCATCTGCCCCCTCGGTTGATATTACTGAAAGCTGTACGTTACGTAAGTTACCTAATTTGCTGAATATATGGACGCCCTAAGACAATTGCAAGACGCGCTCTTGACAAACTAAAGCCGCCGCCTTTTTGTAACCCATTCGGTATTGCGCGCTGCATTCTCTGAGGTTTACTCCTTGATCCATCGCAAAAAATCAAGCGAAATAGAGCACATTGCCGCTAGCTGCGAGATCGTCTTCGCCGTCCAGCAAAAGCTCGAAGCGCTCATCGCACCTGGGGTCAGCACCCTCGAGCTAGATCAAGTCGCCGAGGCCGAAATCCGCGCCTTAGGAGCGGTGCCCGCCTTCAAGGGATATCACGGCTTCCCCTACTCGATTTGCGCTTCAGTAAACGCTGCAATCGTGCATGGGTTCCCCGACGAAACTCCACTGCAAGAGGGCGACATCGTCAGCATTGACGTGGGTGCCTGCCTCGACGGCTATTATGGCGACGGGGCCTTTACCGTCGCGGTCGGCGCAATCAGCGCGCAGGCGCAGCACCTTATCAATGGGACTCTCGCTTGCCTCGCCCAAGGCATTGACCGAGCGCGACCCGGCGGACGGCTCTCCGACATTTCGCACGCCATCCAATCCCACGCCGAAAGCCAAGGACTGGCTGTGGTGCGCGAGTACGGGGGCCACGGCATTGGCCTCGAGCTGCACGAGTCTCCCTATATCGAAAACTATGGCCCTCCCGGTAAAGGTCCACTGCTCAAACCCGGGCACGTATTCTGTATCGAGCCAATCCTCTGCCTAGGCGACCCCCAAATCGATCACCTCGACGACTGGACCACCCTTACCTCTGATCGCTCATTCGCCGCCCACGCCGAGCACACCGTCGCCATTGCTGAGGACGGGCCGCGGATTTTGACCCTGCCCGCTGTGCCGATATGAAGGTCACCTTCCTCGGCACCGGTACCTCTATCGGGGTGCCGCGCATCGGCTGCTACTGTCCGGTTTGCACCTCGGACGATCCAAAAAACAAGCGCTTGCGCTGCGCTTTACACCTATCACATCAAGGCCGGTCCATTCTCGTCGATGCCGGTCCGGATCTCAGAACCCAAGCCTTGCGCTATCAGATCGACCGCGTCGATTGCGTACTGTTGACCCACGGCCACGCCGATCATCTGCATGGCCTCGACGATGTGCGCTCCTATTGCTTTGACCGCGATCAGCCGCTGCCCTGCTATGCGGACCCAGATACCATTGCACGCGTCGAACGAGTTTTCGACTACGCCTTTGACAAAGACGCCCCCAGCGCGACGCCACAAATTGCCTTGCGTCCGATTGCCGGGCCGTTTACAGCCTGTGGGCTCGCCATCGAGCCGCTCACCATCTATCACGGTCGCGCCCCGGTTCTTGCCTTCCGCATCGGCAATTTCGCCTACGCCACGGACACCAACTATATCCCAGAGGCAGCCATGGCGCGGCTGCGCGGCCTAGAGGTCTTGGTCCTCGACGCACTGCGCCACAAAGAACATCCCACCCACTTCAACGTCGAGCAAGCGTTGGCCATCGTCGCCGAACTCCAGCCCGCTCGCACCTACCTCACGCATATAGCCCACGACCTCGACCACCATCAGACCAATGCCGAACTTCCCCCGAGTGTGGAACTCGCCTACGACGGATTGGTGCTAGAGTTAGAATTAAAATAAAAACAAGGATGCCGCCGGTCTCCCGACGACATCCTCGCCTCAATCAAAGAGCACTGTCTGGCTTTAGTTTCAACACTTGGACCACCCGCAGTGCTTGCACATCAGACAGCTACTCTCATACGATACCGTCGACCCGCACTCTGGACAGGTCGTCAGCGTCTTCGGCTCGCTGCTCTCGATGGAACTGGGCGGCACGCCCTCGGGAGCAATGGCATCGGGCTGTTTGCCTGCCTTCCGCTGCAAATAGCGCTCCATCGCCTTGCCAATGGCATCCGGCGTAGACAGGATCAACTCGCCGTCTTCCCACACCGGACTTGGCCCCGAAATACCCTTCAACTCGCTGATGACTTCCTGTGGGTCAACCCCCGAGCGCAACGCGAGCGAAATTAGCCGACTGATGGCTTCGGACTGGGCAGCGGCATTGCCACCCGCCTTGCCGATGGTGCTAAAGACTTCACAGATCCCGTATTCGTCTTCGTTGATCGTTACGTAGATCTTGCCCTCTCCGGTGTTAATCCGCTCGGTAATGCCCGAGGTGACGGCCGGGCGACGGCGGCGATGCCGAAAGCCATCTGGCCCCAAGGAATCGGGGACCTCCACAACCGGATCTTCCTTCTTGTCGGCTTGACCCTCGGTCTGCAAAATGCCCTCGCGGCTGCCCTCGCGGTACACCGTTACGCCCTTGAGGCCTTCCTTGTACGCGGTGATGTAGATGTCGGCGACCGTCTCTAGCGCGATGTCTTCGGGCAGGTTGATCGTCGAAGAAATGCTGCTATCGGTGTACTTCTGGAGCGCGCCCTGCATCTTGACTCGGAAGTAGGGGTCGATTTCGTGAGCTGTCACGACGTAGTCGGGCAGGTCCTCGTCGTCGCCAAAGACGCGCTGGATGAGCGGATGATAGACCTTGTATTCGCGGAAAGTCTCACCGTCGTCCTGCTTTACTCGGCGGGTGTAGCTAGTGCAGAAGATTGGTTCAATCCCCGAACTCGTCTGCGCCACAATCGAACCCGTGCCCACCGGCGGCATCGTGATCAAGGTGCAATTCCGCAGGCCGTGCTCGGCAATTTTCTTTTGCAGCGCTTGAGGCAGGCTCTGGATAAACTTGCTCTGCTTGACGCCCTCCCAGTCGAAAAGCGGGAAGGCTCCCTTCTCCTGCGCCAGTTCGACGGACATTTCATAGGCGTTGTGGCAGATGGTGGCCATAATGCGATCAATGGTCGCCAGAGCCTCGTCCGAATCGTACTTGCTCTGCATCAAGACCAGCGCATCGGCCATGCCGGTGATGCCCAAACCCACTCGGCGGTCAGAAGCTACGGCTTCGCGAATTTTGGGCAAGGCATGGTTGTCCACATTGTAATCAATGACGTTGTCCAAAAAGCGGGTCGCCACGCGGGCGGCCTGCCCCAACTCCTCGTAGTCGAGCTCGCCGTCGGCACGGACGAAGTTCGCCAAATTGAGATTACCTAAGTTGCAGGCTGTGTACGAGGCCAGTGGCTGCTCGCCGCAGGGATTGGTGCTGGAGAGCGGATTGACGTATTCGACATTGTGATGCTCGCGCATCGTGTCCCAAAAAATAATCCCCGGCTCGGCACTAGCGTGGGCATTGGCAATGATCTTGTCCCACAATTGGCGCGCCTTGACCGTGCGGAACACCTTGCCACCCCAGCGCAAGTCAAAGTCCGAGTCGGCCAACACAGCCTGCATGAACTCGTGGGTAATCAGCACGCTGATGTTGGCGTACTGCACTTTGGTGCGATTGGCGTCGTTTTTGATGGTGATGAAGTCTTCGATATCGGGATGATCGACCCGCAAGGTCAGCATCAAGGCACCGCGGCGGCCGGCTTGGGAGACGGCATTGGTGCTCTCGGAGAGCAGGTTCATAAAGGCGGTGCAACCCGGTGAGGCATCCACCGTGGCGTTGACCGGGGCCCCTTGCGGCCTGAGAATCGACAAATCCGTGCCAACGCCACCGCCCGTGCGGTACACCATTGCCGACTCGCTCAGGCAGCGATAGATGCCCTCTAGGCTGTCCTCTTCAATGGGAATGACATAGCAGTTGGACAGCGTCGGCTTGCGCCTAGCCTCGTCCCGGCCAGCACCGTGCATGACGCGCCCGCCGGGGATGAACTTGAAGTCCATCAACAGCGAAAAGAAGCGGTCGTACCAGAGTTGGGGATCCTCCTCCACCGAGGCCATGGCCCGGGCGATGCGGTCCCAGATGTGCAGCGGCCCGGTCTCGCCGGGTGCCAAGTACTTGTTGCGTAAAACGTCGATGGCAAGGTCGTTGTCGCCGTAATAGGTCTCAGCATTGGCGGCGCGGGCCAAGAGAGCGTCGTGGCCGTTGCGCTTGAGCCCGTGGCCTTCGAGTTGCGCAAGCAGATCTTCAAATCGGTGTGCGACTGCGCGTTCGGACTCCATTTCAAAACTCCCATTGAAGCAAAAAAGATCCAAGGGCGAAGTTTTCTACTTCGCCAAAAACAAGAACTTAGATTGATAGGGGAGAAAGTAAAAGCGTAGCCCTGAGACACATTATCTCAGGGCATTACACTCTTCTGACACTAGATGTAGTAGTGCCGAGTCCTAAGTTAAGAGAGAGGTCGCGTATTTGTCAAGTCAAAAAAAGGTCAAGAGCAATTTCTTTTTCACTCCGGTTACAATGCGCTAAAAAAAACAGCATCGGCCCTTAATTATTGGCCAATTGCTCCAATTCGCGCATGAAATCGCTCTTGTCCTTGAACTGGCGATAGACCGAGGCAAAGCGCACATACGCCACGTCGTTGAGCTGGCGCAGATGCTCTATAACGCACTCGCCGAGCTGTTTGGAGGGAATTTCCTTCACGTTGAGACTGCCCACTTCGGCTTCGACCTGATCGACGAGTTGCTCGATCTCCTCGGCCGAAACCGTCGTCTTGTAACAGGCTACCTGTATCTTGTCGAGCAGTTTGCTGCGATCAAAAGGCTCGCGGCGACCGTCGGCCTTAATGACGGATAGAGGCACGTTTTCGATATATTCATAGGTTGTGAAGCGCTTGTCGCAGCTTATGCACTCGCGGCGACGACGAATCGCCATACCTTCGCGGCACGACCGCGAATCCACCACCCGATCTTCTTCACAATTGCAATAGGGACACCGCATAGACTAATCCTCCTAGCGTACGGTGGACGGCGTTTGGGTGGGGAAGAAGGGGAAGGAAAGTAATACTAAATATAATAAAAATAGGAAGATATTAGCAACCGTCAATTAAGCCTGAAGACGAAGGGCACACTAACCCAAACCTTGACAGGCCTGTCGTTTTGCATCGCTGGCGTAAACTCCGACTGGAGCGCGGCGGCTTTGGCAACTTCGTGGAACACTTTGGGACCCGTGATGTTGCGGATTTGCTCGACCTTGCCATCTTTGCCGACTAGTGCTTCGACAAACACCTTGCCGGTGATGTTGGCCTTCTGGGCAGTAGGCGGATACTCCGGCTCTACTCTCTTGGTGAACTTGGGCTTCTTCTCGACCCGCCACAACTCGACGATCTCCTCTTCCTCTTCCAACTCAACTTCCTCAACCACCTCCTCCTCTAATGGCGGCGGCGGTGCCAGATCGTCGAGGTCGAGGTCGAGGTCGGTGTCTTCTATGGTCACGTCATCCGGGACATCCGGGTTGTCGGTGGGCACGGGCACGACCGGTCGGGCTGGCGGTGGGGGCCGGCGCTCCTGTTTAGTCTCGGGAATTTCTTCGAGTTGGATGATAATCGGCTGTTCGGGTTTGGCGTAGGCGTCGGGCTCAAAGCTGGGGAAGAGGCCAAAGAGGGCCGCGTGCAAGAGGGTAGAAAAACCCGTGCAGGCCCATATCGTCTTCCGGTACGTCAACCGCAGATTGGCTTCAGGCTGTTTGCCGCGAATCATTCGTCCAGCTCCCGCTTAGTGGAGAAATTGACCCGCAGGGCCTCGACCTTGCGCAATTCCTCCATGACATCGGAAATCACCCCAAACTCGGAGTCCTTATCGCCCCGCAATGAGATGATCAGCCGAGGATTGGCCGTCAGGTACTTATGTACCAGCTTGCCCACTTCGGAAAGCGGTATGTTCCGATCTTCAATATTGACGACTCCCTGGCTATTAACCCAAACTTGCAATACGTTGCGGCGGCTTTCGAGCTTCTCAATTTTTTCGGCTTGTGGCAGCTCCACCGGCACGCCCCTATAGCGCACGAAAACCGTCGAGACCATGAAAAACACGAGGAGCAAGAAGGATATATCAGCCATGGAGGCCGTGGGAATAACGCTAACTACTTTGGCTTTGCGTGCGAATTTCATCGACTATTCTTCCGGGTTGGCAATCGAGATTTTGGTAGCCCCGGCTAGTTTGAGCTCGTCTAGTACATCGACGAAGCTCCGATAGGTGGCCCCGCGCTCGGTCTTGAGCGAGACAATCAGATTCTCGTTTTCCCGCAGACGCCCTTCAATTCGCGCCTTGAGTTCGGCAAACGGCACAGGCGTTAGCTGTTCATTTTCAAAAAAGGCAACTTGGTCGCGGGCGTTGATCCACACGTTGAGAATATTCTTTTCTCGTATTTCCTTGGTCTCGCCCACCGGCGGCAAGTGCAACGAGAGGCCCTTGTCTTGGTTCATCGTGGTCGTGACGAGGAAGAACACGATCAACAGAAAGGCGATATCCGCCATCGAAGCCGTGGGGATTTCCGGGGCAACCCGGCTCTGGCGCCTCCCAATCACGCCTAGGCTCCTTGGTGCTCGCGTGCGGCCAACAGGTCGATGAAGTTGGCCGTCTGCTCGGTCATATCGGCGATGATCTTATCGATGCGATTGGCGCAGAAATTGTAGCAAAACTGGATTAGGATGCCCACGATCAAACCCGAGGCTGTGGTGATTAGAGCCTCGGAAATACCACCCGCGACCATGGACGGCTCGACGTCGCCGGCTTCCTTAATCGCCTGAAAGGCGTTGATCATACCGCTGACCGTGCCCAAGAAGCCTATCATCGGTGCCAAGTTGGCCACTGTCGAGAGCCAGACCATGCCGCGTTCGAGAAAGGCCATCTCCACTGCGCCGGAATTGTCAATGGCTTTCTCGACGTGGTCGATGCCGCGATCTAGGCGCAGGAGCCCTGAGTGGATAACCGAGGCAACCGGACCGCGCGTCTGCGAGCAAAGCTCGGCCGCTGCATCGGGGCCCCCGCTTTTGAGTTCCTCTTCGAGGTTCGCAAAGAAATTCGCCGCGTCAATCGACGACCGCGACAAATTGTACAGGCGCTCAATAGCTACGGCAACGCCGACGATGAGTAGAATGAGCAGGGGCCACATGGCCCATCCACCGTCCTGAAAAAGCTCTACCATTTTTCCCCCTCGCAATTAATGTTAGTCCCGGTCCAACAGACCGGAGCAATGATTAGTTTTGCTCTTCTTGCGCCTCTTCGCCGCCGAAGAACTGCCGCTTGAGCTTTTCCTCCTCGGTCTCGGGCGGCCGGAGCTGCCATATGCGCTGCTGGGCCACCTTCTCCCAAGCTGGATCAGCTTGGGCTTTTTCAAAGGCAGCAATGGCCCCTTCCTCGTCGCCTTCCCTCACCAGATTGTCGCCCTTGAGCAGCAGGAGGTGTGCATCCTCGGGATTTACCTTCAGCCCCCGCCGCAGCCACTCTTTTGCCTCGGCAAATTCGCCGCGGCCTTGGTGCCATTCCACTAGCTCCGCTATGCTTTTCAAATCCTTGGGGTCAGCCTCTACCATACCTTTGAGGCCCTTGAAGCGCCAAGTGTCGTCGCCCTCTTCAGAAGCGATTGATGCGATTCGGTTGTAGTAGGAATAGGCGTTCTGCGAATCCACCTTCGCCAATTCCAATAGCGTATCGTAAACCCCTTCGACATCGCCGACCTCTAGCTTCAACTCGACGATGCTCTCCAATTGGTCGGCACCACCCGTCCCGCCCTCGACTTGTCGTTTACGCCACTCAAGAGCCTGATCCACCTGCCCTAGCTCCTGGTGTAACACTGCAAGTATTTCAATGAGCTCAGCGTCTTCGACTCCAGTCGTGTCTTCACGCTCAGCCTCAACTAACTGCTCGTAGTGGACGATAGCCCGCTCATTGCGGCCTTCGCGGCGATAGAGGTCGGCCAGCTTGCGATGGTCAGCAGCATTCGGCTTTTTGAGTAGCGCTCGCTCCAAGCTCAAAGCAGCCGAATCGGCCTCGCCGACAGCTTGGTAGATCGTGTAGAGGAGCCGATTGGAGTTCAGATGCAGCGAGTCGATGCTCACCACCCGGCGCAGTGCGATGCGAGCGTTGTCCAAATCCTTCTTTTCTTTGTAGTAAAGTTGCCCCAAGAAGTAGGCGGCCGTCAACTCTTGAGGACTATATTGCAAAACAGTCGTGTAATAGCCTATGGCTCTGTCGTACTCTTTGTTTTGGCGGGCCGTTTTGGCGTAGTATTTGTACTTGCGGATTGAATCGGCTATTGCAACTTCATTCTCATTGGCTCTGGCGTCGGCACCCAAAACTAAAGCGCAGATCCCTAGCCATAGTGCACGCATCAGATTACATTTCACGGTGAACAATCCTCAATATGGCTACAGTCTCCGAGCCGCGACAATCCGCGGGTTCATTGTAATTGCTTAATGAGCCTTCGTAGAGCCGTCAAGATATGTATTTACTGTTTAGGATGCAACTTCAAAGGCCACCTAGGCACTAAATATAACACCTCCACCATTACATTTTTGCAGCGACTGCGTTACATTCTCGCGGCTCGCCGTGCGTTTATAGATTGACAAGTATTTATTTTTAATGCACTTTATCCACTTTACAGCAATGTGGCGACAGATGCGCTATCGCCACATTCATTTCGCCGCAATCGAGCGGTCGAGCTAATTCGAGAGAAGAAGCCGTGAACTGGTTTGAAAGAATGAAAACGGGAATTAAGTCCCTAATAAAGCGCGAAATTCCCCAAGGCATCTGGATCAGGTGCAAAAAGTGTGGCCACTCCAACTACGAGATGGCCTTGCGACGCCGGCACTGGATCTGCCCGGAGTGCGCTTGCCACTATCCCATCGGCCATCAGCAGTACATTGACCTCCTCATCGACGACGGTACATTCACCGAAATTAACCCCAACGTAGCACCTGTCGATCCACTCAAGTTCAAAGGCTATCGAGACAAAATCAAGACCAGTCGCCGCCAGAGCGGCCTAAAAGAATCGGTGTACACCGGCATCGGCCAAATCGGTGGCCACCCCGTCGCCTTGGCAATCATGGACTCGCGTTATCTAACGGGCACGTTGGGTGGAGCGACCGGCGAGAAGCTCTGCCGCCTCATCGACCGCGCCATGGCCGAACAATGCACGCTAGTCATCGTCTGCCAGTCGGGTGGTGCTAGGATGCAGGAAAGCGCTTATTCGCTGATGCAGATGGCGCGGATTAGCGCCAAGCTCAATCAACTCTCGCAAAACGGCTTGCTCTATATCGCCATTATCACCGATCCGACCTACGGGGGAGTCACCGCCAGCTTCGCCATGCTCGGCGATATCGCCTTGGCCGAACCTGGGGCGCGCATCGGCTTTGCGGGTCAAACCGTCATCCAGCAGTTCCTCGGCACGGACGCCCCCCTGCCCGAAGGCTTCCAATTAGCTGAGACCGTCCTCCAACACGGCTTCATCGACCGCATCGTCCCGCGCGATCGCATGGCGGAGGAACTGGCGCGCTTGATCGCACTTTTATCCCCGAAGACTGCCAGCCACCCCTAGAAGTTGTGTCCTAGGCTTAGCCAGACATCCATTTGCTCGTCGGCGACGCCCGTGCCCATGCGAACGACGAGATCGGCGTCCCAGACCATTCGCACCCCTGCGCCGCCGCTGACGTGCATGCCCGACCACCCAATCTGATCAAAATCGGGCCAGACCCGGCCCGAATCGAAAAAAACCATCCCCTGCCACTCTATGTACTGCCCGTAAAACCAGATATCGTACAGTTGGTAGCGCAATTCGACATTGGACAAAAAGCGCACGTCATCTGTAAACCGCTGGGTGTCGAAACCGCGCAGTGAATCCCTACCGCCCAACCCCTTGACTCGGCGACTGCCCCCCATCTCGCCATAGGCGTAGAGAGGCACTGCGCCACTAAGCACCTCCAGTACGAGACGATGGGAGAAGTTCAACCGAGGCGACAGCGGGATGTAGTAGGCGTTGGTCAGGGTCACGCGGCTAAAATCAATAGGCTCGAAGAACAGCGCCAGCAGTGAATTGCGCGCTGATTCGTATGACCACTCCTGAAAGAAGCCGCGTCGCGGCACCACTTCGTCGTCGCGGGTATCCCACTGAAGAGTCGCACTGATAAACCCCGAAAACCCATCTATCACTCCGTCTGGGGTACCACGCTCTAAATAAAAAGCCTGTGTCCCTCGCTGGTCCACATCAACGCGCTCCAGCCCAAAACCGAGCGACATGGATACCGGACCGTACAACTGGCGAAAAAGGCTCACCAAGATCCGTGGGTTCCTCTCTAGAATGTAGTAGTAGTAGTTCTCGTCTTTGAAATCAGCGCTATTAGGCTTAATGAAATCTCGATTGAATGCGCTGTCGTTGCCCAGCCCATAGTAGCGCGTGCGCAGATTGCGCTCTCGGATCAACTCCAGTCTCAGGCCGAAACCCGTCCCCGAAATCTGGGGCACCCTTAGTCTCACGCGGTTTTTTAATTTGCCTTCAGAAGACTGCTGTACGTGCAGGGTCAGCTTGTAGAGATAGGGCTGGTACCGATAGTCGGCCCAATGTACGCGCACCCCCCAATTCCAACCCGTGTTGGGGCTGAGATAAGCGAACGGAAGGCCAGTAACGCCGTAGGGAATGTCCCGCAGGGTAAACTGGCGTCGTTTGGCCATCCAGCGCACGGCTTCCACAGTCTGCTCGGTCGCCGACTGCGAAACCTTGGCCAGCAGCGGAACTGAGGGCTGGATGTGGGTGGAATCGACGCGCACCTCACCCTCGCCCCACGCTCTCCCCGCGAGCAATAGGACGACTGTATAGCTACCGTTTTTGAGTAGCCACCTAACCACGACCATCTCGTTTCACCGCGCCTTCGGGTGTGAAAATGCCGCACTCAAAACGCTGTCGATCAATCGAGCTTATTGGGGCATCAAGCGAATAGCGGAGCGGCGTAATCGCGATCGCACCGCGCGCCAGGGCTTCCACATCGCTGTTAGCTCCATCGCCGACCAACTGCAACTGACAACTGTGGTACGCAAAATGCGGCTCGACCGCACGCCGGGCGAATAGCGGACCATAACTCGTCCTCGCCAAGCTCGTCAGGCACCTCGGGGATTCGGGCTTAGTACTGGCGGGCATGTTCACCGCGACCATGTCGGCACCAGCCGGCAATCCTCCACGCAAGATCTCGGCTGCGATTTCCGCAGCGATGACCGCCGCTGCCGCAACCAACGCATCGAGCGCGGGATCGAGCCGCCGCGACCGCCGCCAGAGGACAAACGCCGGTTCGGGGAGCTCCAGCGAAAAAGCCGCAGACGGCACCCCGGAAAGAAAGCCCTCTACAGCCGCCCCTATCGTGCCAGAACTCAGCGTGAAAGCGAGACCGGAGTTGGTGCCCATATTGATGCCGGAAATGACTAGAGCCGGCTTTGCAGGACAGAGATTGTGGATGCCGATATGGGCGCAATCGGCGGGCTTGCCGGTCAGCGTCTGGACCGGGAAGCCGCCACATTCGATCTCGGCCAGTACCAACGGCTCAAAGCGGCTCATACTCTTACTGGTCCAACTGCATTCCGCAGCCGGCACGACTACGCATAGCTCGGCCAACTCGGACAGTTCCCGCAGCAAAGGCACCAAAATGGGGGAATCGGCACCATCGTCGTTTGTCACCAATACTTGAGGTTTTGCGGTAGTCACAATCGGTTTCTCCTTTACCACAGACGCGCTCTGAGATGGCACCATATAATAACAATCCGCCATCCGGCTCCCAACAATCTCCTTGCTTTGCTGCGGCCTGTGGTCCTATTATTTTTTTATGGATGACTCAATCCTCCTGCAGGAGTTAGAAACCCTCGCCGAAGGGCTTGATATTGAGGTGCGCTACGACGATTTCGAGGGCCAAGGTGGGCTTTGCCGCTACGGCGGTAGGTCCTACTTGATCGTCAATCACGAGCTCGATACCGAGGCCCGAGTGCATTTGTTATGCCGCGCCCTTTCGCGGCTGCCTCTCGACGCGGTCTTTATCCGTCCCCAAGTGCGGGAGCGGATCGAAGCATGTAGATCGCACACAGTCGCCTAATCGCCTACAATTCAGCGACCGATCGCGCTCAGTTCCGAGACGAGATCGCAAACTTTTCCGACAAAAATTCACCCTGTGAAGGATAGGCTGCCCTTCCTTGACAGCCCCTATTTCATGGTCTATTTTTTGCTTTTCTAGCCAAAATCAAGACAAAGGTATCATCATGCCCAAAATCAAGACGCATAAATCCTCGTCCAAGCGCATTAAGCAGCGCAGGTCGGGCAGCCTGAAGCGGCGCAACGCCTATGCCACTCACCTTTTGAGCGGCCGCTCGACCAAGCGCAAACGGGCTTTTCGCAAGAACAGTCCGGTCTCGTCTGCAGACCTAACCAATGTGCGCCGGGCCCTGAACCTCAAGTAAGCGAGTTTAACGGAGAATAATTCATGCCACGGGTAAGTCATGCCGTAGCCACCAAGAAGCGCAAAAAGAAGGTACTCAAACAATCCAAGGGTTATTGGGGAGCGCGCAGCCGCCTCTTCCGCACCGCGCGCGAAGCTGTCGATCGCGCGCAAGTCTATGCCTATCGCGACCGGCGCCAGCGCAAGCGGGACTTCCGCCGCCTCTGGATTGTCCGCATCAATGCCGCCGCCCGCCGCAACGGCATGTCTTATAGCCAGCTCGTCCACGGGCTGGGCCAAGCCGGCGTTGCAATCAACCGCAAGGTTTTGGCTGATCTAGCCGTGCGCGATCCAGCCGCCTTTACCGCGGTAGTCGAACAAGCCCGGCCCCACGTCTAAACCCATACTCATCTGACAGAAAGGGGTCGGCGATACGCGCCGGGCCCTTTTTGTTCTATCTAGGTCTATATGCTAGAAGAAGTGCGACAATTGGCGGCGGTGGCCGTAGAGGAAATCGAGGCCGCCCAAGACGATAAGGCATTGGAAGCACTGCGAGTTCACTACCTCGGGCGCAAGAGCCGACTGCGCTTGATCGCGCGGCAGATCGGCCAGCAACCCGCAACCGAACGACCCGCGCTAGGGGAAGCCACCGGTCGCGCCCAACAGGCCATTCAGCAAGCTCTCGACGACAAGGCCCTAGCCCTTAGGCAGACGGCCGACTCGGCTTCAGCCCTCGACGTAACGCTTCCGGGCCGACGGCCCCTCTTGGGCTGTGCTCACCCCCTGTCCCAGCTAACCGACGAATTGATCGGCATTTTCCAAGGCATGAGTTTTGACGTGGCCGACGGGCCAGAAGCCGAAGACGAGTACCACAATTTCGACGCCCTCAACACGCCGGCCGACCACCCCGCGCGGGACCTGCACGACACCTTCTATCTAGAGCGCGGTGGCCTCATGCGCACTCACACCTCCACGGTGCAGATCCACGTCATGGAGCAAACACCGCCGCCGGTGCGGATTATCTCATTGGGTCGCTGCTACCGCAAGGAGACAGTCGATGCAACCCACCACTTCGCCTTCCATCAGATCGAGGGCCTATACGTTGACCACGGGGTCTCTTTCGCCGACTTGAAGGGCACCATTGAGGCCATGGGACGCCAGCTTATGGGCGCGGAGACCCAAGTGCGCTTTCGACCTCACTTCTTTCCCTTCACTGAGCCAAGCGTGGAATACGATTTTACCTGCACCTGCAAGGGACAACGCGCGAATTGCTCCATCTGCAAGGGAACGGGTTGGATCGAAATCGCCGGCGCTGGCATGGTCGATCCGGCCGTCTTTACCGCGGTGGGCTACGACCCAGACGAATACACGGGCTTCGCCTTCGGCATGGGCTTGGAGCGGATCGCCATGATTCGGCACGGCATTGACGACGTGCGGCGCTTCCTCGAAAACGACTTGCGGTTCATCCGCCAATTCTAAGATTCCCGACAACGCCTTATGAAAATCACTTATAACTGGCTTAAGGAATACGTGGATTTCGCCTGGGATTGGCCCGAGCTAGCCGAGCGCCTAACTATGGCGGGCTTGGAGTTCGAGGGCGTCGAGGATCTCGGCGCGCGCTACGAAGGCGTCGTCATCGGTCGCGTCAACACCTGTTGCCCACACGGAAACGCCGACCGCCTGACCGTTTGCCAAGTCGATGTAGGGACCGGGGTCAACACCATCGTCTGCGGGGCACCCAATGTCGCGGCTGGGCAAACCGTCGCCGTCGCCCTGCCCGGCACTACTCTACCCGGAGGCATGCAAATCAAAAAAGCCAAAATCCGCGGCGTCGCATCCGAAGGCATGCTCTGTGCCGAAGACGAACTCGGGCTAGGCGATGACCACGACGGCATTGTGGTGCTCGACGAAGCCCTCCCGGTCGGCACCCCTTTTGCCGCGGCCACTGAGCTCGACGACGTGGTCATTGACTTCGAAGTTACGCCCAACCGTCCAGACTGCCTGAGTCTCTTGGGCATTGCCCGCGAGGTCCACGCACTCACTGGCAACCCCCTCCGTTTTCCCAACGCACAGGTGCCCGAAAGCGGACCGGCCACCGCAGAAGACGTGCGGATCGACATCGAGGTGCCAGATGATTGCCCGCGCTACGCCGGCCGCGTCGTGCGCGGCGTCGAGGTTGGTCCCTCGCCCCAGTGGCTCCAGCGCCGACTGCAAGCCGTGGGTCAGCGTCCAATCAACAACGTCGTCGATATCACCAACTACGTGCTGCTGGAATTGGGGCACCCCCTGCACGCCTTTGACCTGCATGCACTGGATCAGCGGCGCATCATCGTCCGCCGGGCGCGCGCCGGCGAGACCTTGGAAACCCTCGATGGTACCCAGTGTCAACTCGACGAAGAGATGCTGGTCATCGCCGATGGAACGCGGCCCCAAGCACTAGCCGGGGTCATGGGTGGAGCCCATTCCCAAGTATCGGAGGCTACCACGGATATCCTGCTCGAAAGCGCGTATTTCGCACCGTCGCGGGTGCGGCTAGCCCGGTCTCGTCTGGGGCTTTTCACCGAGGCGTCCACGCGCTTTGAGCGCGGTGCCGATTGGGACGCCCCGGTGCGAGCCATTGACCGCGCGGCCCAACTAATCGCCGAACTAACCGGCGGCGCGGTCGCCCCAGATCCTCTAGACGTGTACCCTCGCCCCGGCCAGTGCCGCCAGATCCCACTCTGCGTCGACCGCACCAACCAACTCTTGGCTACGGAGTTAGACTCCGCTGCCATCGTCCAGATTCTCGAACGCCTCGGCTGCCAGGTCGAATCGGGCCGCTCCCTCGTGGTAACGGCCCCGAGCTTCCGTCCTGATCTAACGCGCCCGGCCGACCTCATCGAGGAAGTCGGCCGCATCTACGGCTTCGACCGCATTGAGGGTCGCCAAAAGGCATCTGGGCCTTGGATCATCCGGCGCGACCCCGAGTTCACCTTTAGGCAGGTCGCTCGGCAACGGCTCTTGGGCCTAGGTTTGGACGAAGTCGTCAGCAATGCGATCGTCGAATCCCGCTGGCTCAAACTGGCCGGTGCCGCAGACCGTGCCGCCCGCTTGGCCAACCCGCCAACCGAAACCCAAGACGCCTTGCGTACAACCTTGGTGCCAAGCCTCTTGGATGTCGCGTGTCGCAACTTCAACCAGCGGGCCACGGAGGTAGCCATCTTCGAACTGGGCAAATGCTTTGTCGCCAGCGAGGAAAAGGACGCAAGGCCCGAGGAAAACTGGCACCTCGCAGCCCTGTGGTCGGGCCGCGTCTCAGCGTCTCCCTATCAGGCCGACGCCCGCGAGGCCGACTTTTTCGACCTCAAGGGCTTGCTCGAAGCGCTAGTGGGCGGAGAGGGTCTACGCTTTACCCCCGCCGACCGTCCCGAATGCCGCTCGGGGCACGCAGCTTGCGTCTCCCTCGATGATCAACCCCTCGGCTGGTTGGGCCAAGTTTCGGCCGACTTGTGCGCGGCATTTGATTTAGAGCGTCAAGTACATATTTTTGAAATATCGTTCGCCGCGCTAGCTCGCCATTGGCACGGTCGGGAGCGCTCGTTTTCCTCGCTCCCCAAGTTTCCGCCGATCGAGCGCGACTTGGCCGTAGTCGTACGCGCGGACACTGCAACCGCCGAACTTATCGACACCATGAGATATAGCGGATATAAAGCGACCGGTCTCGTCGAGTCCATTCTCGTCGAGTCCATTGAGGTTTTTGATTTCTACCAAGGGGATCAAATAGAAGAAGGCCACAAGAGCGTGGCTTTCGCCATTCGTCTGCGCGGCCGCGAGCAGACCTTGCAGGACGCTCAGGCCGACGAGGTGATCTCCGAAATGCTCAAGAGTCTCAAAGAGCGGTTCGGTGCTCGCCTGCGCTAATCCCAACCTCAATCAGGAGTACAGCCGTCCCAATGGATGTAAATGAAAATTTTGAACGCCTTGAGCATCACATCAACCGCCTGACGGGAGTACTCGAAACGCTCCGCAAGGAAAACGACGAACTGACTGGACAGGTCCAAGGCCTCAAAGAAAAAAATGACACCCTGCAGGCCGAAGTCCAAAACCTCGAAGAAAAAATCAGCGCCGCTAGCAGTGAGAACGAACAGTTCAAAAAGGACAAAGAAGTGGTAAAAGGACGCATTGAACAGCTCCTCAGCCGCTTGGACGGCACCGTCAGCAGTGAAAAAAAATAGCCCAATCAGGTCGAAGTGGCCCACATAGAGGCCGAACAGGACAACGATGTCTGAGAAAGGGGTCTAGGTATGTCGTCCCAAGTAGTGGTCAAAATATTCGACAAGCACTACACCCTAGGGGTCGATCAAGAACACTCCGCCGAACACGTGCAAAAGCTCGCCGAGATGTTGGATGTGCGCATGCACGAGATCGAGCGCGAGATCAAAGGTGGCTCCCCACTCCAAGTGGCTATCCTGGCTAGTCTTAGCTTGGTGGAGGAACTCCTAACCCTGCGGAAGGACTACGCTTCCGCCGAAGCTGATATCGCCTCGCGGACTTCTCAACTCGCCACCTCGCTTGGGCACCTTTTTGCCGAAGTGGAAGCCCCCCGTTCCGATCGCTGAAGCAGTGTGCTGAGCCGGGTTCACCCCGTGCTCTGGCCCGATGCCCGAAGGCGTCGAGCCCCATGAGAAAGAGACACCCATGTTTAATGGGTTTGACTATATAGTCCTAATCTGTTCTACCTTTGCCTTTTTTGCTGGCGGCTGTCTCCTCGGCTGGTTGGGAAATGAGCGAGTGCGCAACAGCAGACTGCGCAGCACTCAAGCTACCACCGATCAGATCGTCTCTCGCGCCCGCCAAGAAGCCGAAGTGCTGAAAAAAAATGCCTTGCTTGAAGCAAGAGACGAGTGGCACAGCGAGCGCGCCCCGCTGGAAAAGGAACAAGAGACGCAGAGGCGCTCGCTGCGCGACCTCGCGGCCAAGCTGCTAGAACGCGAACAGCAACTAGAGCGCAAAATAGACCTGCTCACAAGCAAGGAACGCGAACAGCTCAAAAACGAGCAGGACCTCGACCGCCGCGAGGCGGCCATAGCTGCCGCCGAGACGCAAGCACAGAACCTTGTCCACCAGCAGAGTCAGCGGCTGGAAGAGTTGGCTGGCATCAGCCAGCAAGAGGCCCGGCGCATACTCGTTGATCAGCTAGAGGGGGGCGCGCACCGAGTCGCCGCCCGCAGAGTCCGCGAGATCAAGGACACCGCGATTGCCACGGCCAACCTAGAGGCCAAGGAAATCATCACCCGCGCCATCCAGCGTTTCGCAGGGGAGCTGACCGTCGAGAGTACGCTTTCGGTAGTACCCATTCCCTTCGACGACATGAAGGGACGCATCATCGGTCGCGACGGGCGCAACATCCGCTCCTTTGAAATGATCACCGGCGTCGAAGTAATCGTCGATGATACCCCTGGCATGGTCATGCTTTCGGGATTTGATCCACTGCGTCGCGAGGTGGCCAGGCATACCCTCGAAACGCTCATCCGCGATGGGCGCATCCACCCCGGGCGCATCGAGGAAGTGTACGACAAGGCTCGCAGCACCGTCGAGGAGATGATCCGCGAGTCCGGTTCCAAAGCCGCCTTTGACCTCGGTATTCACGACTTGGCCGAGCCGCTATTGGAAATTCTGGGCAAGCTCCGTTTCCGCACCAGCTACGGTCAAAACTTGTTGGTCCACAGCAAGGAAGTTGGGTTCTTAGCCGGCATGATGGCCGAGATGCTCGACCTCGACGTGACGTTGGCCCGCCGCGCTGGTCTCTTGCACGACATAGGCAAAGCACAAGACTTCGAGTTGGGCAACGACCCAGCGCAAAGCAGCGCCGTACTGGCCCGCAAGTGCGGCGAAAGCCCTGAAGTCGTGCAGATCATCGAAACCCACAGCAAGCACACGCCCTCGCGTTCGGCCATCGCCGTACTCGTCGAATCCGCCAATGAGATCTCCACCCACCGCCCGGGTGCCCGCAAGGAAAAAGTCGAGGAGTACATCCGCCGCTTACACCACATTGAGGAACTCGCGGTCGATTACGTAGGCGTGAAGCAAGCTTTTGCTTTGCAAAATGGCAAGGAAGTTCGGGTCTTGGTCGATAGTGGAGTGGTGGACGACACCTATGCCGAACAACTCGCCGACGAAATCACCAACAAAATCGAGCAACAGCTCGAATATCCCGGTCAGTTGCGCGTCTGCATCATTCGCGAAATGCGCGCTGAGTCTTACGCGCGGTGAACATTCTCTTCGTCGCCGATATCTTTGCCCAGCCGGGTCGCCGAGTCGCCGCGGCTCTGATTCCCAAGTTGGTACAACACCGAGAAGTCTCTCTAGTAATTGTCAACGGCGAAAATGCAGCCGGAGGATTTGGCCTCACCGACCGCATCGCGAACAAGCTGCACAACTACGGTGCCGACATCATCACCAGCGGCAACCACGTCTGGGACCGCCGCGAGTTCATCCCGTACCTAGACCAATCAGACCGCGTCCTGCGCCCCTTCAACTACCCAAAAGAGGCCCCCGGCATAGGTGCGACCGTCGTTGCCGCACGCGGAGGTCCCCCGGTAGCCGTGCTCTGTCTCCAAGGGCGCACCGGTATGCCCACTATCGATTGCCCCTTCCGCACGGGCCGTGCCGAAGTCGAACGCCTGCGCGCAGAGACTCCTCTAATCTTTGTGGATTTCCACGCCGAAGCCACAGCCGAGAAAATGGCCATGGGCTTCCACCTCGACGGATTGGTCACCGCGGTCATCGGCACCCACACCCACGTGCAAACCGCGGATGAGCGCATCCTGCCCAAAGGCACGGCGTACCTAACCGACGCCGGCATGACCGGCACCCGCGAATCCGTGATTGGCGTGCGTCCCGAAATGGCCATCCAACGCTTCCTCACCCAAGTACCCACCCGCTTCAAACCCGCCGACGGCAAAGCGGTCCTCTGCGGCGCGCTCGTCGAAGCCGACGAGATAAGCGGCCGGGCTATCCGGATCGAGCGATTACAGCTAGCGGAGCCTTGACCTCGCCTCTTAAGCGGCCTATCCTGTTTGCTCCAATCGGCTTCCGCTTCCCCAACCGGAGGACCTATGTCCTTTCAAGAGCCAGTCTTCTGGACCGACGCCGAAGACGCAGCCCACCGGCCTTACTCAGTCTCCGAAATCACCAACCAAGTCAAGGGCCTGCTCGAGGAAAACCTGCCCAAATGCTGGGTCGAGGGGGAAATCTCTCAGTACAACCACCACAGCTCTGGCCACCGCTATTTCACGCTCAAAGACAATGCGAGCCAACTAAGCGCAGTGATGTTCAAGTGGCAGGCTGGCTCGCTCTCCTTCAGCCCCCAACAGGGCATGCAGGTGCAAGTGTATGGACATATCTCCGTGTACGAGCGAGGGGGGAAGTACCAGTTCTATGCCGAGCAGCTCAAACCCGCTGGTGTCGGCGAGTTGGCCATCGCCTTTGAGCAACTCAAAAACCGCCTAGAGGCCGAAGGGCTATTCGCCGAAGACCGCAAGCGACCCCTGCCCCCGTACCCTCGCAAAATCGGCGTAGTGACCTCGCCAACCGGCGCGGCCATCCGCGACATCATCCAAGTCCTCGACCGCCGCGCCCCGGATATCGAGATCGTCCTCTGCCCCGCACGGGTCCAAGGCGAAGGGGCCGCCGCTGAGATCGCCGAAGCCATCGTCAGTTTAAATCAACTAGACGACATCGACGTGTTGATCGTCGGCCGCGGCGGCGGCGCACCAGAAGACCTCTGGCCCTTCAACGACGAATCCGTCGCCCGGGCCATCTACCAGTCGTCCCAGCCCGTCATCTCTGCCGTCGGCCACGAGATCGATTATACCATCGCCGACTACGTGGCCGACTGTCGCGCCCCAACGCCCTCAGCCGCAGCCGAAATGGTTGCCCGTGAACGCAGTGCTCTGCGCGAGCGAGTCGCCGAACAACAAGGCCGGTTGCTAGCGGAAATGGAGCGCTACCTCAGTTCCTTAGAGGAGCGATTGCGCCACTGCGACCCGAGCCGTCTGCGCGCACGCCTCGACGATCGCTTGCAGCAGCAAAGCCTACACCTCGACGAGCGGCGTCAAGCCCTTTCTACCGCTTTCGATTGGTTTTTGCGCACCCAGGTCGAAGCCCTAGCTAACGCCACCACCCGCCTCGACGACCTCAGCCCGCTTACGAGTTTAGCGCGCGGCTTTGCCCTAGTGGAACACGTCGCCAACAAACGCATCGTCCGCGACAGCGACGAGCTTCAGCCGGGCGATAAACTGCAACTGCGCTTTCGCCGCGGAGGCGCCATCTGCTGTGTGGAGGAAAAACTCGATGAGTGAATCTTTTGAAGAATCCCTAGCCGTACTCGAAGAGAGCGTCCAGCGCCTCGAATCGGGCGACCTCAAGCTCGAAGAGGCTCTCGAAGTATTTGAAAAGGGCGTCGCTGCTTCGCGCGCTTGCGGCCAGTGGCTCGACCAGACCCGCGAGCGCGTCCAAGTCCTCACCGCCGATTCTGAGGGCCAATTCCGCCTCTCTTTTCTGGACGACGAAGACGACCAATAGCCCCCTCGGCCTTGGCCCGATGTTGACTCGCCTCTACATCAAGGACTTTGCCCTCATCGAAGAGGCGATAATCGAATTCGGCCCCGGACTCAACGTCGTCACCGGCGAAACTGGGGCTGGCAAGTCCATTCTCATCGGTGCCCTCAACTCTATCCTCGGTGGTCCCGTCAGCGCTGAGCTAGTGCGCAAAGGGGCTAACTCGTGCGCGGTAGAGGGCTTTTTTGAACTCGACGACCAAGATCAAATCGCGCGTTTAGCCGATCTGGGCGTTCTCTTGGAGGATGGCCAACTCATCCTCCGCCGCGAGATCCGCAGCCAAGGCCGCTCGCGAGCCTTTGTCAATGGCCAAGGTCAGCCAATCAAGCAGCTAAAGCAAATCGGCGCGATCTTGGTTGACCTGCACGGCCAACACGAACACCAATCGCTACTCGACCCCAAGCTCCACGCCCGCTTTCTCGACGCGTTTGCCAAGCTCGACGACCAGCGCCGCCTCGTGGGCCAGCACTGGCGCACTTACCGCGATAGCGTGGCCCACCTCGACCAGCTGCGCGCAGAGCGCGACGCGCTCGCAGCCGAAGACGAGTTGTGCGCTTTCCAGTTAGAAGAAATCCGCCGCCTCGCACCCCAACCGGGCGAAGAGTCCGAACTGGAACGCGAGCTGCAAGTCCTCGAAAACGCCGAGACCCTATCCCAAGGCAGCCTCCAACTCTACGACCTGCTCTATCAGCGCGAAGGTGCGGTTTACGAGGTACTCGGCCAAGTTCGTCGTCAGCTCGACCGACTGCGCGAAATCGACTCTGCACTCGGCCCCCAAGCCGCGGCCTTGGAGGAACTGATCTACGAGGTCGAAGACCTAGCCAGCCAACTCCGCGACTACGCCCGCGGAATCGAGGTGCGCCCCGGACGGGCCGACGAACTGCGCGAGCGCCGCGACGGCCTGCACGCCCTCAAAAAGAAATACGGTGGCACTCTCGACACCGTGTTAGAACGCGCCTGTGAGCTTGCGGCGCGAGAAGACCGCGCTGACCGCCTCCGCGACGAGCTGGCCCAAGCGGCTGAACACCGCGATCAGGCACTTGCTGAGTTTGCCTCCTGTTGCCTCGCTCTTTCTGCGGCTCGCCAGCAGGCCAGCGCTACCTTGTCTCGGTCGCTAGTCGCCGCTCTCGGAGAGTTGGGTATGGCCAAGTCCCAGTTCTACATCGAACTAGCAACTACCGAGGACCCGGAGGGGGTAGTCCAGCGCGATGGGCGTCGCTACGCGGCTGGCGAGCACGGCATGGAACACGTCGCCTTCCACATTTCCGCCAATGCCGGCGAACCACCGCGACCCCTAGCGCGCATCGCCTCGGGCGGGGAAATTTCGCGCGTGATGTTGGCCCTCAAGGAAGCTGTCGCCGGACGCGACCTCGTTTCGACCTTGGTCTTCGACGAAATCGACGCTGGTATTTCGGGGCGCATCGCCGCGGCCGTCGGCCGCAAACTACAAGCCCTTTCCGCAGCGCACCAAACCATCGTCATCACCCACCTGCCGCAGATTGCGAGCCTCGCCGACCAGCACTTTTCGGTGCGCAAGCAGCAAGAGCAACAGCGGACCACCACCGAGGTCGTGCTACTCGACACAACAGCCCGCGCCGAAGAAATTGCCTATCTATTGGCCGGTGAAACCATTTCGGATACGGCGCGCCAACACGCCCGCGAAATGCTGCAATAGCCCGGCAATGTTGGCCAATTTCCTCAGCGTCCTGCGGGTTCTGCTCGTCCCCTTCCTGCTCTACTTCATCGCTCAGGGACCGGCGGCCCAGTTCCAAGCCGTGCTCCTACTGCTCATTGCCGGTATCACGGACATCGGCGATGGTTGGGTTGCGCGGCGTTACAACCAAGTTTCCCGCCTCGGCAAGATACTCGACCCACTGGCCGATAAAATTTTCCTCGCCTGCCTGCTCGGCGGGTTAGTCCTCTGGCGCGATTTGCCGCTGTGGCTCTTGGGGATGCTCTTTGTCCGCGATGTGGGAATCGTACTGGTGGGGGGATTGCTCTTGCGTTCACAGGGGCTGGTCATTGCCGCCAATCGCTGGGGCAAATACACGACCTTTTGCATGGCCCTTACGGCCTTCAGCTACGTCATCGGGGCCCCGGCTAGCTTGCGCATGGGGCTAGGCTTAGCGGCAGCGGCCTTGGTAGTAGTCTCTAGCTTGAGCTACGCGCAGCTCGCGCTCAGACTCTCGCGACGGGAGCAAACTTGAAGAGTGTGGATCAGTTGGGCTGGATCAAGCGATACCAGCGCAAATAGGCCTCGTCGAGGCGGCGGCGGTGGGCGTATATGCCGATCATTTCTATCACCTTGAGCCGCAAGGCTAGCTTGTGCAAATCGACTTTGCCCGCCTGACGATCTTCGCGTTTCACAGTCCGAACCCAAAGTAGTAGCGCCACTTGTCGATCAGGGGGGCGTCCTCGCCGCTGGAAACCCGGTCGCGATTGAGCGGATGCGCCACTTGGAAATAGGCGAACATGGGGATGCGGTAGAAGGTAAAAAGCTGTAGCCGCAACTCGCCGCCGACGTTGGTCAGGAATTCGTCGGTATTGGGCAAAGATCGCCATCGCTCGCCCGACCAGAAGTCAATATCCTCAAAGCGCGAGAAGTTGCCCACCACCCCAGCTTCGGCGAACAGCTCAGCGTAGAGCTTGGAAAAGTTGAAGTTGATGAAGCGGCTGCTGATGCGCTTGAGAATCGGAAACCCGTAGCCAACGCGGGCGTAGAGCAATTTGGTGCCCGAGTCGGTGAAATAGGGATAGCCACTGAGGAAGTTGCGGCCGCCGATATAGTAGCGCAGCGGCCAGTAGAAGCGGCCCTCAAAGAAGCCGCCGTCTTCGATAAAACGGGGCTTGAGGCGGACGTTTTTGTACGCGCCGATTAGCTCAATGTTGAGCGAGTTGTCGAACGGCAACTTGATTCGCTCGTTGTATGCAGCTATGTACTCATTGACCCGCAGGCGGCGCTCGACGCCGACGAACTGGTCACGAGGGACTCCATCGGTGGGTATTTGCTCGGTCAGCGAATCGGCCACCGTCGGCATCAAATAGCGATATACCAAAGCCATGGCGCGGCCCGATGGACTGATCAAGCGGTCGGCCGTGGGGTTGATCTTCTGGTAGCGCCAAGACATGCTCAGCATATGCGTGCGAAAAAAGCTGAGGTCTTCGTAGAATTCCAGCGGATCCTCGTTGTTCACCAACAGGGTATCTTGTGCCAAAAGCGACGGATCTAAGGAGGCTGATATATCGACGCCGTCTTGTTCCAAATAGATCTGGTTCTGGCTGCGGAAACGGCGCAAGGTCCAGCCCTCGGCGTAGTCGCGCCATATGTAGAGGGCGTTTAACTCGGTTCGCCGAGTCAGCGGCACATCGACGCCCACGGCTAGCTGCCCCAAGGATGTCTTGAACAAATCTTCGCGGCTCGTGCCCTGATAAATGTATTGACGGACGTCCGGGATGAGCAGGCTGGTAACCGAATCGACTGGCACCGGATAGACACTGCCCACCTCCAGCGTATCGGCCGTGATCTGACTGTCCTTGAGCAAGTTGTCGATTTCGCGCCGTCGGCCCGCGATGTAAAACGAGGGGTTGAAGGTTCGGTTGTTGCCCACTTGTGGCCGGAGCCGGCGCTCGTAGAAGAAGCCGACATCCGTATTGAGATCTGTGGCATTGCGCATGTTCTTGCCGACAATGCCCCAAGCCGTCAGCTCCTGCCCACCAAACATGTCGCCGGTGGAAAACTGCAAGCCGCCGCTGGCTTGATTGAGGCCAAAAGTGTTGCCGACATACGTGGGGCCGACCTGTAGAATCGGGATGTAGCGCAAGACATTGCGCCCTCTGTACGTCGCAGTCTGGAACTGATCGGCTATCTTGGGGCCGTCGAAGATGGAGCGATAGTCGCGCATCGCCACCGGCTCAAAGTGCGCATCGCGCTCGAATTCGCCTATCTCAAAGCTATAGAGGCTATAGTCGTTGGAGTGGTAGCCACTGTACACCACGCGCTCGTCGGCGGCTACGGTCGGCACAAAGGCCCCGCCAATGACGTTAGTTAGCTGTTCGACTTCGTCGTTTTCCAAGCGGTAGCGGTAGATGTTGAAAATGCCGCTTTGGTCCGACGAAAACACAAAACCCGAACCATCGGGCAGCCAGTGCGGATCGCGCTCGTCGGCCGGCGAGGCAACGACCGCACGGAACCCCGACGAGTCGGGATGGGCGAAGGCAACCGTATCGGGAAAGACTTCTATGGTTTCCTCCTCGTCTTCTCCGTTTTCTCCGTCTTTGCTCTTCTTTTTCGCCTTCTCAAAGACCTTGGGCCGCGGCGGGCTGTCGGCGCGGATCATCGCAATATCGCGGTCTTCGCCGCGGAACAAGCTAAAGAGCAGCCACTCGCCGTCGGGCGAGAAGCGCGGCCCCATGTATTGAGTGGCGTCGTTGTTGTTGGTCAAATAGACCAAATCCGTGCCGTCGCGATCAATGAGGCCGAGGTTGTTGGTCCCGTCCTCATTGTGCACAAAGGCGATGCGCTGACCATCGGGGGAAAACGAGGGGTCTTTGGCGCGCAGCCTAGCGCTGATGCGGCGCTCCTTGTCCTCGACCAAATTGTAGATATAGAGGTCGTTAAAGCCGCCCTTGTTGCGGACGAAGACGATCTCCTCCCCGTCGGGCGACCAGCCAATCCGCGTATCGATCCAGCCTTTGAGTTCGATCTTTTTTCGCGTCTCGAAATCGTAGATTTTGAGTACCGTGATCCCGTAGTCCCGCTTCTCGCTGGTGAGGTACGCCAGTTTTTTGCCGTCCGGCGACAGCGCAGGATGGTATTCGAGCACGCCCTCGTTGACTTCATCCAGCGGTGCCCCCTGAAAGAAGCCCTGCCCGCGGATCTCGGATTCGAGGCGTCCGTAATTCTCGGCCAAGAAGGCGACCCAATCCGCGTAAAACTGGTCGGCGGAAACGCCCAACACTCGGCGAATGGCCGGATCGAAGCTCATCGAGCCGATCTGATGCGTTAGTTCATCAACCTTCTCAGCACCGTACTGCTCGTGGATGTACACCATCATCGCGTAGCCCTGATTGTACACGAACTCGCCGTAGAATTTGCCCATGCGGTCCCAGACCGTCCCCATCTCCTCCCACGAGAGCAGATCGTCTTCTAGCACCGCCATCCGCAGCAACATGTCGCGGTGCGAATCCCAAGTATCATAGCCGAATTTTTGCGCCCCGTACTGGGCAATGCCCTCGGTCCAGCCGCGTGGGGCGTTGAGATGGTACAGCGGGAACTGAAACGCAATGTCCGGATTGGAGTCGAAGCGCGAGACCGAGATCAGCGCGAATTGGAAGGGCCATTTCTTGCGCGCCTTGTTGAGCGTCATAATGTGCGTCAGCTCGTGCGTGACCACGTTTTTAATCCAATCGTGACTGCCGCGCAACTCAAAGTCGAGGCTAGTGGCCCAAATGGCCATGGTATTGCTGTAGTAGTTGGCCCAGCCGTTGCCTAGCACGTCGGAGTTGTCGAGGACTATGACGTGGATGGTGCGGAAGTCGTCGTAGTAGTCGTAGGCCGCCGCGAGGGTGGGAAAGACCTCCTCGCAGGTTTCGGCTACTCGGCGCGCGGTACCCTCGGCCCCAAGTGTGTAATGGACCCGGAAGTGATCGGTGACGATGGTTTTTATCTGGGCTTGAGCCGCTCCGGCGAGGAACAGCGCGGCAATGGAAGAAAAAATCGCTCGGCGCAACGTGTATCCCTTTCGCAAAAAGGCGACCCGCAGCCAATTGCCGGTCGCTCCACAATTTGTTAGGAAAATACTGGAGGCCATGCCCCCCGTCAAACAGCACGGAGCCGCTTTCACGCGGCTTCGCCATTAATTATTATACCTCTATGCAATACACCATTCATTGCACCAACGACCTCGACCTTCCCGACGCCGATTGGGAGCGTACCCAATGGCAAGCGGCCGAGACCCTAGAGATTACCCACTTTTCCTGGGAGGATTCCGGCCACCGCCCCCGCACTCAGGCGCGCCTGCTCTACGACGAGCGGGCACTATCCATTATCTTCCGTGTCGAGGATCGCTACGTCCGCGCCGTGGCCGAGCGCTTCCAAGATTCAGTCTGCACTGATTCCTGCGTCGAGTTCTTCGTCGCACCCCTGCCCGATTCACAGGCTTACTTCAATTTCGAGGTCAACTGCGGCGGCACCATGCTCCTGCACCGCTGCCCTTCAGCCGCCGAGCGCGCCCAAGGCCGAGAAACCGAAAACGTCAGCGATGCCGACGGTGCCACCATCCGCATCACCACAACCCTCCCCAAGATCGTCGAGCCAGAGCGCACCACTCCCACGACTTGGGCAGTCGAGTACCGCGTTCCCTTCGCCCTCTTCGCCCAGTACTTCGGTGCCCAGACGCCCGCGCCCGGCACCCAGTGGAAGGGCAATTTCTACAAGTGCGGCGACCACACCTCCCACCCTCATTGGGGTTCGTGGGCACCCGTAGGTACACCCAACCCCAGCTTTCACCAGCCCGACTTTTATCAGCCGCTCGTATTTGCCTAGCACTCGCCCCTTGTGTCGGCGACATCGGGACTGACGAATTAAAGATCAGGTCTTGGCCGTGGTATCGCTGTCTCAGTCAAAAAGAGGGGTACTGTAGGAAGGCGAGCGGGCAAAGCGTCTCAGCCCAAGGTGTAATCGAGCCTGAGCCGCCGGTCCCAAATGCACCTGGAGATACTGATCCTCTACCTCAACAGACTGATCTTGGCCGTCTTCATTCTCTAGTTGGGCGCTAGTGAATTGGTGCTCGCCAAAGGAACCGGCCTGTAACAGGACGTCGCGGCCTTCCACCGGGTCCGTATTCACCAGCGTCAGGCTAACTCCGTCGGCGCTGACTCGATCGACTAAGGCCGCGACGTACTCGGGCAGACCAGGGCGACGGCGCTGCGGGTCGAAATAATGCACGTGGGTCTGGAGCATCCCACCGTTGTAGATCGCCGAAGGCGTGCCCAAGGCCATCTGGATCAGGGCTTCGGGCAGCACGGGATTGAGTCTCTGGAAGTGATAGCACTCGCGCGTTTCAGGATCGCTGTCGTCGTTTTCTAAGCGATTCAGACTGTGGCAGATGCTGGAGTAGGTCGAGTCGATCACCTGATCGACGTAGCCTAGGTTTTTGCCTTCGGTAAAGGCGAACCAAGCCGTCGGCGGGCAGATGCCGGCTTTGGCAGCGCCCCAGTCGGCGGGCAGACCGGCAAAAGCGGCGCGGTCGGGAAAGACCTCGTCGAGGCGGGCCAAATCTCGCTCGCTTTGGCTCAAGTAGTATAAATGAATGTACAAGTAGGGGTCGGGCGGCCGAAAATCGAACCAGCCTTGGTCGCCGTGGCGGGCTGGCACCTTGACGAGGCCGTCCTCCTCGCGCCGCAGTTCCCACAGCATATCGAGCTGCGAGCGGGCCAAGTCCAAATGGGAATCGTCGCCGGTCATCAGCAGGGCGCAACTGCCTGCCACCAAGGCCGGTTCGACGATATTGCGCGCGCCATGCGGCCAGCGCCAGCCGTAGTATCCGCCCCACCACTTGCCGTCCATCAGCTCGCCAATGGTTCCCTCGGGCCCAATATTGTCGGGCATAATGCCGCCGTTGGCCGCGCAGCGCTCCTCCCACGCCTGCAAATAATCGAGCACCCAAGTTTTGTATTGATCGTCGCCGGTGTAGAGATAGGCATTGGTGATCAAGCCGGCGATACTCAGATTGAGGGGCACATCGCAGCGGGTCATGCGCTGGTTGATCAAGTCGAGGACCTGGGCGAATACTTCGTCGTCCGTCCAATCGACCTTGAAGAGTGGATCGGAGCTGTCGGCACCTGGAATGTCCTCAAAGGGTGCCAGATAGTCGGCTAGGATGGGTCGGTGGTAATCCCAATCGACTTGGGTGGTGACAAAGCGCGGTCCTTTGCTGCCGTTGAGCGGCGAGCGGATCATTTTGCGCTGGGCGTCCCAATTGGGTGCCAGCAGGTCATCACCGGTGTACATGGCAGCGTAGCGCAGGGCGCGGGTGCGGTTGATGAGATGCGCGGGATCGGCCAAGGCCAAGTAGTAGATGTAGGTATAACTCTCGGAGTGATGGAACCAGTCAAAGCCAGTGACAAACTCGCGCTCGACCGTGCCGTAGTTGGCGTACTGCCAAGTGATAGCGTCCCACTCTTTGCCGGCGATCTGGTAGATGTGCTCGCCGCCGCCCAGCAGGTAAAACAGCGGGAACGACAGGAAGGCCTCGTAGCCATTGTCCGTACCGTCCATGCTGGTCCACTCCGTGCGCTGGATCAGGGTGCCGTCTGGACGGGTGCTGTGTTCGACAAAGGGGTGGGCAGCGCGGTCCATCAGGGCGATCAAGTCGCGTTGGCGCACAGCCCAATGAGGCGGGTTTTTGCGGGTCTTAGCGGCAATAGATACATAAGCCATTTTGGGTTCCTCCTAAGTGTACAAGCAGCGAATTATTCAGGTCGCAGATCCGTATAACGCTCTCCCCATGCCCCTCCTTCTCCACGCACCAGAAACACCGGAATCGGATGTTGGTCCATGTCCACCCAAGCCGTATCTGTGCTGCAGTAGCGAATCGTATAACCAGCGCGGCGGCGGCCACTCTCATTAGCCTCGCTACCGTGCAGAATGTAGGAATCGTGAATGGATAGACTGCCAGCCTTCATCTCCATCATCACAGCCTGGGCCTCTATCTCGGGGGCGACCTGCACCTTCTTTCTGAGCATCTCGGTCTCCCCCGCAGGCACGGTTTCCATCTCCCGGTAGTCCCGGTGTGAACCGGGTATGATGCGCATGGGGGCGTTTTCAGCGTCCGCGTCGTCGAGCGCCAGCCACACTGTGGCCACATCGGTGCCGTGGACGCTAGGCCAGTAGTTGTTGTCTTGGTGCCAACCCACGCTGGTTCCATCGCCCGGCAGCTTGATGAACATGCTTGAATAGACCAGGATCAGGTTGGGACCCAAGACGGCTTCCACCGCATCGAGTAGGTACGGATAGCGGCAGACCTCCAGCCAGAACACTTCCTTGGTGTGCGGCTCGCCGTAGTATTGATCCCGGTCGAGAAAACCCGCGCGCACGCCCACGTCCAGCGAATACTGCATGGCGTCGACTTCGTCTGGCCCGAAAACATCGGGGAAAAAGCAATAGCCTTCTGAGTCAAAGCGCTCGACGTCGGTATTCAGCACGATAAGTCCCTTTCAATTTTGCGGACGAGCCCGCGAGTCTGTGAAGGCGTCTCTCAAATCCCGTAAACCCGGGCGGCGTTCTCCCCCAACACTTTGGCCCGATCCCCCTCGTCCAACTCCGCGGCAAAAGTGCGGATTATTTCCAAACTCTGCCGGTACGTGATATGGCGGCCGACCGGCGGCCAGTCCGAGCCCCACAGCAGGCGGTCGGTGCCCAAGCCCCTGAGCAGGCGGCTGAAAAATCCCAGCGCTTGGGGACAGCGGAAGGCCCAAGAGGTGGCCGCGGCCGCGTAGAAGCCCGACGCTTTGATCGACAAATTGGGATAAGCCGCGGCCTGCAGCAGTCCCCCGTACGTCTCGTCTTGGGCATCGGGGCCGCCGGCTAACGCGGGCAGGGCTAGATGATTGGCGACAAAGCGGATCTCTGGATACCTCCGGGCCAACTCCAGCAAGACTCCGTAATTGGCTGGCCCGATTTGCAGATTGCAGACTAGGCCAGTGTCTTTGTACGCCTGCCAGAGCGCATCGCAAGCCACTTCCAACATCCACTGCATTTTCTCATCGAGCTTGGGTGGGTAGTAACTAGTGCCCACAGCACCGAATTCCTCTCCCGCCCGCAAGACTCGCTCTGCGGCGTCTTTCTGGTGCATGGGCACATCCGTCAATACGGCCAGCCGATCGGGATGCTCTCGCCCCCACTGGGCGCACTCCTGATTGTTGCCCGGCGAGTACTCCGCCACCACCGGCAGCACGACGGCTTTGTCGACATCGCATTCGTCCATGTGGTGAAGGAGCCGATCAACCCGCCCTAGGTCTTCCCAAGGGGCCATAGGAGCAAAGTTGGGCAGCACGTGAACATGAGCGTCGATAACGGACATTGACACCTCCTTACTCGTTTGATTTACCTACAGGAACTATGTACGCAATCACGCACCGATGCAACGGCAGCGGTCGCGGCCCCAGTGCCGACGGGCCATCTACTCCAACATTCATCTTGTTGACCCAATACCGCGTCCGTATGCTTAGAATCACTTTGCCGCAATAGATACCCCACTCAACAGAAAAAGGAGAAAGACCATGTTGAATGTACCTCTCGTCAGAGTGGGCGTTCTAACTTGCGCCCGCTACGTGCACATCACGGGTATATGGGGTCCGATCATTGACCCGACCTGCCAGCAGCAATTCAAGGGCTGCACGACGCGTATGACGGGCATGGTCATGACCCACGTTTGGGATATGGACAAAGAAGGCGTCAAGGACTTCTGCGATACCTACAAAGGGGTCGAAGCGGTGGAAAACTATTGGGATATGGTCGGCAAGGTAGATGGCGTCATCCTTTCCGATTTTGATTCGACTCTGCATTTCAAAGAATTGGCCAGACCCTATTTGGAAGCCGGCGTCCCCATATTCATCAACCGTCCTTTTGCCCTCAACCTCCAGGACGCGCAGGAAATAATCGATTTGTCCAAAAAGCACGACACGCCCATCATGTCGGGTTCATCCTTCGGCTCGGCACCGGAAATTGAGCACATCAAACGCGAAGTGGCGGCCATTGAACCGATCAGAGGCTTTGCCGCGGCCAACTCCATGTCCGATTACGCTACCCACGGCATTCACGGCCTGTACATGATCTACGCGTGTATCGGCGGCGGCGTTAAGAGCGTGGCCTACCAGACGCCCGACTGGCATGTCCCCAATGGTCATCTCACCTTTGAGTACGAACCCAGAGGAGAAGAGGGGAAGACCTTTTACGGATCGCTGCAGGAGATATCGGGGACATGGGGCTGGATTCGGGTGTTCGGGGAGCGCACCTTTGAGCAGTTCGTGCACAGCGGCATCCACTTCTGGGTTCCCCTGCTGTTGGAAATGCAGGAGATGTTCGAAACCCGAAAAATGCCCGAGCCCTACGAGGCCATCTACGAGAAGGTGCAGATGTTTCTCGCCGGCTTCAAATCGCACATGGAGTGTGGCGGTGCCCCGGTGGGGCTGGACGAAATCGGCGACTGGACGGCTCCACTGCTCAATCCCGATCCGTACCCCGACGGGTTTTTCGGGTAGGCTCGGTTGTTGCGCACGCAAAAATAGATTGCATGGCAGCCGTCTTTTATGATGGAGCACGAAAGGCTGGTCTATCCCCTCGTCTAGGTTGCAGGGGCAGGCTGATAGAGGGCAATAATGACAATAACAAGGCAGATCGCTCTATGCGGGTCCCAATTATTGTAGGATGGCTTCTTGTCTTGGTAGCCTGTACCGAGCGAGAGCAGGTGGCCAGCACCCAGCACATGGCTGAACTCCTAGAAGACATAGCCGTCAATGTCGATCCCGCCACGCATCCGTATGTGAATCTGGACCGAGTTGCATATTTCCGCTCTCAGTTGGACCACCTACGCCAATCCAGTGCGGCCACCACTCCTCAGACGCGAGATCAAATCCTACAAGCCCGATTTTCTCTTGCCAACGAACTGCTGCAAGCCGGCCAATCCGAGCAAGCAGTACAGGAGTACCGGCAACTACAGACTGTGGTCCACCATCCTAGGCTTCGTCATTCTCTCCAACTGCTAGTGGGCTTGGCCTATCTCCGTTTGGGCGAACAAGAAAACTGTATTGTGCAACACAATATCGACTCTTGCCTAATGCCGATTCGCGGCACCGGCGTGCACCAAATAAAGCGCGGATCGAGCGCTGCTATCGAGGAGTTTTTAGGAGTTCTGAGCAGAGATCCAAGCAATTTGTCCGCTCGTTGGCTACTCAATATCGCCTATATGACGCTGGGTCAGTACCCGGAAGAGGTGCCGCAGAACTTGCTGATTCCACCCGAAATCTTCACCTCTGACTACGACATTGGGATCTTTCGCGATGTCGCTCCCCAGTTGGGATTGGATGTGGTGGGACTTTCGGGAGGGGCCATTATGGAAGACTTTGACGGCGACGGCTACCTCGATATCGTGGCTTCATCTTGGGGACTGCGCGACCCACTCAGCTACTTCCGCAACCAAGGAGACGGCACCTTCGCCGATCGCACTCAAGCGGTAGGTTTGGAAGGTATTGTGGGTGGCTTAAATATCTGCCAAGCCGACTACGATAATAACGGCTATGCAGATGTACTGGTGCTGCGCGGCGCTTGGCTCGACGAGGGACGCTACCCCAACTCACTGTTGGCCAATCGGGGGGATGGGCATTTTTTCGATGCGACCGAGGCAGCCGGCTTGCTCACTTTCCACCCAACCCAGACAGCGGCCTGGGGCGATTTCGACAACGACGGTTGGGTTGACCTATTTGTCGGCAACGAATCTCAGGGTAGCGCCATTCATCCGTGCGAGTTGTTCCGCAACCAAGGCGAAGACTCTGGGCGCGGAGTATCGGCGGTACAATTCGTCGATGTGGCCGAGACAGCAGGACTCGATGTGGTCGGCTGGGTCAAAGGAGTAGTCTGGGGCGACTACAACAACGATGGACAATTGGACCTGTACATCTCGCGTTTGAAACCCGAAGAGTCTAATATGCTCTTCCACAATCAGGGGAGTGGGCGTTTTGTCGATGTGACGGACACGGCCGGCGTAGCCGGGCCATCCTATAGTTTTCCGACTTGGTTCTGGGACTACGACAATGACGGGTGGCAGGATCTATTCGTCGCCGGTTTCAAAGGTGAGGTAGCGGACGTAGCGGCCGCTTATTTGGGCTTGCCGCACCGCGCTGAAGAGCCCCGTCTATACCGCAACAACCACGACGGTACTTTTACCGATGTCACACGCACGGTAGGGCTCGACGAACCCCTTCTAGCTATGGGCAGCAATTTCGGCGACCTAGACAACGACGGGTACCAAGATTGTTATATCGGCACCGGCGACCCGTATATGGCTACGATAGTCCCCAACCGCATGTTCCGCAATGCCGACGGCAATTTCTTCCAAGATGTCACCACCTCGGGTCGCTTTGGGCATTTGCAAAAGGGCCACGGTGTGGCTTTTGGCGATATTGACCACGATGGAGATCAAGATGTTTTTTCGGTCATTGGCGGAGCCTTTACCGGCGATGTCTATCAGAACGTCCTCTTTGCCAATCCAGGCCACGGCAATCATTGGATCAAGCTCCGGCTCGAGGGTAGGCGTACCAATCGGGCCGCCATTGGAGCGCGCGTAAAGGTGAGCGTGAACACCGCACATGGCAGCCGCGATATTTATTCCACGGTGACCAGCGGAGGCAGTTTTGGTGCCTCCAGCCTGCAATGCGAAATAGGCCTAGGACAGGCTGAGTCCATCCAAGCGATCGAAATCGTCTGGCCCACCAGCGGAGAAGTGCAGATTTTCAACGATATCGAAATGGACCAATACCTATATATCCGCGAAGGTGATTCCCGTCCGATTCGCCGACAGTTTAAATCTTTTGCCATCAACCCAAGCAATGAATCGGACGGGATGGCACACAACCACTAGTCTCCCCTGCTCGCCCGGCAAGACTCACAGCGCCCTTTGGGAGAGGATGATTTCTCTATGTATTTTTTAAAACTACGAAAGGCATTGCATACTCTTTGCCGAATCGGCTATGCAATTTCATTGATATGTATCCTGTACCACGTTGGGGCCGCGCATGGACAGGATGACGAGGCGAGTGCTTCCTCAAGGAGCCAAGAGCATTATAGGCTCGGCATGCGCCATGCCCAAAGGGGCGACTACGAAAGCGCGGAGAGAGAGTACAAGCAAGCAATAGAGTTAGATGCCAATAATATCTATCCGCACGACGGCCTTGGTTTCATCTACGCCTTACAAAACCGATTGGGCGAGGCGGAAGAGGAATTTGCCAAGGTGCTCCAGATTGATCCAAGCTACGCACCGGCGCACTACAAGTTGGGTAAAATTTTTTTCATTCGCCAAGAGTACGACGAGGCTTTCAATTCTTACCAAAAGGCCATCGAGGCCAACCCCAAGTATTTTCCCGCTCACCACGGCTTGGGTATCATCTACATGCAGACCCAAGAGCGGGCTAAAGCAGCAGAGCATTTCAAAGCAGCTATCGAAATCAACCCCAACTACGGTCCCTCGCGCTACCGGCTCGGGACGATATACCTAGAAGAAGGAGCCTATTCTCAAGCCATAGAGGAATTGCGACAGGCGGCCAAGCTGGTCGCCAACGAACCGTCTATCCACTTCGTCTTGGGGAACGCCTATATGGCAATAGGCAAGCTTGCAGAGGCCGCAGAAGCATTCCACAAAACATTGCAACTCGAGCCAAATTGGGCCGAGGTACACGATAAACTGGGCTTGGTCTATACCGACCAGTCCCTAGCCCTACTAGGGGCTGTCATGGCGGACCAAGATAAGCTAACGGCCGCTGTTGAGGAGCATCGCAAGGCTGTGGAGTTGGCCCCTGAAAACGGTTGGTTCCAACACAATCTGGGTATGGCCTATGAACGCCAGCGACAGTACGACAAAGCAGCCGAGCAGTTCGTCAAGGCACTCGCAGTTAATCCCGATATGGCCTACACCCGTTATCGGCTCGGCATGATCTACTCAAGAGACAAAAAATACCAAGAAGCCATTGAAGAATACCAGCAGGCCATCCAGCTCGAGCCCGACCGGTCGGTTTTCCACTACGCCTTGGGGGCCGTATATGCCAAGATCGGCAGAGCGGAAGAGGCGATTGGCAAATTCAAAAAAGCCATCGAACTCGACTACTACAATGCCGAAGCACATTTCGGTCTGGCCAACGCCTATCTGAAACAGGGCAAAGGTGAGGAGGGCGCAAAGGGGATGGAGATTTTCAAAAAACTGCGCGAAGGCAATATAGCGGATTTGGAACAACGGGTCGCTTTAGTGCCCGATAATCCAAAATACCACGGCGAATTGGCCGCTCACTATACCCAACAAGGCAGATATATAAAGGCGATCAATGAGTACAAGCTAGCCATTGGTCTCGATCCGCATAATCTCGAGTACCTCCGGCTGCTCCAAGATGCCTATATCAAAGCAGGGCGCTATCGGGAAGCGGAAGAGCAACAGGAGATTATCCAGAGCTTGGACGCCAAACGACAGCAGACTCCCACCCCATAGAGACTGTTGGTTTATATGCATTTCTTTTTTTTCCTACTCATTTCCTCACGGCTTTTAGCTGTCGAAGGACAGACAGTAGAAAGGCGAGTCCAGTTCGTGGATGTAGCGGAGGAAGTGGGGGTTGTGGCACAGAACGTCTCCGGGGACAGCGAACAGACGTACTTAGTCGACAGCATGATGGGAGGATCGGCTTTTTTCGACTACGACCAAGACGGCGATTTGGATTTGTACATCTTGAACGGGTCGAAGGTGGTTGGCTTTCCAGACCAAGAGCACCCGCGCAATACCTTTTATAGGAACGAGCACGGCAAATTCGTCGATGCTACCGACGAAGCGAACTTGGGTGACGCAGGCTGGGGTATGGGATGCGCCGTCGCCGATTACGACAACGATGGCGACTTGGACATTTACATAACCAACTACGGCAGGAACGTACTGTACGATAACCAAGGCGACGGGACTTTTGTCGATGTGACCGAGTACGCCCAAGTAGGAGACGAGCGATTCGGCACAGGATGCGCCTTCCTCGATTACGACAGCGACGGATATCTAGATCTATACGTGGCCAACTACGTCGATTTCAATCACTTTCTGCAGACCACTCCCAATAAGTCCTATATGTGGAAAGGCTTAAGGGTTCACTTCGGACCGCGCGGAATGAAGGGGGGTGGGGATATCCTATATCGCAATCAAGGCGACGGGACTTTTGCGGATGTGACCGTGGAGGCGCGGGTGGTGGACCAAGATAAGCTCTACGGTATGGGCGTGATCGGCGGCGACTACGACCGGGACGGCGATGTGGACATCTATGTAGCCAACGACACCGGGGCCAATTTCCTTTATCAGAACCAAGGCGACGGGACTTTTGCCGATATCGGCTGGATGATCGGTGCTGCCTATGGCGAAAGCGGCGAAGCCCAAGGCTGTATGGGCATTGCCTATGGAGATTACGACAACGACCTGTATCAAGACATATTAGTCACCAACTTCTGGGAGCAGACCAACACGCTTTACCACAACGACCGCGGCACATTCTTTTCCGACCTCAGCTTTGACGCCGGCGTGGGCAAGGAGAGTTTCCAGTTTTTGGCTTGGGGCACCGAGTTTTTCGACTATGACAACGACGGCGATAAAGATCTTTTCGTGGCCAATGGCCACCTCTTTCCCCAATTGGACAGGGCCAATTTAGGCACGAGCTATGCCCAGACCAATCAACTCTTTGAAAATCTGGGTGATGGCACCTTCGTCGAGGTATCGCAGGTATCGGGGGAGGGCTTAGAGATTAAAAAAGTGAGCAGAGGAGCTTCCTTTGGGGATTACGACGACGATGGGGATCTGGACATATTTATCCTGAATATCAACGATCGCCCCACTTTGTTGCGCAACGACGGAGGCAATGAGAACAATTGGTTAATGGTCAAAACTATAGGGACTGAAAGCAACAGAGATGGTATAGGGGCTAGGATTGAGGTGCGCTGTGGAGGGCTCACGCAAAGTGCCGAAATCCGGAGTGGTGCGAGCTATCTTTCGCACAATGACTTGAGGGCCCATTTCGGCTTGGGGCAGAGAGAGACCATAGACTTGCTGGTAGTCCGCTGGCCAAGTGGCCTAGAAGAACGGTTTGCCAATCTCCCTGCCAATAGACTCGTGGTGCTGCAAGAGGGCGAGGGCATTGTCCACTAGATCAATAGTTTGTACACTTTTTTCGATTTCGGCCTAAGCATAGGTCATTATCTTCCTAAATATTTATAAATAAATAACTTGTGCCCTTGATATTGCGAATTTCATAAAAACAATGATTTGCAAAATTAGCTTGATTTCCTAGCTCTATTTTTTATATGTTAATGCATTGTCTTGCAGCTTCGCTTACCTCGCCACCGAAAAATTATTTGAAAGGAGGAGATAGAAAATCCCTTTAATCAACCAACCGCTCAAAAGCAGTTTTTTCACCAAGAAAGGATCTTAGGTGATGAACAGAGCAACGAGTTATAGCTTCTTAGCATTGAGTCTTGTCCTTTTTATTGTCGCTTCCAGTTCGGCTCACCTGCGGACAGACAGAAACTGGGCCGCGGTTCAAGTTCCTATTGGCGTCGATGGCATACGAGATGTCCAGATGGACGGAGACATCAGCGAATGGGACAACGTACCTTCGGTCTTCTGGGTGACCCATGAAGATCTGATCGAGACCGTCACCGGCACCCAAGGGGATCCCGACCCTTCCAATCTAGCCGAGCGCATCATTTTTGGTTGGAGTCCAGTGACCAACATCCTGTATTTCATGGAGGAACGGTTCGACGACCTCTTTTACGGGACCATCGAAAATAATTTCGATACGGTTGAGGTAACTTTGGACTTCGACCACAGCGGCGACGCCATCTTCCAGAATGTACAATCGGCAGATTTGGATCCGGAAAGATGGGAAGGGGCCCTATCCCAGAATTACCGCTACCAGCTGCACCAAGAAAATCACATGTGGCTCTGGGGCGGAGCTCCGTGGGCCGGGGTCGAGCCTTATGCCGGTGCCAAATGGAGTTTTGAGGGCGATATCAACGGCGGGGCCGGAACCCTGTTCATGGAGATGTGGTTCACTCCCTTCGACGATTTGCCTACCAGTTCTACGGGCATAGATGACGAAGATGTGATCGTCCACACTATGCAGGCGGGCGAAATCATGGGTATTGGTTTTGCCGTTCAGGACGATGACAACGGTGCCGAAGGCACGTACAGTGGCTACTGGACCAACAGCGGCGACACGGAGATCTACTTCAAAGCTACCGCTATGGTTGACTACGTTCTGCTTCCCTTTGATGAGAGCATCTGGGTAGCGGGCGAAGACGTGGGCACTGCCGTCGAGTCGGATAGCTGGGGAGACATCAAGGCGAGTTTTTCCCGCTAAGGAGAACAAGTAAAAGAAAAATGAGCAGTTCAGGGGGGCGAGGTCATCTTCGCCCCCTTTTTTAATAATCTTGCCAAAGGATTGGTCATGGTCACACCTAAGTCAATAGGGTTACTCTTACTCGCGTTGCTGGGTGTCGGCCTCTGCCCTCAAAATGTCTCCGGCGTGGTTATTTATAGAATTGGCACCCCCTTTTCAACAACAGAAAAAGACAGCCTTGCAGGCCTCGGCATCGACTTCAGGGAAATCGAATGGTCGGTCTCCCAACTACAGGATGGCCTCGATCTGGACTCTTTGCCGGCGGGTTCACTGCAACCTAACTACTTTGATGAAGACGAAGACATCGCCGCGACCCTATTGAGCAGGGGTGGCTGGGTACGGGTGCGGCTTTTCGCCAATCAAAATAAACTGATTGGCAAGGTCCTGGTCGATGGCGACCCTACTACGGGCCTCACGTGGCCAGCCGTAGCTCCAGAGAGCTTTCAGGTGGGCACTTCGCGGACCCTCAGTGAACAATTGACTTTTGATTTAGGCGGGCGATTTCTCATCCGGGAAGCGAGATTTCGCCCTCTGGCGGAAAAGCCAGAGCACTTTGTGGAGCGACTCTCCATTGGCACTCTCGATGAGAGGCTGGTCAATATTGGCAACAGAATGTCCTATTTCCCGGCCGTAGCCGAGGTAAAAGAAAATACCGAACCTGAAGTCAGCGTGATTTTAGACCCGCCAATATCGACTCAAACGGTCCAATTGCTGATTTTTCGCGACACACCCAAGGAAATAGGGCTCGCCGATTTTGAACTTTACGGCGGTGGTTTCGTAGCCCGAGCCTCGTATGAGTCCGAAGTAGTCGATCTAGGCGGCTTGGCCAGTTGGGGTGAGATTCGCTGGTCGGGCCGGCAAGATACGGACGCCCGGGTCGATATCCGCACTCGGACGGGCGCAGACCCACATCCCGACATTTTTTGGCAACTGCGACCCGAGCAGCGAGATAGCGTGCAATTTCTCGATGGCGGTGGCGACTTGCCCTTAAGCGAATACAAGCGCCGCTACAGCAAGCTGCTCGACGTTCTCAAGCCAGTAGAATCCCGAGATTGGGTGAGCCCCGATACGGAAAACTGGAGTTTCTGGTCCAGTCCCTACCTGTTTGAAAACTCGGGGACCAGCATCGTTTCCCCTAGTCCTCGTCAATTTTTACAACTCAAAGTGGACTTCCTTTCTACAATCGAGGATGGGGGCAAGATCGATTATGTCGAGTTTAAGGCCTCAGTCCCGCCGGCCGTGCACAACTTAGTGGGAGAAATTTTCCCGGTGGATACCCAAGTGGGCCAAGCGACGCATTTCACTTACTTCATCCGGCCGACCATCCGGGCCAGCGACATGGGCTTTGACGGCGTAGAGATTTCCACACCCTCGGGGGTGATTTCAGTCGATTCGCTACGCATAGACGGCATCAACTACAACGATTTTATCTGGGCAAAAACCGCGGATGGCTTGGGTTTTGAGCTCAACTTCCCGCGCAAGCTAGAGCCGACCGACAGCGGAGCCCTGATCGAGGTGGTGTTCAACGCGCCGGTACTGCGGGAAGTGGGCACGCTGTTTACTGGTAAGGTGTTCAATAGCGCTGAGCCGAACGAGGTACGCCAGCGCATCAACCCAGGCAACGCCGCTGACGAGATTGAGAGCGACGGGATTGCAGTGAAAACATCGCTGAGCAGTTCACTGGTATTTGCACCACAGATTGGGCCCAATCCCTTTACGCCCAATGGCGATGACATCAACGACGTAGCGAACATTTCCTATAAGCTCTTGCGGGTGACATCTCAGGTTCCGGTCTCCGTGGAAATCTTTGACCTGTCCGGTCGACTAGTTAAGCAAATATACGCCGGGGACATTCCCATCGGAGAGTACTCCCACTCTTGGGATGGGACAGACCACTCCAACCGGCTGGTCCCCCCAGGACTATACTTGTATCGAATAGCGGTAGATATCCAAGCGGAAGAGGGCATCAAGAGCGGCGTTATCGCCGTGGCCTATTGATCTTTAGTCTCCTCCCATAAATGAGAGTCCCAATGCGTGCATGGCAGAAAACATTCAAGCTGGTAAGCACGAGCTTAGTCTGCCTCCTAGGTAGGCTGATCCTAGGCGATGTGGCTTGGGGGCAAGAGGGCTTTTCTATCCAAGACGGCGCGGCTGTCATCGAGTCCGAGGATCACTGGGCTCGTTGGCAGTCGGTGGCAAAGACCATCCAGATCACCGAGGAGGGCGTAAAACCAGCCTTTATACGCAAGAGCACCAAGCTCAAAGTGGATGGTACTGAACAGGTAGTCCCCGGCATTAACGCGGTTTTGAATGCCTCCGAGTTCGGCGGCGGAATATGGGAGGCCGGCTCCAATCGCTTGAGCGCAGAAAACCTCATGGACGGCAGGATGGACACCTACTGGGAGCCGGATACTTCCACCCCCCTTAGGGATTGGTGGGTGCAAATCGATTTAGGGCGGGCCGTATCAGCCAATAAGATCGTCCTCAAGTTTGTCGGGGAGGATTTGGGAGACCCCTTTCTCCAATTCAAGGTCCTCACCTCTCAGGGGGAGACGATCATTGGCCCGCTGGTGTACAGGAAACGCTTCTCAACGAATAAGCCCATCAAGAATGAACGGGTCTTTGAAGTCGATTTGACCAACCAGTTGCCCACCAAATGGACACAGGTGCGCGGGGATTTTACCGGCGATGTGATCAGATTCGTCTCGGTCGGCGTCACAGACAGCGATTTTGGCAAGGCAAGACAAGTTTCCCAGTCCGCTTACGAGGGCCTCGACCCCGACCAGCAAGGCGACATAGAATACTTCCGCCGAGAAACCTCGGGCAGGCTGAGATTGTTGGAAGGACGCGAAGATTGGGAGGCGTTGGCCGGCGGGGACAGTCAAGGCCCTGTAGTCTATTATCGCCGCGAGTTGCCTCGATTGGCGGAAGTGGAAGTCTGGTCGATCGGCGACAATATCGGCGTTGGAGTCCTAGAGCGGGGTGGCAAGGTGACAAGTTGGGAAAACAACGGGGCTGAGGGTGTGGTGGTGGACGGGGTAATATATAGTGTAGATAAGGCGTTGTACTGGCCCGCTCAAGGAGGGTACAACCCCGATAGGCTACTGCCTTCGGAGCCACCGGATGTCGAGCGTGCCCTAGTGGTGGATCTGGGAGGGGCCTTCTTCTTAGACAATGTCCGCGTGCTCCAAGCTAGCAGTAGCCCCCCCGGGCCTTTCCGTGCCTACCGTATCGAAGTATCAGATGGCTCCACCAATGCTGGTGGGAGCTTGGCGTGGAAAACCGTGGGATCGCTCGACAATATCAACGGGAACGAGTCGTACCACGATTTTAAGTTCCCACTCACCAAAGTCGAGCATTTTTCTTTTACCTATAAGCTCCATATAAGGGCCGGTCGTCACGGCTTGTCAGAGATTCAGTTTTTCGGCGAGGGATACATGCCCGAGGCCCGGATCGAATCGGTCTTTGACGGGCCTTCGGCGTTCATAGAATTGGGGGCCACCCCCCAGAATTTGTCATCTATAGAATGGGATGCGGATACACCGCCGGGTACGGATATTATTCTCCAGACCCGGACCGGTAATACGGTCAAAACTACTACGCTCTACTATAAAAAGAACGGTGAGTTGTTTCCGGGCACCGAAGAAGAAGCAGCCGAAGCGCACGCTACGGACAAAAGGTTCTTTGGGGAGGCCTCTGTTGGGCCCGTCGTTACCCAGACCAACCCGGGCAGCGATTGGAGCGGTTGGAGTCAACGCTATTTCAATTCGGGGGACAAAATCACCTCGCCCAGTCCGCGCAAATTCGTCGCCATCCGGGCGACCTTTCTCACGGACAATCCCCTCGTGGCCGCTACACTGCGCTGGGTGAAACTCAACTTTGTAGCGCCAGTCGCCAAAACAATTGTTGGCGAAGTGCTGCCCCCTCAACTCGAGACGATTGGCGCGGAGCAACTGTTTTCCTATTTCGTCCACACGACCTTCGAGCCGGCCAACGAGGGTTTTGACGAGATTCTCATTGAAGCTCCCTCCAGCGTCAAAATGAAATTCCAGCAAGCCCACCTGACCCTCACAGGGCAACCGACTCAAACCTATACCGCTCAAAGCGAGGGATTTGAGGTCGTGTCTGACGATTCTGATTCGCTTTGGGTGCGTTTGCCTACTCCCATCAAGGGCGAGGCTGCGTTGGTCGAGCTTCAGTTTGCGGCGACCATATTCGATTTTACCACATTCTTCAATGGCTCTATCGGCCATTCTTCCATTCCCGATTCGTGGCAAAGAGTGGACCCAGGCGATGCAAACGAGACTAGGGATAGCGAAAAAACCGTGATTCTGGCCCTTGAAAGAGGTGCAGTACTGGGGGATATCGAAGTTAAAAATAAAATCTTCACCCCTAACGGCGACGGCATCAACGATGATATGGCTGTGAGTTTTTCACTCATGCGGGTGAAGGCATCAACGCCGTTACAGGTGCAAATATACGATCTAGGTGGGCGTCTCATTCACCAACTACGCGAAGAGTACATAACTACGGGACGGCATTCCGTGGTCTGGACCGGAGTCGATAACTCCGGAGCTTTGGTGCCTCCTGGCATATATGTGCTGAGGATCGACACTAAGGTCGATTCAAAATCGAGTAGAAATACCTCAGACTACCGCTTAGTACACGTCTCCTATTGATCTTCTGCGATCCGAGAGGAACAGATTGGACAAACCACCGTTGGTCAAGACCGCGCTATTAGCGTTTTCTTGTCTATTGCAGGGACTTACGCCGACCCAAGGCTATGGCGAGACGATCGTCATTGGCGGCGGTCTAGGTACCCTAGCGTGGGATGACCATTATTCCGAGATATCGGTTATCGACTTTGACACCAGTCCCGGCCAGATTCAGCCTGCTCAGACAGGTCCCGAAGACAATATAGTCCTGAAAATATTTGAAAGAGGAGGGACCGTAACATCACCCAATGCGAGAATAATACTCGAAATATCCTCGAGTCTTTTGAATGAACAATTGGCGCATATGGTCAGCGGTGATACGACCAAGGCTTTTGAAGTGAAAGGCGGTTCCCCCACAGGCGTTATATTCAGGCTAGATTTGGGCGAGCGCTTCGGAGTCAATCGGATCAAGTTTTTCCCGCGCAAGGGATTTGAAGAGTTTTTTCTGAAAGGCTATGAATTGCTGCTAAACGACGGCAGCGAGGAGCAGAAAACCCTAGCTGGGACGCCGGATTTCAAGGTTTTCAAAACCGAGGAACGCAACCTCAACCCGACCGTTGATCTGACCGTCCCCCTGCAGTTTGTCCGTTTTATAGAGGTGAAGCAACTGGTGCGAGGGGAGTGGGAAATTGACGAGTTTCAAGTCTTTGGTGCGGGTTTTGCCTCCACGTCATCATATACCTCAAAAGTATTTGATCGCGAACAACCCGCGGTCTTTGGCGACATAACATGGGCTAGGGGGAGCATCGGCGAACCAACAAAAACGGATGCCATCCTAGTGACCCGGAGTGGCAACACGCCGGATCCCAGCGATTCGCTGTCTTGGAGCGCTTGGTCCCCTCCCTATCCTGCCGGAGTCCACACAGCGATTGAATCACCAACTCCGCGTCGTTTTTTTCAGTTCCGTTTACTCCTTAAGACCAGCGATATACTAGCGGCGGCGACAGTTGACTCCCTCGCCTTTGAGGTGTCTCCTGCCCTAGCCGACTCACTGGTGGGCGAAATCTGGCCCCAACGTGCTCTGATCGGACAGAACACCCCCTTTACCTATGCCGTGCGAACCGTCAACAGCCGCGGCTTTAACCGTCTCGAACTAAAAACTATGGCACCGGTAGATGTAGTGCGCTCCGTGCAAATAGATGGAACCGATGTCGAATGGGAAAAAACGAATACAGACGATGGGGTCCAAATTAGCTTCCCCCCAATTGTGGGGAACCGCACCTTGCGAGTGGTCTTTGAGAACGTGGCTTTGCAGTACAATACCTTTTTTGCCGGCAGAGTCTCCGATAGCCAAGAACCGGACAATCTGCCCCAAGTAGTCACCGAGGGAGACGCCGTCTCTGATTTTGAGGCCCAAGGCGATGACCTTTCGGTCGAGATCTCGGTGGGCAAAAACCTCATTCATTCGATGAATGTGGCTCCTGTTCCTTTCACGCCTAACGGCGACGGCCTAAATGATGAAGTCTTGGTGACTTACGACATCGTCAACCTGACGGGTGGTGCTTTGGTTTCGGTGGGAGTATACGATCTTTCTGGAAGACGTGTAAGGACGATCTATTCAGGGCTGGATCCCAGTAGGAGATACCAAAGGGTTTGGGATGGAACAGACGAGAGCGGTGCCAAAGTGCTACCCGGAATCTATTTGGTGCGAGTGGAAATTGATGCTGATTCAGGGTCCGAGAGTAAGACGAAAATTGTCCCAATAGTCTATTAATTATTCCCATCTTACCTGAAAGCTAGGGTGAAACTCTCATGCTGACCTGCCATATTTGCAACACTCTACTGCGCAGTATTAGTTCAGCTACCATAATTTACGTCTTTCTCTCGTCCATGTTAGCTTTCGACACCGACGCGCAAGCCCAAGATGTCGATCCGCTGCGTATAAAAGGGGTGCGCCGAGGGGCCGAACTCACCTTTGAACCAACCGGATCCGGCGTGCTGTTCGGTGCCTTGGACCCGGCGGTCAAAAAGTGGTACGTACCCCAAGAACTTTTTCTAGAATACCGTTGGAAACAGTGGGAATACACCAACTACGCTAGAGATCACTACGATCGCTATGTAGATATCAATTTAGCCGGGGATTACTTCTACGATATTTACGGTTCCTACATCACTAGAGGATGGTTGCTCTACGACTGGTCTCAGACGCAACCCCAGCAAGGGGGTAGCAATTTATTCAAGACCGAGAGATTCCGAGACTTTTTCAGCAATTTGGTCATTGCCTCTGATCAAAAGGGGCAACACAACTTGGCTATAACCATAGGCAATGAGATTCGCTCGACCCTTACCCCGATGACCTTCTCAAAGCCGGCCTTGGACGGAATTCAGGTGGACTACCAAGCCGACAAATACCAAGTCACGACGATCCTCTCGCGAATCTCTTCTCCCGGCGGGGCCGGGCCTCGCAACCCTGCGGTCAACCAAACGACCAGCCTGACAACGCTAATGGGTGGGCGGGCTGTTGCCCAAGTAGGCGATTTTGTCAGCATCGGGGCCAACTATGTAAGCGCCCACAATTCCTTCCAACTCTTAGATGCCTTTGAAGGAACCCCTAGAAGTGGTTCGATTACTTCTAGTCAAAATGCTGAAAATATCACCCAGCTTTTCGTCCGTCTGACCGACGATTCGCCTGAAGACAACGAAGGTGGAGCCACCCTCTTCGCTTGGGATATGATCATAGAAGCCGAAGTCGAAATCATTGATGAGGAGGGAGAACGGGGATTTAGGCGGGAGGTTGTCCGGGCCAGTGAGGCCGGTCTCAAACCCTCACCTCAGGGCGGCTTTCAGCGCTTGGGTTTCTGGGAAGCTAGCGGCTCTGAGCAGATCGAATTAGTATATGATTTTTCCGAGGGAACCTACACTGGTCCCGACCCCTCGGAGATAAGAAGAGTGACTTTTGAACTGGTGGTTGCCAACGACTACAGAATCGAGGTGTCTTCAAACCGCCAGAATAATCGGCAAAACAACAACGTGTTTCTGCTGGCGACCAGAGCCGAAGAAAATGTCAAAGATGGCTCCAATCTCAGAGTCCTCAAGATCCCGTACGGTTTGCCGACCGCTACTGAAATTTTCGGTCTGACTCTGGAGGCGAACAATATTGCGGGGCTTGATTTTTACGGCGAATTCGACCGCAGTAGGAGTTACCGAAAATACCCCAACAGGCAGCATACAAAACACCTGTCGGCTTTTGACCAAGGCGATGGCTGGATGTTGAACCTGTCGAGAACAGTTCAGCCGTGGTTCTTTTTTGGCGAGGCTTACAGTATGGACCACAATTACAATACAAGCGCTATCTTGGCCCGAGGCGAGGTCAACATAGATTACGAAGACCGGACGAGATTCTACTACGAACTCGTCGATGACAACGACGATCAGGATCGGTATCCCGATTGGCAGAGGATAAACGAAAGCATCGACTTGAATGTATTCCCCGGCTTGGACGAGAACGTCGATTTTATCTCCGACTTCAATCAAAACGACAGCGAAGACCTGCCCAATTTAGTACCCGACTACGACGAGCCCTTTCTGCGCTATTCTACAGACCGCCCCGAGTACCTGTTTGGCATAGATATGAACAACAATATATGGGTAGATCGGTTCGAAAACGACGATGAAGCAGATCTCCCCTACGGTAGGGATTTAAGTGGGTACAACCTTTATGGGGGCGTCAACATTACTCCAGAAATGAGATTGACGGTCGGCCGCACCGATGAAAGCCTCATTGCCGGCGATGGACAAAACATTACCCACTATCTGCTTTTTACGCTGGAAAAGGACTACCCCGGACTGGGTAGGCTGAGGATTTTTGAGAACTTCAGGCTCGCCAAGGACAATATAGAGAATGACCTTCGCCAGTGGGATGAATTCGAGAGGCGAAACATCCCTACCATTGATCCACTGGCGGCCCGGAATACGTGGATAAATTCGTCCTATATAAGCTTCGACTATACCAAGCTGAAGAATCTAAATATCATCAACAAGCTGAAATACGACCGCTGGCGTCAAAGGGAGAGACAACCCGATCTGCGACGGGACTTCGTTTTTATCGGTCTGATCAATAAAGTGGACTATGTTCTCAAATTCATTAATCTCGATATCCAGCCAAAAATTAAAAACGAATTGAGGATAGAATCTCCAGCGCTTAAATCAGATCCCAAACGGAAGGAAGACACGCTGATTTTTACTTTATTGACCCGGTGGCCATTGTTTAATAACTCCACTATGCAGGCCGGCGTGGAGTACACCGTTTTCCAGCAGCTCAGGGATTCGGATACAGCGGTCAAGGAAGGGTTGCTAGACGACTTCAGTGAAATTGTCGGCGCAGCCCAGTTCGCCAATAATTCAAACTACTTGGGCTACAATTTGACGACCCTGATGGGACTCAGGCTGACCAGAAGAGCCATAGATAACGAAACCGAAACGGGCAGAATGGCTTTTGCCACGGTATTTGCCGGTTTGGATTAATCTACCTATACAAGGAATACAGGGGAGATCTGAGCTAAATGCTAAGAGAAATGACTGCATATTGGTTTTTACCACTCGTGCTTTTTACCACACTCATGGGTTGCACAGTGGAAATGGGCGACCGAGTTGTTGCTCAGATAGGTGATGAGGAGATAACAGTTGACCAGTTGCGGAAATTTATCGCTGGCCTCCCCGAAGATGACAAGGCGGAGACCACTAGGATAGAAGAAGCGCAGAATCATTTGCACACCATGATCAATATCCAACTACTGATCATGGAAGCGAAGGCGGCCGATCTCGACAAAAGCCCTGAATTTCACGCCCGACTGAAAAAGATCCAGCAAGAAAAGTTGATCAGCATTTTCCAAGACAGAGCGCTGGAAGTAGAGGAGGAAGTGGAGGAAGGCGAAGTGCGGGAATACGCTGAACGCATGGGGCTCACTAGAGCAGTCAGATTGGCCGATATAATGGTCCCCAGCCGAGAAAATGCCTTGGCCGTCCTCCGGGAACTCAACAATGGGGTGCCTTTTGGACAAGTCGCCCAAAAATGGTCCATAAACAAAAAAACCTCGGCCCAAGGCGGTGATTTAGGCCGTTACACCACTCGAGAACACATGGTCACGCCCCTTCAGGACAAGCTGTTTTCCCTCGCCTTGGGCGAAGTCTCCGAGCCCATAAAAATCGGTGGAAACTATTCGCTCTTCACAGTCATCGCCGATTCTACCATCGAACTCAGTCCTGATAGGGAACTGGCGATCCAAATGGGATTGAAAAAGGAAAAAAAGCAGCGGGCGCTATTTACTCTAGTTGCTGAACTCAAGGAAAAATACCACCTCGAATTGGATCGGGAAGGGCTCGCGCTCATTGTTGAAAAAGTGCGTGGCGGTGCATCTTTTGCCTCGGAGACGGAACGCAATATAGTTCTCTATAGGTACGACGGCGGAGAAATAACCGCTCAGGACTTAGCAGATGCTGGCCACGTCCTGAAGGGCAACGCCTTGGCCCAACTCAGCGACTCCAGCCAAGTGATCGCTTTTGCCGAGCGCCATGTCGTGTCCAATGCAATGCTTGTGGAAGCGGCCCTGCGTGCTGGCATAGACGAGGAAGCAGAGACGGTCGAGTGGTTGGAAGATCAGGCAAAGCAATTTTTGCTACAGGCTCTCAGGGCGCGAGTCCTAAGAGCTAAAGTGACCATCGCCGAAAACGAGTTACGCCAGTTTTACGCGACTCATGCGGAAAGGTATCTGCATCCCGAGCAAATCGAAGTACAGGAGATTCTGGTAAAAACGGAGGCCGAGGCACTGAGGTTGATGGAGCAAATCCAAAAGGGAGTTCCATTGGGCGATTTGGCCAAGAAATATTCTATCCGGTCGCTAGAAGATCGGGATGAAGAAGGCCAATTCCACTTCCACCTTTTCGAAAAGAATTTTTTCGGCGGTTTTGTAGAAGTCGCCGAAGAAGCCGAGATAGGAGTGCTCACCGGTCCGGCCAAGGTCAATGAAGGTTACTCTGTGTTTAAGGTGCTTTCTAGGGAGCGCAAGCGGGAGACTTTTGCGGAGGCCGAGTGGAGAGTCCGGTCCCAACTTAAAAGAGAAAAAAACAGAAAGGCCTTTAATCAGTTTATCGAAGAAGTGCGAAATAAATATGCATCGAAAGTGGTTATTCAGGAAGATAACCTCAAAGCCGCTTTCGGGGAAAGGGGCCCATAGGTCCTACTCTGCGTAGAGGTTGGCCCCCATCTCCATCAAGGCGTAGGAACCGTTTTGGCGGACTACCAGCAGCTTATTGGCCGGTACCGATGACACTGTCTGACGGGTGCCATCGGGCCAAGTGACCTCCACTTCATCTGCCCCTTCTGCCTCACCCAAGCCGAAGAAAATACGCATATCGTTATAGGAGAGATAACTGGAAGCACCATTAGCCGTCCGCCACTGGGGTCGGCCGCCGACCAGCAAACGAATTTTGGCACCAACGGCGTCGCGATTGGGGCCACGGCCCAGAAGTTGGACGACAAGCCAGTTGTTGACGGGGGCGAAATCGTTGCGCAGCAGGGTGCTCGCTTCGTCCAAATTGACGACGAAAATGTCCACATCTCCATCGTTGTCGTAGTCGCCGAAACTGGCACCGCGGCTGACTCTTTTAAGGGCCATTCCCGGGCCAGCCGCATCTCCTATATCGATTAAACGGTTGCCGCCTTCATTGCGGATCAATTGGTTGCGCTGGGGGTAGGAAGTGCTTGCGATAGTACTAGCCGCCTGCGGATAGACATGGCCGTTAGCAACGAATAGATCCAAGTCGCCGTCCCTGTCATAGTCAAAAAATTGGGTACCCCATCCCAGCATCCCAAGCGTGGGTTCTTCTAGACCGATCTGGGTCGTTATATCTTTGAAATGGCCCTTTCCGTCGTTGAGATAGAAGGTATTACTCTCGCGAAAAAAGTGGGTTATATAAAGGTCGAGGTCGCCGTCGGCGTCATAGTCTCCACCACTGACTCCCATACCTGCCTCTTCCTCGCCGTACTCGTTGTAGGCGATACCTGCTTTGAGGCCAATTTCGCTAAAGGTGCCATCGCGGTTGTTGTCGAAGAGTACGTTGGGAGTTGCGTCATTGGCCACAAAGAGATCGGTGTCGCCATCGTTGTCGAAGTCTTCGGCCAGTACGCCCAACCCATAGTAGCGATTGGCCCAGGAAATACCCGAGGTACGGGTGACATCGGTGAAGGTGTTGTCCCCGTTGTTGCGGTAGAATAGGTCGGCGGCTCCAGGTAGGCCCTGGGGACCGCAGAAAATCTCGATTCCTTCATAAGTGCATACCTTATCTGGGGGGGCATCAAAGTCGTAGATCAGATAATTAGCGACGTATAGGTCGAGATCGCCGTCGCCATCGTAATCAAAAAAAGCGGCGCTAGAGCTATAGTCATCCCCTGCTACCCCAGCAGAAATGTCCACAAAGGTGCCATTGCCTTGGTTGCGGTAGAGAACATTGGGACCATAATTGGTCACGTATAGATCGCGGTACCCATCGCCGTCGATGTCGCCCACAGTGCAGCCCATGCCCCAACTGCGGTCCCCAACGCCGGCAAGTAAGGTCACATCGGCAAAGGTGCCATTGCCCTGGTTGCGGTAGAGGATATTGCCCGGTCCAGATTTTTGCCGGTAGGTATTGACTGTAGCGCCGTTGACCGCGTATAGATCGAGGTCACCATCGTTGTCGTAGTCAAAAAAAGCAGCGCCACCACCGGAGGTTTCGACAATGTGCTTTTTTTCAGATCCGCCGGCCACATGTTGGAAGGCGATGTGCGCTTCCTTTGTTTGGTCGGTGAATTGGGGTAGAACAGATTCCGGCAGCAGCACGGCCAACGCTAGGGCAAAAGCAAGGACTCGGCGATAACAAAAAAAGTCCATACACTCATCGCTGTAGAAGTAAACTAAGCAGATAATGGTCGCAATTATAGAAATTACCCTTTGCTACGGCAAGGACAGAGGATTCGTTGCACGCTCTCGTCATTCATGGAGCTGGAGGTGCGGAATGAGACAAATCTTTGCCGCCCTAATAATGGGTATCACGTGTGCGGCTATGGGGCGATCCGAGAACACTGTTGTAGAACTTCGCGATGGGGTCACGATGGAATTCGTGTGGATCGAGCCAGGTACTTTTCTGATGGGGTCGCCAGCTTCAGCCTCTACACGGGGCGAAGACGAAGTTCCACAGCACGAGGTTTCGATCAGCAAGGGATTTTACTTGGGTAAATTTGAGATTACCCAAGCCCAATGGGTCGCGGTAATGGGGACCGCGCCGTGGACCCGGCGCAAATACGTCCAGGCCGAGCCGAATCACCCGGCAGTCTATATCTCATGGATCGATATGCAGGAATTCCTCCGCCGCTTGAACCAAGCCGCCGACAGAGATTTGTACCGCCTACCTACCGAAGCCGAGTGGGAATACGCCTGCCGGGCCGGGACCACGACGAGCCGTTCCTTTGGGGACGACGAAAGCCAGTTGGGCGACTATGCCTGGTACATAGGAAACGTGGGAGACTCGGAGGGGAAATTTGCCCAGCCGGTGGGTTCAAAGCAGCCAAATCCGTGGGGACTGTACGATATGCACGGCAATGTATGGGAGTGGGTGCAAGATTGGTACAGCAGCGCCTATTCAAGTGCCAAACAGGTGGATCCTACAGGTGCTGCTTCGGGAACTGCGCGCGTTATGCGCGGCGGCGGCTTTGTCAATCACGCGCGCAACGTGCGGTCGGCCAAACGCTTCAGCTTTGAGCAATCGCTCCGCTACTGTGCTATTGGAGCACGCCTAGTGATGACAAAATAAACGACCTCTCTTTGTCGCTCAAACGACTTATCCATTAGTTGAAATGCGACATATGATAGCCTATAGAGACAAGTATTGAAAAAGAGAATCCCGCCTCAACACCTCACATGGCTTAAAAGAAGCCAGCCGAGCTATGGAGACGTCAAAGGCATCTCGGCCCGGGCCATCTTACTTGGGGCGGTACTGGCCTTTCTGCTAAATCTCCTCGACGCCTATGCTACGACCCTCATCCGAGGTTCGTATCTAACCCTAAACTTCAGCACCCCGGCGGCCCTGTTCTTCTTCTTTTTTGTCGTGCTCGCCAGTGCCTTGGTCGCCTGTCTCCGCCGGCCCCTGGCCTTGGACCAAGCCGAGTTGGTAACCATCTACATCATGCTAGCGGTGGCCTGCTGTGTTCCCGGCATGGGTTTCACTCAGTTCATCATACCCTGCTTGCTGGGTTCTACCTACTATGCCACGCCCGAGAACAACTGGGATTTTCTCTACAACCAGTACATCCCTAGTTGGATGATTCCCCGGGGCGAAAACGCAGCGCGTTTTTTCTTTGAAGGTCTGCCCGAAGGCGAGGCCATCCCCTGGGATATTTGGGTCGTACCGCTGAGTTTCTGGTACGGGTTTTTTTTAGTGCTCAGCTTCGCCATGATCTGCACCATGGTCATTCTACGCCGCCAGTGGATGGACCGAGAAAAGCTAGTTTATCCACTGGTCCAAGTGCCCATGGAGATGATCGGCCGAGAAAGGGAAGGAATAATCGGCCGGTCGTTTTTCACCAACAAAGCCATGTGGATTGGTTTTGCCGTATCATTCATTCTGCTCAGTGTCAACGGCCTGCACTCCTACTTTCCGAGCTTTCCACAGATCACCAAGACCTTCGCATTGCCCTTGTTCCGCGATACGGTCAGCCTGAATTTCTGGTTTAGTCCGCCTTGGACAGGCTTTTTCTATTTCGTCAACCTCGATATCACGGCTTCGATCTGGATATTCTACATCCTCACCACCATCCAGCGGGGCATCTTCAATATCGTCGGCTTGCAGAGCACGCAGCGGATCGACTTCTACTCGATCGAACCTTTCCTGGCCCATCAGGGCATGGGTTCGATGATAGTCTTTGTGCTGGTGGGGTTGTGGGTGGGACGCAGCCATCTACAAAATGTTTACCGCAAAGCCTTCCACGGCGACGAAGAAATCGACGACAGCGGCGAGATGCTATCCTACCGGCAGGCTCTTTTCGGTCTGATTGCGGCGCTTGCCTTAGTGGTGGTCGGCCTATGTATGATGGGACTAACCCTTCCTACGGCGCTGTTATTCATCTTTGGTGCCATGATGCTGTTTATAGGGCTAACTCGGGTAGTGGCTGAAGGGGGCATCCCGGCCATGCGACCCCCTATCATGACTTCAAGCTTTGTCATTTCGGGAGCCGGTGCTTCGGCCTTGGGTGCTTCGGGCCTGGTGGCCTTGGGCTTTTCCTACGGCTGGCACTCCGAAGTACGCTCCTTTGTCATGGCGTCCGTAGCCAACGGGCTGAAGATGGGTGAGATTATCACCGGTTCCAAGCGCCGGCTATTCTGGGCCGTGGTCGTTGCCATTGTGGTCAGTCTGGTCGGCTCGTCGTATATGACCTTAGTGCTGGCCTACAAATACGGGGGCATCAATCTCAATCCGCTCTTTTTCGTGGGACAGGCTCCCACCTTCGGTCCTCGAGACATGGCTCCGCGCATTGCCGCAGAGCTGCCCGGCCCGAGACTGGACGCTTGGCTGTTCATGGGCATTGGTGGAGGGGTGATGGCTCTGCTGATGTGGGCGCGGCACCAGTTCGTCTGGTGGCCGCTCAATCCCCTCGGCTATACCATCAGCGCCAATTGGAAGACGGGACATATCTTTGGCAGCGCCTTTCTCGCTTGGCTGCTCAAACTGTTGATTCTGCGCTACGGAGGTGCCAAGCTGTACCGGGGTTTGCGGCCGTTTTTTCTTGGCTTAATCTTGGGCGAAATCGTGACCGCGGGCGGGTGGCTGGTGTTGGATTATATTACCGGACACATAGGGAGCTTTCTCACGCAGGTCTAACCTCTCACCTCATAGAAGAAAGGAAAGACAATGTCGAATGCATCTCTCGTCAGAGTGGGCGTTCTAACCTGCGCCCGCTACGTGCACATCACGGGTATATGGGGTCCGATCATTGACCCCACCTGCCAGCAGCAATTCAAGGGCTGCACGACGCGTATGACCGGCATGGTCATGACCCACGTTTGGGATATGGATAAAGAAGGCGTCAAGGACTTCTGCGCTACCTACAAAGGGGTCGAAGCAGTGGAGAACTATTGGGATATGGTCGGCAAGGTAGACGGCGTCATCCTCTCCGATTTTGATTCGACCCTGCATTTCAAAGAATTGGCCAGACCTTATTTGGAGGCCGGCGTCCCCATCTTCATCAACCGCCCTTTTGCCCTCAACCTCCAAGACGCGGAGGAAATAATCGATTTGTCCAAAAAGCACGACACGCCCATCATGTCGGGTTCATCCTTCGGCTCG
>MKWU01000809.1_pt1 | contig 58546 bp, 67 predicted proteins | sample 809101 | NCBI WGS metagenome assembly MKWU01 (sample SAMN05860141, study PRJNA318959) | sponge metagenome | host: Aplysina aerophoba | place: Slovenia: Piran, Adriatic Sea, Gulf of Piran | collected 2013-05-07 | reverse complement strand
GGGTGGACATGGTGATGCCCGGGGACAACGTGCAGATGACGGCGAAGCTGATATCGCCGATCGCGATGGAAGAGGGTCTGCGGTTCGCGGTACGCGAGGGCGGACGCACCGTCGGCGCCGGCGTCGTCTCGAAGGTCATCGAGTAGCCGTATCCGGCATTTCGCCGCCCGGGGGTCGTTTTCATGAATCAACGCATCCGCATTCGTCTCAAGGCGTTCGACTATCGACTGATCGATCAGTCGGCGCAGGAGATCGTGGAGACCGCCCGGCGCACCGGCGCCCAGATTCGGGGACCGATTCCCCTGCCCACCCGAAAGGAGCGTTTCACCGTGCTCATTTCGCCGCATGTCAACAAGGATGCCCGGGACCAGTACGAGCTGCGCACCCACAAGCGCCTGGTCGACATTCTCGATCCCACGGAGAAGACGGTGGACGCCCTGATGAAGCTCGACCTCGCGGCCGGGGTCGACGTGCAGATCAAGCTCAACTGAATCGCGGCGGAACCAGGCAGGGCGGCACGATCATGGCGCAATCAACCACGAACCCGGGGCTGGTGGGCCGCAAGGTGGGGATGACCCGGGTATTCACCGAGGACGGGGCGTCGATTCCGGTCACCGTGATCGAGGTTCTGCCCAATCGGGTCACCCGGATCAAGCGGACGGAGACCGACGGATACGACGCGGTCCAGGTAACTACCGGCACCCGCTCCATGAAGCATGTCAACCGGCCCGAGGCGGGGCACTTCGCTCGCGCCGGCGTCGAGGCGGGCCGGGGCCTGTGGGAGTTTCGCGTCGACCCCTCCGCCCTCCCCGAAGGCGCCGGGACCGGTCACGAATTCACGGTTGCCGGCTTCGCGTCCGGCGAGCGGGTGGACGCCACCGGGACCTCCATCGGCAAGGGATACGCCGGGGTGATCAAGCGCCACCACTTCAGCAGCCAGGATGCGACGCACGGCAATTCCCTTGCCCACCGGGCGCCGGGGTCCATCGGTCAGAACCAGACGCCCGGGCGCGTGTTCAAGGGCAAGAAGATGGCCGGTCACCTCGGCAACGCGAGGCGCACCGTCCAGAACCTCGAGGTCGTGAGGGTCGACGAGGAGAGGGGCCTGCTCCTCGTCAAGGGCGCGGTACCGGGCCCGAAGGGAGGGAACGTCGTCGTCCGCCCCTCCGTCAAGTCCTCCTCCGTCGAGTCGAGGAACGGATCATGAAGCTGAACGTGGCCGGCGGTACGGCGGTTGAAGTCGCGGATTCCGCGTTCGCGGCGCCCTACAACATGTCCCTGGTCCACCAGGCCGTGACCGCGTTCTTCGCCGGCGCGCGGGCGGGGACCAGGGCGCAGAAGTCGCGGTCCGACGTGCGCGGCGGCGGGCGCAAGCCCTGGCGCCAGAAGGGCACCGGCCGGGCCCGGGCCGGCACGATTCGAAGCCCCCTGTGGCGCGGCGGCGGCGTGACGTTCGCGGCACGGCCGCGCAGCTTCGACCAGAAGCTCAATCGCAAGATGTACCGTGCGGCGCTTCGCTCCATCCTCTCCGAGCTCGTGCGTCAGGAACGCCTGACGGTGGTCGCGTCCTTCCCGATGGATGCGCCGAAGACCCGCGATCTGGTCGCGAAGCTCAAGGAGCTCGCGCTCGACGACGTGCTGATCGTGACCGAGGAGGAGGACGAGAACCTCGCCCTCGCTTCGCGCAACCTCGGCCGGGTGGGCACCGTCCGGGCGAGTCGAATCGACCCGGTGAGCCTCCTTGCCTTTGCCGGGGTGCTCGTAACGGAGCCCGCCCTGCGGCAGATAGAGGCGCGCCTGCAATGAGCGAAGAACGTCTCATGCAGATCCTGCTCGCTCCGGTGGTCTCGGAGAAGAGCACCCGGGTTGCCGACGCAAACCGTCAGGCCGTCTTCAAGGTGGTGAAGGACGCGAGCAAGGCGGAAATCCGGCGGGCCGTGGAGCTCATGTTCGAAGTCGAGGTGGAGCGGGTGACCACGGCCACGGTGAACGGCAAGCGCAAGATGTTCCAGCGTCGGCCCGGCCGCCGTTCGGACTGGAAGAAGGCCTACGTGACCCTCAAGCCCGGACAGGACATCGACTTTCTCCACGGAGGAGCCGAGTAATGCCGCTCGTCAAGGCCAAGCCGACTTCTCCCGGACGGAGGTTCGCGGTTCGGGTCGTGACCCCGGGGCTGCACAAGGGCAAGCCCTGGGGACCGCTCACCGAGAAGAAGAAACGCTCCGGCGGGCGCAACAACAAGGGGCGCATCACGGTGCGCCACCGCGGGGGAGGGCACAAGCGGACCCTGCGCAACGTCGACTTCCGCCGGGACAAGGACGGCGTACCGGCCCGGGTCGAGCGTCTCGAGTACGATCCCAACCGTTCCGCCCACCTGCTGTTGCTGCTTTACGCGGACGGCGAGCGTCGCTACGTGATCGCGCCGCGTGGCGTGGAGGCCGGCGCGCGCCTCCAGTCGGGTCCGGACGCCCCCATACGTCCCGGAAACTGCCTGCCGCTTCGCAACATTCCCGTCGGTTCCACCGTTCACTGCGTGGAGCTCAAGCCCGGCTCCGGGGCCCGGATTGCCCGTAGCGCCGGGGCCTCCGCCCAGGTGGTGGCCCGGGAGGGAGGGTTCGTGAGCCTGCGGCTTCGGTCCGGCGAAATCCGACGCGTCCCGATCGGGTGCCGCGCGGTCATCGGCGAGGTCGGCAATTCCGAACACGGCCTTCGTTCGCTCGGGAAGGCGGGGGCGAAGCGCTGGCGCGGAATTCGCCCGACCGTGCGGGGGGTGGCGATGAATCCCGTCGATCACCCGCACGGGGGAGGCGAGGGCCGCACCTCCGGGGGACGCCATCCGGTCACCCCCTCCGGGCGGCCGACCAAGGGCCACAAGACGCGGCGCAACAAGCGATCGGACAAGATGATCGTTCGCCGTCGCGGGCGGCGCTGACCGAGGACGGAGGAGAGTTCGACGTGCCACGATCGATTCGCAAGGGGCCGTTCGTCGACCACCACCTGGTCCGGAAGGTGGAGTCCGCGCGGGCTCAGAGCTCCCGGCGCCCGATCCGGACCTGGTCGCGGCGATCGATGATCGTCCCGGACATGGTGGGTCTCACCATCGCGGTGCACAACGGGCGCCAGCACGTGCCGGTGCTCATCACCGAGAACATGGTCGGGCACAAGCTCGGCGAGTTCGCCCCGACGCGGACGTTCCGCGGACACGTGGCGAACCGGCGCACCAAGGGGTGACGGGGGCTGACCGCTATGGACGTCACGGCACGGTTGCGATATGCGAGGCTGTCCCCCCAGAAGGGGCGGCTGGTAGCGGACCAGATACGCGGCCTTCCGGTCGAGCGCGCGGTCGACCTCCTGCGCTTCAGCCCCCGGAAGGCGGCCCGCGTCCTCCACAAGGTGCTCGAATCGGCCATCGCGAATGCCGAGCACAACGAGGGAGCGGACATCGACGAGCTGAACGTGAGGACCGTGCTGGTCGATCAGGGGCCGGTCCACAAGCGATGGAAGCCGCGGGCGCGGGGCCGGGTGAACCGGATCGCGAAGCCCACGAGCCACGTCACGATCACGGTGTCCGACCGGCGATGAGCGGCAAGGCGCGAGTCCTGCCCTCCGGCGTGACGGGCTGAGAGACGGGAGAGGCCCGAGATGGGACAAAAGGTACATCCGGTTGGCATGCGCCTCGGAATCGTCAAGGACTGGTCATCGACCTGGTACGCGGGACGGCGGGACTACGCGGACTACCTCAACACGGATCTCGAGGTTCGGGATTACATCCGCCGCCGGCTCGCCCATGCCTCGGTCAGCCATATCCAGATTCGCCGCCCGGCGCGCAACGCCCGCATCGTCGTCCATACCGCCCGCCCCGGCATCGTCATCGGGAAGAAGGGAGAGGACATCGAGAGGCTTCGCCGCGAGGTCTCGCGGATGATGGACTGTCCGGTCAACATCGGGGTCGAGGAGATCCGCAAGCCGGAGCTCGATGCCCGTCTCGTGGCCGAGAGCGTCGCCAATCAGCTCGAGCGGCGGATCATGTTTCGCCGTGCGATGCGCCGGGCGGTCACCAACGCGATGCGCCTCGGCGCGGGCGGCATCAAGGTCATGGTGGCCGGCCGCCTGAACGGGGCCGAGATCGCGCGCTCCGAGTGGTACCGCGAGGGCCGGGTCCCGCTGCACACCCTGCGCGCGGACATCGACTACGGGCTCGCCGAGGCACGGACCACCTACGGTGTCATCGGAGTGAAGGTCTGGATCTTCAAGGGCGAGGTCCAGGACGAGGCGCCGGCGGCCGAGGCGCCTTCCCAGCCGGCGCGGGCCGAAGCCCCGGCCGCCGACTGACCGAGGCTGGAGGAAGCAGGCAATGCTGCAACCGAAGCGCACGCGCTACCGCAAACAGCAAAAGGGCCGCAACCGGGGTCTCGCGCAGACCGGCAACCGGGTCAGCTTCGGCGAGTACGGCCTCAAGGCGACCGAGCGGGGGCGCATCACCGCGCGCCAGATCGAGGCCGCCCGGCGGGCCATCACCCGCCACGTGAAACGCGGCGCGCAGATCTGGATCCGGATTTTTCCGGACAAGCCGATCACGAAGAAGCCGCTCGAGGTGCGACAGGGCAAGGGCAAGGGCAACGTCGAGTACTGGGTGTGTCAGATCCAGCCCGGGCGCATGCTCTACGAGATGGAAGGGGTCAGCGAGGACGTCGCACGCGAGGCGTTGCGCCGGGCCGCCGCAAAGCTGCCGGTCGGGACCTCCTTCGTGACGCGGACGGTGCTGTAGGAATGAATATCGGCGAGATACGCGGGCAGGATTCGGACGCCCTCGGTGACGAGATCCTGAAGCTGCGGCGCGAGGCCTTTCGGCTCCGCATGCAGCGTGCGACGGGGCAGGACGTGGCGAGCAGTCGGGTACGGGATATCCGGCACACCATCGCCCGCATCAAGACGGTGCTCGGCGAGCGGCGCAGGGCCGCGGCCGGGACAAACGGCGGAGCACGCGCATGAGCATTACGCACGTCGTCGAGGGCCGGGTGCTGAGCGACCGGATGGACAAGACGATCACCGTGCTCGTGGAGCGCTCGGTGAAGCATCCGCTCTACAAGAAGTTCATCCGGCGTTCCACGAAGCTCCACGCGCACGACGAAAACAACGAGAGCCGGATCGGCGATCGGGTTGCGATCGCCCAGATTCGGCCGCTCTCGAAGACGAAGTGCTGGCGGCTCGAGCGGATCGTCAGCCGGGCCGAGGGCGGCGACTCATGATTCAGATGCAGTCGGTACTCCGGGCGGCGGACAACAGCGGAGCGCGCCGCGTCATGTGCATCAAGCTCCTCGGTGGGTCGCACCGGCGCTACGCCGGTATCGGCGACATCATCAAGGTCACGGTGAAGGAGGCGATACCGCGCGGCAAGGTGCGCAAGGGTGAGATCTACAACGCGGTCGTGGTGCGGACCCGCACGGGCGTGCGCCGGCCGGACGGCTCGCGCATCCGCTTCGATCGCAACGCGGTCGTGCTGCTCAACAACCAGCTCCAACCGATCGGCACGCGGGTGTTCGGTCCGGTGACTCGCGAGCTTCGGTCCGAGCGCTTCATGCGGATCATCTCGCTCGCGCCGGAGGTGCTCTGACCATGGGCATGCGGAAGATCCGGCGAGGTGACGAGGTCATGGTGACGGCGGGGAAGTACAAGGGCACCCGGGGCACGGTCCAGCGCGTGTATACCGATTCGCGGGTGCTGGTGGACGGGGTGAACATCGTCAAGCGGCACATGAAGCCGAACCCGCAGCGCAACGTCTCGGGCGGCATCGTGGAAGAGGAGCGCCCGATACACCTGTCCAACGTGCTGCTCTACAACCCGCACACCCAACAGGGTGACCGGGTTGGGTTCCGCAACCTCGCGGACGGTCGAAAGGTGCGTTATTTCAAGAGCAACGGCGAAGTGGTGGACGTCTGAGATGGCACGGCTGCGCGAGTTCTACCGTGGAACGGTGGTCGAGGAGCTGCGGGAGCGGTTCGCCTACGCCAGCGTGATGGAGGTCCCGAGACTGCGCAAGATCACCCTCAACATGGGGGTGGGGGAAGGCGCGAGCGACCGCAAGGCGATCGAGAGCGCGGTGGCGGACCTCACCCTCATCGGCGGCCAGAAGCCCATCGTCACCCACGCGCGCAAGTCGGTGGCCGGGTTCAAGATCCGGGAGGGATGGCCAATCGGGTGCAAGGCGACCCTGCGCGGCGAGCGAATGTACGAGTTTCTCGACCGGCTGATCTCGGTCGTAATCCCGCGGGTGCGTGACTTCCGCGGGTACAGCCCCCGCTCCTTCGACGGGCGGGGCAACTACAGCCTGGGAATCCAGGAGCAGATCACCTTTCCGGAGATCGACTTCGATCGAGTCGACAAGATCCGGGGGCTGGACGTCACGTTGACCACGTCCGCCCGCACCGACGAGGAGGGCAGAGCGCTCCTCGATGCCTTCAAGTTTCCCTTTCGGGCAAATTGACAGCGGCAGGACATGGCAAAGAAATCAGTCATCAATCGGGAAGCGAAGAGAGTCCGGCTCGTTCGCAGGTACGCGGATCGGCGGGGCGCGCTGCGAAAGATCGTTCGCGACCCGGAGTCGAGCTACGAGGAGCGGTTCGCCGCCCTGGAAGAGCTCAACCGGCTGCCGCGCAATGCGAGTCCGACCCGGCTGCGCAACCGGTGTCGGGCCACCGGGCGCCCGCGCGGCTTCGTGCGGAAGTTCGGGCTGTCCCGGACCAAGCTGCGGGAGGCCGCCATGCGCGGCGACATCCCGGGCCTGGTCAAGGCGAGTTGGTAGGAGCGTTTGGCGATGAGTCTTCAGGACCCCGTGGCGGACATGCTCACGCGCATACGAAACGGCCAGTCGGCCGGCCGGTTGCGCGTCACGATGCCGTCCTCGAAGCTGAAGGTGTCGATTGTCGCGGTGCTGCGCGACGAGGGCTATGTCCATGATTTCGAAGTCTCTGCGGGAGACGAGGGCGAAGGCGGACACCCGGTCCTTTCCGTTCGCCTCAAGTACCACGAAGGCCGGCCGGTGATCTCCACCCTCGACCGGGTGAGCCGGCCGGGTCTGCGGATCTACCGCGGCAAGGGAGAGCTTCCGGTCGTCATGGGAGGGCTCGGAATCGCCATCGTCTCGACCTCGCGGGGAGTCATGGTGGACCGCACCGCCCGGACGGAGGGTCTCGGCGGCGAAGTGCTCTGTACGGTGACTTGAGATGTCGCGGATTGCGAAAGCGCCCATTCCGGTACCCGACGGCGTCGAGATTCGGGTCGACGGACGGAATGTCGAGATTGAAGGGACCCGGGGCACGATCCGCCATTGTCTGCATGCTTCGGTCGGAATCGAGCACGCTTCCGCGGACAACGGCACGGAGCTCATGATCCGCCCGATCAAGGAGACTCGGGAGGCGGTCGCCCAGGCCGGTACCGCCCGCTCGCTCCTCAACAACATGGTGATCGGGGTCACCCGGGGGTTCGAGCGGCGACTGCAGCTCGTCGGGGTGGGGTATCGCGCGCAGTCGAAGGACGGGCGTCTCAACATGGCCCTCGGCTACTCGCACCCGATCGAGTTCAATCCGCCGGAAGGAGTCACGGTGGAGGCGACGAGCAACACCGAGATCGTCGTCCGCGGCGTGGACAAGCAGAAGGTCGGACAGGCCGCCGCGGTCATTCGCGGCTTCCGGCCCCCGGAGCCCTACAAGGGCAAGGGCGTACGCTACGCAGACGAGGTCGTACGCCGCAAGGAAGCGAAGAAGAAGTAGGCGGTAGAGGCGCAATGGACAAGAACGAGGCGAGGCTCCGGCGCGCGCGGCGAACCCGCGCGGCGATCCGCAGGTTGCGTGTGCATCGGTTGACCGTGAACCGCTCGCCGCGCCACATCTACGCTCAGTTGTTCGAGCCGGACGGCTCGCGGGTGCTCGCCGCGGCATCGACCCTCGACAAGGAGGTGCGGGAGCGGCTCGACGGCGGCAGCGGCAACATCGCGGCCGCGGCGGTGGTCGGACAGGCGATCGCGGAGCGCGCGCGCACCGCCGGGGTCTCCCGGGTCGCCTTCGACCGTTCGGGCTACCGGTTCCACGGTCGGGTGAAGGCCCTGGCGGACGCGGCACGCGAGCACGGGCTCGAATTCTAGATTTCTTTACGGTCGATCCGCCCGAAGGCGGGTGTCGACGGACGGGAAGGGACGATGGCGCAGTATCAAAGGACAGGCCGCGGCGGCGAGCGTGACGACGAGCTCCTCGAGAAGCTCGTGAACGTGAACCGGGTGGCCAAGGTGGTCAAGGGCGGCCGGCAGTTCGGGTTCTCCGCGCTGACGGTGGTCGGCGACGGCAAGGGCCGGGTGGGGCTCGGGCGCGGCAAGGCGCGCGAGGTGCCGGTCGCGATCCAGAAGGCGATGGAGTCCGCCCGCAAGTCGATGGTCCGGGTTCCGCTCAAGGGGGGGACCCTGCAGTACGCGGTCACCGCCCGGCACGGGTCGGCGAAGATCTTCATGAAGCCCGCGTCGGAAGGGACCGGGATCATCGCCGGAGGCGCCATGCGAGCGGTGTTCGAAGTCGTGGGCGTGCGCGACGTGCTCGCCAAGTGCATCGGCTCCAACAATCCCATCAACGTCGTTCGCGCCACCGTCCGTGGCCTTGCCGAGATGGCGAACCCCGCTTCGATCGCCGCCAAGCGGGGCAAGTCGGTGGAAGAGATCGGCGGCTGACGGGCAGGATCGGACGATGGCGCAAGGCAAGGCACAGGGCAGGGTTCGGGTTACGCTCGTGCGCAGCATGCACGGCCGGCTGAAACGGCATCGGGCCTGCGTACGCGGGCTCGGTCTGAAGCGCATGCACCAGACGGTGGAGGTCGAGGACTCGCCGTGCACCCGCGGGATGATCAGGAAGATCTCGTACCTGCTCGAGGTCGAGGAAGTGCAATGAGGCTGAATGATCTCAAGCCCTCGCCCGGCGCGCGCCGGGCCGGTCGCAGGGTCGGGCGCGGTCACGGGTCCGGATCCGGCAAGACCTGCGGACGCGGGCAGAAGGGGCAGAAGTCGCGCTCCGGTGGCGGCGTGCCGGCCGGGTTCGAAGGCGGCCAGATGCCCCTTCAGCGCCGTCTCCCGAAGCTCGGGTTCACGTCGCGCAAGGCGCCGTTCAACGACGAGGTCAAGGTCGGTTCGCTGGCCCGGCTCGACGGCGGCGAGGTCAACCCGGAGCGGCTCAGGGCGGCGGGGCTGGTCAAGCGGCGCGCGAAGCGCATCAAGGTCATCGCGGGCGGCGAGCCCGGGCGCGCGTTCACCCTGACGGGAGTGCGGGCGACGGCCGGGGCCCGGACCGCGATCGAAGCGGCCGGTGGGACGGTGAACGACTGATGGCGCGCCGCGCGATCGAACCGGCCCGCGGCCGGCCGTCCTTCGGCGGCGGCAAGATGTCCGAGCTGCGCCACCGGCTGCTGTTCGTTCTCGGCGCGATCCTCATTTTCCGGATCGGCTCCTTCATTCCGGTGCCCGGCATCGACCCGGTTGCGCTCGAAGCGCTGTTCGAGCAGCAGCGTGGAACGATCCTCGACATGTTCAACATGTTCTCGGGTGGGGCGCTCAGCCGCTTCTCGATCTTTGCGATCGGCATCATGCCGTACATCTCCGCCGCCATCATCATGCAGCTCCTGTCGGTCGTGCACCCGAAGCTCGAGCAGCTCAAGAAGGAGGGCGAGCAGGGACGCCGGAAAATTACCCAGTACACGCGGTACGGAACCGTCATGCTGGCCACGTTCCAGGCCCTCGGGGTCGCGATCGCGCTCGAGAGCCAGAGCGCGGGCGGCGCCCCGGTGGTCATCGCGGCGGGGCTGGGGTTCCGCGTCACCACCGTGGTGACCCTGGTGACGGGAACCATCTTCCTCATGTGGCTCGGCGAGCAGGTGAGCGAGCGCGGGATCGGCAACGGCATCTCCATCATCATCTTCGCGGGCATCGTGGCCGGACTTCCCTCGGCGGTCGGCGGCACCCTGGAGCTCGCCCGCATCGGGGAGCTGCACGTGCTCCTTGTCCTCCTCCTGCTGGCTCTCGCGCTCGCGGTGACCGGCTTCGTCGTGTTCGTGGAGCGCGGCCAGCGGCGAATCACCGTCAACTACGCTAAACGACAGGTGGGGCGGCGGATGTACGCGGGCCAGACCAGCCACCTCCCGCTCAAGCTCAACATGGCGGGGGTGATTCCGCCGATCTTCGCGTCGAGCATCATCCTGTTCCCCGCGACCCTGGGCGGCTGGTTCGGGAGCACCGAAGGGCTCGAATGGCTGGGCGACATCTCCACCACCCTGTCGCCCGGACAGCCCCTCTACGTGCTCTGCTACGCGGTGGCGATCATCTTTTTCTGCTTCTTCTACACCGCCCTCGTTTTCAATCCGCGCGACACCGCCGACAATCTCAAGCGTTCGGGGGCGTTCATCCCGGGAGTGCGTCCGGGCGAGCAGACGGCGCGCCACATCGACGGGGTGATGACGAGGCTGACGGTTGCCGGGGCCACCTACATCACGGCGGTGTGCCTGCTCCCGGAGTTCCTGATCGTCCAGTGGTCGGTCCCGTTCTACTTCGGCGGCACCTCGCTGCTCATCATCGTCGTCGTGGTGATGGATTTCATGGGCCAGGTGCAGGCGCACATGATGTCCCACCAGCATGAAGGGCTGCTCAAGAAGGCGAATCTCAAGGGTTACGGGCGCACCGGGGTGGTGCGCTGATCGGGTTGTGCCGGGCCGGAATCCGGTCCGGGAGCTCACGATGAAGGTCAGGGCTTCGGTCGCGAAGAGTCGGGCCGGCATCCCGGGCAGGAGAAGACAGTGAAGGTACGGGCTTCCGTGAAGAGGATGTGTCGGAACTGCAAGATCGTGCGCCGCAAGCGGGTGGTGCGGGTGATCTGCACGGATCCGCGGCACAAGCAACGGCAGGGCTGAGCGAATCATGGCGCGAATTGCAGGCATCAATGTCTCGGACCGCAAGCACGTCTGGGTGTCCCTCACCGAGATCTTCGGAATCGGCCGGACCCGGTCGCTCGCGATCTGCGAGGCCACCGGAATCAACCCCAACGTGCCGGTCAAGGACCTCGCCGAGCCCGAGCTCGAGAGGATTCGTTCCGAAGTCAGCCGGTACACCATCGAAGGCGACTTGCGCAGAGAGGTGGGCATGAGCATCAAGCGGCTCATGGACCTCGGCTGCTATCGCGGGATACGCCATCGTCGCGGCCTTCCCGTACGCGGGCAGCGAACGCACACGAACGGACGCACCCGCAAGGGTCCGCGCCGTCCCATACGGAAGTAACCGAAATGGCGACACGACCCAAGGCACGCACGAGGAGGCGCATCCGCCGCGACATCGCGGACGGAGTCGCGCACATCCATGCGTCGTTCAACAACACCATCATCACGATCACCGATCGGCAGGGCAATGCGCTGGCCTGGGCCACGGCTGGCGGGAGCGGTTTTCGCGGCTCGCGCAAGAGCACGCCGTTCGCGGCGCAGGTTGCGGCGACCCGGGTCGGCGACATGGTCAAGGAATTCGGGATGCAGAATCTCGACGTGCGGGTCAAGGGACCGGGTCCCGGCCGGGAATCGGCGGTTCGCGCCCTGCACGGCAAGGGATTCCGAATCATGAGCATCACCGACGCGACACCCATGCCGCACAACGGGTGTCGTCCGCCCAAGAAACGCCGCGTCTGACGGCTCGAGGAGCAAACACGCGATGGCGAGATATCTTGGCCCCAAGTGCCGGCTGAGCCGCCGCGAGGGCACCGACCTCTTTCTCAAGCAGCGGGGACGCTCGATCGAGGCCAAATGCCGGTTCGAGAACCCCCCCGGGCAGCACGGCACCGGCCGGCGCCGGCCCCGTGCCCGCCAGACCGACTACGCCCTTCAGCTTCGCGAGAAGCAGAAGTTGCGGCGGCTTTACGGGGTGCTGGAAAAGCCGTTCCGCAACTACTACCGCATCGCGGCGAGGCGCAAGGGGGCGACCGGCGAGAACCTGCTCCAGCTCCTCGAACGCCGGCTGGACAACGTGGTGTACCGCATGGGTTTCGGCTCCACGCGGGCGGAATCGCGCCAGCTCGTGTCCCACAAGGCGATCTCGGTGAACGGACGCGTCGTCAACATCGCTTCCTACCTCCTGTCCCCCGGCGACGTGGTCGCGGTGCGCGAGAAGGCCCGGAAGCAGGCCCGGATTGCCGAGAGCGTCGAGGTCGCCGAACAGTACGGGATGTCCGGCTGGGTGGATGTCGATACCAAGAAGCTCGAGGGCGTGTTCCTGCACGTCCCCGAGCGATCCGAGCTGCCTCCGGACATCCAGGAGCAGCTCGTCGTGGAGCTCTACTCCAAGTAGCCCGCGCTCGCGAGTCGCCACACACAGTTACGCTTCCGGGGCGCAAGCCGCCCTTGGACGGGAGAAGAAATGCAGGCAAGTGCACCCGAATTGCTCCGGCCGAGGCTCGACGTTCGCCAGCTCGGCCCCAATGCGGCCCGCATCACCCTCGAGCCGCTCGACCGCGGGTTCGGGCATACGCTCGGGAACGCGTTGCGACGCATGCTGCTGTCGTCGATGCCGGGCTGCGCGATCGTGGAAGTGCAGATAGACGGCGTGCTGCACGAATACTCCACCCTGGAGGGCGTGCAGGAGGACGTGACCGAAATCCTGCTCAACCTCAAGGAGATCGCGGTTCGCACGAATTCCCGCACCGAGACCACGCTGTCCGTGAAGGCGAAGGGGCCCGGGGTGGTGCGCGCGGGCGACATCGAGGTGGGTCACGACGTGGAGGTCGCCAACCCCGACCACGTGATCGCGCACCTCATGAAGGAGGCGGAGCTCTCGATGTCCATGCGGGTAGCCGTCGGCAGGGGTTACGAGCCGGCTTCGGCGCGGGTGGACGCCGAGGAGTCGGAGCGCGTCATCGGCCAGCTTCCCCTCGATGCTTCCTATTCGCCGGTGCGCCGGGTCAGCTACCAGGTCGAGAGCGCACGCGTGGAGCAACGCACCGACCTCGACAAGCTGGTGCTGGAGATCGAGACGAACGGCACGATCGATCCCGAGTACGCGGTCCGCTACGCCTCCAGCCAGCTCCAGAACCTGCTGTCCGCCTTCTCGGCCCCGGACATGGCGGTGGATTCGGCGGCCGGCCGGAGCGCGTCGGAGATGGACCCGGGGTTGCTTCGAAAGGTCGACGAGCTCGAGCTGACCGTGCGCTCGGCCAACTGCCTCAAGGCGGAAGGCATCGAGCGGGTGGGAGACCTCATTCAGCGCACGGAGACCGACCTGCTGCGGACTCCCAACCTCGGCAAGAAGTCGCTTACCGAGATCAAGACCGTGCTGGCGGAGCAGGGGCTGTCGCTCGGAATGAAGGTCGAGAGCTGGCCGCCCGTGGAGTACCTGAAAGAGCATCACGGTCCGTTCCGGGCCGAGGTCTGAGCGCGCCGGCCGAGGGGAGCCCCTGTCATGCGACATCGAAAGAGCGGACGCCACCTGAACCGCACCTCCGCCCATCGAAAGGCGATGTTCCGCAACATGGCGGTGTCGCTCGTGTCTCACGAGATGATTCGGACCACGGTGCCGAAGGCGAAGGAGCTGCGCCGCGTCGTGGAGCCGCTGATCACCCTCGCCAAGCGGGATCATCATTCGCGCCGGCGGCTCGCCTTCGATCGGATCCGGAGCCGCCCGGCGGTGACCAAGCTCTTCAACGAGCTCGGTCCCCGCTACCGCGACCGGCCCGGCGGTTACCTGCGGATTCTTCGAAACGGCTATCGGGCCGGCGACGCGGCCCCGATGGCGGTCGTCGAGCTGGTCGACCGCCCGCTCCGGGAAGAGGAGGGCGAGGACTAGCGAGGCTGCGCCTTACGTGGGGCTTCCGAAAGTTCCGTGCGCAACAGCGGGGTGGCTCGCCGCTGCGGCAAGCTCGGACCGACGAGACCTGTTCGACGCCCCCCCGTCCTCGTTCGAAATCCGCCCGCTCCGCAGCGTTGGCAGCCTTGTACGGTTCGTTCCTGAAACCGCATTGCAATTTTGGCCAATCCGCATGGATCGGGGCCTTTCAGGGAGTCCGGCCCGGCACGCTTTCGCCGGCCGACGGTGGGGGGCGGAGGCCGAGGCGCTCCGCGACCCGGTCGAGTCGTTCCGCCCCCCAGAAGAGCTCGTCGCCGACCAGATAGCCCGGCACGCCGAACACCCCCCGGTCTTCCGCCTCCCGCTTGACCTCTTCCAGACGTCGGCGCCCTTCGCCATGAAGAAAGTCCCGGAAACCCCGGACCTCGATCCGGGACGCGCCGAGGGTCTTCTCGACCGCGTCGGGATCCTCGATATCGAGCTCGTGTCGCCAGAACTTCTCGTAGACCGTGTCGTGGAACGTCCGGAATTCGCCGCTCCTCTCCTTCGCCCAGAGAAAGCCGATGTGGGAGACGGTGCTGTCGTAGATCTTGCGGGGTCCCCGAATGGTGAGGCCGCGCCGGTTGGCTTCGCGCCGGCAGTCCATGTAGCTGTACCGGACCCGGCGCCACTGATGCTCGTTTCGACTCTGCGACAGCACCCGTCCCTCCGTGTCGACCTCGGCGGCGCCGAGGAAATCGGGGATGTGCAGGGAGTAGGGAAGGATGTCGAGCTCGACCCCGGCGCGCTCGGCGAGAGCGAAGGTCGCTTCCTGGGCGAGATAGGCGTAGGGACTCTTGTAGTCGAAGTAGTGAACGAGTTTCATGGAGGAACATCTTGGGGAATTGCGTGCGATTATGGCATGGCACTCAACGGGAAAGGCCCGCATGCGCGGCCGGAAGGGGATCGGTCCGAGGTCCGCTCCATGGTCCCGGCAACAGCATGAGCGGGGGGAAGGACTCCGGATACGACGCCGTGTCCGGCGCCGGTGAGGGGAGGCGAACATGACCGCGGACGTGGCGCCGGCGGAGAGGTTCACGGTCGTGTGCGATCTCGACGGGACCCTCGTCGACAGCGCTCCCGATCTCTGGGCCGCGCTCGACACCGTGCTCGCCGAGCAGGGCATTCCCGCCGTCCCGTTCGAGGAGATCCGCCACCTGGTGGGTGCGGGGGCGCTCGCGCTCATCGAGCGGGCGCTCGCGCGGTCCGGCGCCTCCGGGAGATCGGACGTTCCGGAGCTCTTCGAGCGCTTCCTGGACGTATACCGCTCGCGGCTCACCCGCGAGTCCCGTCCCTTTCCGGACGTTGCCGGCACCCTCGGCGGTCTCGCCGGTCGCGGCCACCCGCTCGCCGTGTGCACCAACAAGCCGGAATCCCTCGCGCGCCGGATGCTCGACGAGCTCGGCCTCCCTTGGTTCGGCGATGCGGTCGTCGGGGGGGACACGTTCCCCTGGTGCAAGCCCGATCGGCGTACGCTCGAAGCGGCGGTCGCGCGGGCGGGCGGGAACCTGGAGCGTTCGGTTCTCGTCGGCGACAGTCGCACCGACGTCGAGACCGCACGAAATGCCGGCGTCCCCGCAATCCTCGTCAGCTACGGCTACCGGACCGATCCGATCGAGGCCCTTGCCCCCGACTACGTGGTGGACGAGTTCGGCGCCGTCGAGGGGATCGTCCGCCGTATCGACGGCATCTGACGCGGGGTTGCGAGCGCTTTCGCGGCCGGCGCGGCCGGCGGTCGCACTCCCGGCGCCCGGGCCCTCGTCGCACGGTAGAATTCCACTCTCGGGGCCGGCCGCGCATCGCGGCCGGGACCGGCCGTCGCGGCGCTCGCAGTTCGTTCGGGGTCCGCGCCGGGAGCACGGGAGAGGAGCGGCGCGCGGTCCGGGACGTCTCGAGCCGCCGGCGGCGCGCCCGAGGGTTCGAGGAGCTCATGCACGAAACGCTTGCCGACGACGTACTGGAAACCGCCGCGCGCTGGCGCGACGCGGGCCGCCCCGCCGCGCTCGCGACGGTGGTCCGCACCTGGGGGTCTTCGCCGCGGCCGGTCGGCAGCCAGCTCGCGGTCGGGGGCGACGGTACTTTCGTCGGGTCCGTGTCAGGCGGCTGCATCGAAGGTGCGGTGGTGCGGGCCGCGCTCGAGGTGATCGAGAGCGGTTGCCCGCGCATGCTCGAGTTCGGAGTCACCGACGAGCGGGCGTGGGAGGTCGGACTCGCCTGCGGCGGCCGGGTGGAGGTGTTCGTGGAGCGCGTGGAGTAGGCGGCGCGCGGTCGATGCGGAACGATACGCTGAGGGCGGTGCTCGCCGCGCGAAGAGCCAAGCGGCCGGCGGTGCTCGTGAGCGTGCTGGACTCCGGTGCGCAGCGCCTCTTCTATCCCGATGCGCCGGACGAGTCGGGACTCGCGCCGCCGGTTCGGGCCGCCTGCGTCGCGGCGCTGCGGGCCGATCGCAGCCGCACGCTTCCCGACGAGGAGGGCGGCTCGCTCTTCCTCCAGGTGTTCAATCCCCCGCTTCGCATGATCATCGTGGGGGCAGTGCACATCACCCAGTCGCTCGCCCCCATGGCGGGACTGCTCGGATACGAAGTCACCGTGGTGGACCCGCGGCGGGCGTTCGCGAGCGACGAGCGGTTCCCCGGCCCGGGTGTGGACACGGACTGGCCGGACGACGCCCTGCGTCGTCTCGCTCCCGACCGGCGCACTGCGGTCGTCACCCTGACCCACGATCCGAAGCTCGACGACCCGGCGCTCGAAGTGGCGCTCGCGAGCGAGGCGTTCTACATCGGGTCGCTCGGCAGCCGGCGCACCCACGCCGCCCGGCTCGAACGGCTGCGGGCACGGGGCGGCGACGATTCCGCCCTCGCCCGGATCCACGCGCCCGTCGGCCTGGCCATCGGCGCACGGTCTCCGGCCGAAATTGCGGCCGCGATTGCGGCGGAGGTGACCGCGAAGCTCCGGGAGCCCCCTCCCGGCGAGTCGCGGTAGGGGCGGGGTTCGCGTTGCGTTTCGGTCCCACCCCACTCGATGAAGCGCGGGCCGCGATTCTCGCGCACGGATTTCGTCTTCCCGATCGCACGCTCAAGAAGGGCCGGCGCCTGTCCGCCGACGATCTTGCGGCGCTGCGTGAGGCCGGGTACGAATCGGTGGTGACGGCGCGCCTCGATGCGCAGGACGTTGCCGAGAACGACGCGGCACGGGAGCTCGCCGAGGCGCTGGCCGGGGCGGGGACCGGGGACGGGTCCGGCGGACGGAGCGCGGGCCTCCTCACCGGCAATGCGTTCACGGGGCGCTGCAACCTGCTCGCCGCGGTTCGCGGCGTGCTTTGCGTGGACGAGGAAGGAGTCGCGGCGGTCAACGCGGTCGGGGAGGAGCTCACCCTCGCGACCTTGCCGGCGGAGACGGTGGTGGACCCGCGGCGTCTCGCCGCCACCGTCAAGGTGATTCCGTTCGCGGTCCGGCGTTCGCATCTCGATACGTGCCTTCGCATCGTCGCGGAACGGGCCGGCATCGTCCGGGTCGCCCCGTTTCGGGCGCGCCGCGCCGGCATCGTGCTCACCGAGCTGCCCGGTTCCCGAGCTTCGGTGCTGGACAAGACGGCCGCGGTCCTCGGGGACAAGCTCTCCGGCATCGGCGCGACCTGCGAGCTCGAGCGGCGGTGCGCGCACGCGGCGGACGCGGTGGGGTCCGCGCTCCGGGAGCTCGTCGCGGCCGGATGCGACCTCGCGATCGTGCTCGGCGCCTCGGCTATCGTGGACCGGCGCGACGTGGTTCCGGCGGCGATCGATGCCGCCGGGGGCACCGTGCACCGACTCGGACTGCCCGTCGACCCGGGCAACCTTTGCCTCTACGCCGGCATTGGTGCCATGACGGTGATCGGCCTTCCCGGCTCGTCCCGTTCGCCGGCCGCGAGCGGGGCGGATCTGCTCCTCCAGCGGGTCGGCGCGGATCTCCCGCTTGGCCAACGGGTGTTCGCCACCTGGGGGACGGGAGGGCTCCTCAAGGAGCAGCTCGGCCGCCCCTCGCCGCGCAGCGGCCCGGCGGACGCGGCCCGCAGCGCCTCTCCCGACGAACGCAGGGTCGCGATCGTCGTCCTCGCCGCGGGCCAGTCGCGCCGCATGGGCCGGCGCAACAAGCTTCTCGAGACGGTGGACGGCGAGCCGATGGTATGTCATGCGGCGCGCGCGGCGGTGGCCGCCGCCGCCGGCCGCCCGGTCGTGGTGGTGACCGGCCACGAGCGCGACCGGGTGGAGGCGGCGCTGCGCAGCTTCGACGTGGAATTCGCCCACAATCCCGATTACGACGCGGGTCTCAGCACCTCGCTCGCAATGGGGCTCGCCGCCCTTCCTTCCCGCGTCGACGGCGCGATCATCTGTCTCGGCGACATGCCGGGGATCCGCGCCCGGCACCTCGAGCGCCTCCGAGAAGCGTTCGATCCGGAGACGGGCGCCGCAATCTGCGTCGCCACGCGACGTGGCAAGCGCGGCAACCCGGTCCTGTTCGCCGCCCGGTTCTTTCCCGAGATGCGCGACGTCGAGGGGGACGTGGGCGCGCGCCACCTCATCGGCGCGTACGCGGACCTCGTGCGCGAGGTGGAGATGCCCGACGACGCGGTGCTGCTCGACATCGATTCGCCGAGCGCGCTCGAAGCGTTTCGCGACGGCAGCCGGCAGCCGACCGGAGCACGGCCCGCCGGGGGGCGCGGCGAAGCCGGTGGCTGACCTTCCCTATCACGCCGCGATCTTGGGCGCGGCGCACCGGGCGAGCGGGAAGGGACGGCTCGAGGCCCCCGACTCCACCGCCACCGTCGACAACCCGCTGTGCGGCGATCGGGTCACCATCGACATCCGGTGGGACACCCCGGTCCGCGATGCCAACCTGCGCGAGATTGGCCAGGTCGTTCGCGGCTGCGTTCTCTGCGAGGCGGCGGCGGCGCTGATCGTCGAGGTCGGAACCGGCGCCGCGGCGAGCGACCTCCGGCACGCGTCGGACTGCATCCGCCGCATGCTCGAAGAGGGCGCGCCGCCGCCCCCCGGGGACTGGAAGCGGGCGGAGATGTTCGTACCGGTGCGCGCGCACCCGAGCCGGCACGACTGCGTCCTGCTCCCGTTCCAGGCCCTGCTCGAAGCGCTCGACGGCGGCTGACCGGCGCGTCGAGCCCGAAGCGGGGATTCAGCCGAACGGCGACAGGGTCATCGCCGGCCTTCCCGGCGCAGGGCCGCCGGCGTGAAGTCCCGGGAGGTCAGGCGCGAGTCCCAGGTGCACATCTCGAACTCGTTGTCGAGTCCGAAGGCGAAGTAGCGTCCCGCCTGGAGATCGGTGTGCACCTCGAGGGTCGGCCACACGAGCGGCTTCTCGTAGTAGTTGATCACGTGCCCTTCCGACACGCGCCAGAGCTGGTCGCGAGTGTCGTAGATGTCCGCGACGAGGATTGACCAGGAGTCCTCGTCCACGTAGAAGGTGCGGCGCTTGTAGAGATGGGTCGCGCCTGCCTTCAGGGTCGCCTCCACCACCCACACCCGGTGCAGCTCGTAGCGCAGGTGCTCCGGGTTGACGTGGAGGGGAGCGAGAATGTCGGAGAAGCTGCGTTCGCCGCTGTGCGCCCGATAGGCGTTGTACGGCACGTACATCTCGCGCTTGCCGACGAGCTCCCAGTCGTAGCGGTCCACCGCCCCATTGAACATGTCGAGCTGGTCGGCGGTGCGAAGTCCGTCCGACGTAGTCCCCGGGTTGTCGTAGGCGATGTTCGGCGCCCGTCGCACGCGGCGCTGGCCGGGGTTGTAGGCCCACGCGTTGCGGGGCTCGCGCACCTGGTTCATGGTCTCGTGCACCAGGATGATGTCGCCCGCGAGACGCGCCGGAGCCAGCACCTTCTGCTTGTAGAGGATCATCGTGTTGCCGAGCTCCTCCACGGTCATGCCGGGCAGGGAGTAGCGAAGCTCGGCCTCGAGGCTGGCCTTGACCAGGGTGTAGGCGCCGCCCCGGGTCACCGCCGCCTGTCCCATGATGCAGCCCACCGTCTCGCCGCGATAGCGCAGCAGGTGGTTCCAGACCACCTCGAGCCCGTTCTTCGGGATCGGGAAGGGGATTCCGATGACCGCGCCGCCGACCCCGTTGCCGCTGTCCACGAGCTCCGCGGTGGCCGCGATGGCGCGGGTCGCGTCGTAGATCCGCTGGGGGACGGAGGCGCTTCGCCGGGTCGGATACACCGGGATCCGGAACGACGGGTAGGTCTCCAGCATGCGCTGGTGCCCGATCGAGAGCCGGTCGCGGTGCTCGTCCAGGTTGGTCGCATCGATGATGAAGAGCGGCTCGTCGGCAGCGTACGGGTCCGGATGGTGATCGCCGACCGAATAGCCCTCCGGGGGCTCCGTGATCCCGCCGGTCCATTCCGGGATGGTGCCCGCCGCGTTGCCGGCCCGCTCGGCGCCGAGGGGGGTGAGGTCGCGCCCGAGGCGCGCAGTCTCCGCGGCCGTGATCGCGGCCACGGCAGGGAGGGCGAAGGCGCACCCGAGCATGAGGGCGGCGCCGAATCGAAGCGTGTTCGCAGGGATGGCGTTCATTGCTCGCAACCTCAGAACGAGTACTTGACGGAGACGGCGACGAAGTCGCGGTCGCTCAGATCGCTGCCTTCGCCGGCGTATCGGGTGTAGCCGACGTCGGCCTCCCAGCGGCTGAGATAGTCGGCGCGAAGTCCGAGGGTGAGCGCCGTGCGTCCCTCCACGAACGAGCCGCTGGGCGTGGGACTGTTGCCGCCGACGTCGTGCTGGAGCTGCACGTAGGGAAACAGGTTCACTGCCCCGACCGCGTTGTTGAAGTCGAGCCGCGCGGCCATCCGGTAGCCCCAGGAGGTGGCGTCGGCGAGCGCTTCCTCGGTCTCGAGCTTGCCGCCGGCCGGGCTCTCCAGGGGCTTCACGCTCTTGTCCGGCATGCCGTGGACATGCATCAGGGCCACTTCGGTGAGGAACACCAGGCCATCGGCACCGAGGGTGGGGCCGAGCACCCGGGTGGCGGTGGCCTGGACCTGGCTGACGTTGCGCCGGATGAAGCCGACGGTGTCCGCATCGTAGAGCCTCGCCGCGGCGTTCCTCCCCACGCACACCGGAGCGGCGGCCCCGGCGGCGAGGCAGTCGGTGAAGGGGGAGAGGGCGTCCGCGAACACGTCCTCCTCGGCACGCTGGAATGGCGCGCCGCGGCGGTAGGAGTACTCGCCCTGCAGCGCCCAGCCCGTCGTCCCGATCTCGGTGTTGAAGCTGACGCCGAAGAGCTGGATGTCCTCCGGGTACTCGACGAAGTAGTGCCCGGTCCTGGCGTAGGCGTCGATGCCCGCGGCCGGAGCGACGCCACCGGCGGCGGCCGACACCTGCGCCCGCGCCTGCGCCTCGGCGCCCATGGCGAGGGCAACGCATTGCGGGGAGGCGTCGGGAGACGGGCACCCCGCCTGTTGCAGGGCATCGGTCACGATTCCACGAACGATCGCCGGGACGGCGGCGGCCACCTCTCCGGCGCGGGCCAGTCCAGTCCGTACCCCCTGGAGCGTTCCCGTACGCGCGGCGACGAGCGGCAGGCGGCTGTGGTAGTTCACGTAGTAGAAGCCGAAGTCGGTATTGCCCAGCTCCTCGGCGAGATAGCGAAGCGCGATGCCCCACTGGCCCGAGTCACCGGCCTCGTGGTCCTCCCCACGCGCCGCGTGCAGGAAATCGGGGTCCGGCCCGTAACCGAAGAGCGCGAAACCTGGGAAGAGCTCGCTGTCCGTGGTGAGGCCGGTGTCGCCGAGGTCCTCCGTGCCGGGGAGGGGAATCGCCGCGCTACTCGCCCCCGGTCCCACGTAGTCGGTGACGGAGAAGAAGCTTCCGACGGGATCGATCCGGGTCTGCTCCCAGTCGAGCTGGTAGAAGCCCTCCACCGAGAGAACGTCGGTGGGCGCCACCGAGGCCGAGACCATCGTCACCGGCAGCAGCGCCTCGCGCAGCTCCGCGCCCGGAAGCCGGATCTTGCTCACGTCGAAGGGGTTGACGACGCTGATTCCGTTCTGGATGAAGGTGCTCTCGCCCCAGTTGAGCACGTGCCGGCCGAAGCGGAGATCGAGGGCGGTATCGCCGAGGTCGAATGCGCCGGTGACGTAGAGGTCGAGCACTTCCACGTCCTTGCCCACCCGCTCCTTCGCGGCGGCGCTCAGGGGAGTGTTGTCCCGCCGGCCGTTCTCGTTCTCGAAGTCGAGGAACCCGGTGACCCGGGCGAAGGCGCCGAAGCCGCCGGTCCCGACATCGAGCTCGGTGGTGAACTTGGAGGTGTTGCTGACGAGCCCGCGGTCGTAGTTGCGGTTTCCGTCGTTGTCGTTGACCCCGGCGGCCAGCTCGAGGTCACGCTTGCCGACCCGGAACGTCAACCCGTGCGAAAGGGTGGTATCCAGGCTCCCCCGCAGGTCTCCCTCGGCGAACAGCTCGACGGCCGGCGCGGGCACCGCGAACAGGATGCAGCCGAGCATGGCGGCACCCGTCGAAACGTGTAGAAGGGTGGATCGATCTTCCCGGCGCCGTCCGTTTCGGCGCCACGGCCTGCACGTCTGGAGCTCGCACGCGCGGCCCCGATTCTCGAGGTCTCTCATGAATGTCTCCCATCGAGCAAAGGGCGTGCCGCGTCGCCCCGTCTCCGACCCGGTGCCGGTGTTGCCCGCCCCGAATCACGTATTCCGGGCGATCCTGCCAGAAAACTCACTATTTTTCATATTTCGATCGGAAGCGGTCGAAGGGTGCGGGCGCGGCAAGGACTTCTGCATGGGGTGGGGTGCCCGCGAAACGGTCTGCCCTTGACGGTCCCGCTCGAAGCGCCCGCCCGGAAGAATCGCCGACTCTCGTGCCTCCACGAGCGGATCGGCGTTCGCCGGCCAGGAACTCGGCGGTGTTCCCGGGGGGATGGTCACCGCGCCCGGCCGGCGGAATCAGCGCCCGCGCCTCGTCAGCCAGGCACCGAGCGCGGGGAGGAGGAGCACCGCACCGACCATGTTCACCAGGAACATGAAGGTCAGCACGGTGCCCATGTCGGCCTGGAACTTGAGGGGGGCGACGATCCAGGTCGCGACCCCCGCGGCCAGGGTCAGCCCCGTCAGCACCACGCCGGCGCCGGTGGTGGCGAGGGTGCGCTCGTAGGCCGCCGCGAAGTCGAGTCCGTCGGCGAGGTGGCTGCGCAACCGCCCGTAGATGTAGATCCCGTAGTCCACCCCGATCCCGACCCCGAGGGCGACCACCGGAAGGGTCGAGACCTTGAGTCCGATCTCGAGCCGCGACATGAGCGCGTAGGCGAGCAGGGAGACGGCGGCGAGGGGCACGATGATGCACACCGTCGCCGCGACCGAGCGGAACGAGACGAGGCACAGCACGATGACCGCGGCATAGACGTAGCCGAGGATCGGGAACTGAGCGGCCTCGACCTCCTCGTTGGTCGCCGCCATGACCCCCACGTTGCCGGCGGCAAGGCGAAAGGTGATGCGTTCGTTCGGGTTGGCCGCGTTGAACGCCTTCACCGCGTCCACCGCCCGCTCGATCGTCTCCGCCCGGTGGTCGGCGGTGTAGATGGAGACCGGCATCACGCTGCAGTCGAGGTTCAGCAGTCCGCTCGAGGTCGGCACCGGCGAGACGGATTGCACGAGCGAGTATTGGTTTCGCGGCAGGGTCCGCCACTTGAGATTGCCTTCGTTCCAGTTCGAGTTGATGTTCCGGGCGATTCGCGCGAGCGAGAGCACGGACTGGACCCCGTCCACGTTGCGCATGTGCCACTCGAAGTCGCCGAGCGTGCTCATCACCTCGTAGTCGATGCATCCTTCGGCCACCGTCTCCGCGATCACCGTCAGCACGTCCACCCCGATCTCGAATCGCTCGGTGATGACGGCGGTATCGCGGTTGTACACGGAGTCCGCGCGCAGCTCCGGAACCCCCCGTTGCTCGTCGCCGATCCGGACCTCGGTGGCGGGTCCGGCGGCGACCGCGACGAGGACCGCCGCCACCGCGACGACCACCGCCGCGGGACCCCGGCGCGCGACCCGCGCGACGCGAGACCAGAGTGGAAGCAGCCGCGCGTCGCGGGCCCGCGCCGCGCGCCGCTCCGCGTCGCCCGCCTCGTGGTAGGAGAGCAGCACGGGCAGCAGGGCGAGGTTGGTGAGGATGATCGCGGCCACCCCGAGGCTCGCCGCCACCGCGATCTCGCGAATGACCTGCACCTCGATGAAGGAGACGGTGATGAACCCGACCGAGTCCGAAGCGAGGGCCACCGTCCCGGGCAGCAGCAGCCGGCGAAAGCTCGTGCGTGCGGCGTCGAGGCCGCGCGCGCCGTCAATCGTCTCCGCCCGGACCGCGCTCACCATCTGGACGCCGTGGCTGACCCCGATCGCGAACACCAGGAACGGCACCAGGATGGACATCGGGTCGATCCCGAAGCCGAGGGCGGTGAGCCCGCCGAGCTGCCACACGACGGCGACGAGGGAGCAGGCGAGCGGCGGCACGGTGAGGCGGACCGAACGCGTGTAGAGGTACACGAACAGGGCCGTGACGAGGAACGCGACCCCGAAGAACGCAATGACCCGGATCGCGCCCGCCGCGATGTCCCCGACGACCTTGGCGAACCCGATGACATGCACGTTCGCCACCGGTTCGGAGCCGGCCATCGCCCGGCTGCGGATGCGCTCGAGCTCGTGCGCGACCTCGATGTAGTCGAGCCGCTCGCCGGTGTTCGGATGGAACTCCTGAAGCTTCGCGCTGACGATCGCCCCGGAGAAGTCGTTCGCCACCAGGCGCCCGACGATGCCGGCCTTGATGATGTTCTCGCGCACCCGGGCAAGGCCGGCCTCGGTCGGCTCGAAATCCGCCGGCACGACGTTGCCGGCCGCGATGCCGTCCTCGACCACCTCGATGAAGCGCACGTTCGGCGTCACGAGGGAGTAGACCTGGGTCCGATCCACCCCGGGCAGGAAGAACACCGCGTCGGTCACTTCGCGCAGCTTCGCGAAGAACTCGGGGGTGAACATGTCGCCCTCGCGTGCGACGAGCGCGATCAGCACCCGGTCCGCGCCGCCGAACTCGTCGCGGTGCTCGAGGAAGGTCTGCATGTACTCGTGCCCGAGCGGTACGAGCTTGGTGAAGCCGGCATCCACCCGGATGCCCGACGCGAGCCACCCCATCGCCAGGGTGACGAGGAGGAAGGCCGCGAGCACGAGACGCCGGCGCGCGAAGAGCAGGGCTTCGAGGCGGGCGGTCAAGGCGCGGCTCGGTGCGTTCCGGGCGAGGTGGCCGTGCACCGGCTCATGTCACGTCGCCGCCGCGCCGCTGCGCTCGGAGGCGACCGACCCGACTCGTCCCGGGCGATCGGAATGCGCCCGACTGTCGGCACCTACTCGACCGGAGGCAGGCGACGGACGCCGAATTCGCCGACGATGAGCGACCCGCCACCGGCGAGCGGTACCGCCGCGGAAACCCCCTGGCGCGAGGGCAGTCGGGTCAGCGCGACGCTGCGGCCATCATCGCGGCTCGTCAGCAGGGTTCCATCGAGGCCGGTCATCAGCACGATTCCGGACGGCAGCCTGATCGCACCCGTCAAGGTCGCATTCGAGCCGGACGCGACCCGCGTCCAGGTCTCGCCCGCGTCGGGCGAACGAAAGAGGTGTCCGCGAAGACCGGTCAGCAGCACCGCGTCCGCATCGAGCGCAAGGGCCCCGAACCACGAGCCGAGGTAGGGAGGGGACAGCTCCACCCACGTCTCGCCGTCATCGTCGGATCGGTATGCGACTCCCGCTTCGGCCGCGAGATACAACCGCTTCGCGCCGGCCGGGGCCAGCGCGTTCAGGTGGTAGTCGTCCTGGCTGATCGCCCTCGCGCTCCACGTGTCGCCGCCATCGTCCGTCGCGAGGAAGAAGCCGTAGGCTCCGACCGCAAACCCGCGGTGCTCGTCGCGGAACCACACGTCGAGCAGGGGGCGCTCCTCCTCGGGCGCCTGGTGGACGAGCTGCCAGGTCTCGCCGCCGTCGCGGGTGCGAAGGATCACCGCGTCGTGCCCGACCGCCCACCCCGAGCGCTCGTCGTGCAGGTGCACGGCGGTGAGGAGGGCGCGGGTCGGGGTTCGGGCCAGCTTCCAGCTTTCCCCGCCGTCGGCGGAGACGATGACCCGTCCGCGCTCCCCGACCGCCACCACTCTCGGTCCGGCGACCGCCGCATCGAGGAGCAGCGACTCGACGGCAAGCGGATCGTCGGGCGGGGTCGGATCGTCCGCTCCGGCCGGCGTGAGGCTCGGCGTTCCGAGGAGGGCCGCGAGCAGCCCGGCGAGCGCAATGCGCCGCACGGGGCGGGCATCGGACCTCGTCCGCCCGGCTTCCGTTGCGGACACCTCCGACGAAGCGGGTCCCGGCCCGCCCGGGCGCCGTCGCCGCCGAGGGATCCCGAAGGAGCGGTGGCGATTCATCCTCGGAGAATGGCCATCCGGACGCCCGGGCCGGTCCGCGGTCCGCTCACCGCCGGCCTTCGCGGCGCAGGGCGCCCGGCGTGAAGTCCCGGGAGGTGAAGTCGAGATCCCACGCGCACATCGGAAATTCGTTGTCTAGCCCGGAGGCGAAGTAGCGCCCCGCCTGGAGGTCGGTGTGCACCGTGAGGGTCGGCCACACGAGCGGCTTCTCGTAGTAGTTGATCACGTGGCCCTCCGACACGCGCCAGAGCTGGTCGCGATTGTCGTAGATGTCGGCGACGAGAATCGACCAGGAGTCCTCGTCCACGTAGAACGTGCGCCGCTTGTAGAGATGCGTCGTGCCGTCCTTGAGGGTCGCCTCGACCACCCACACCCGATGGAGCTCGTAGCGAAGGTGCTCCGGGTCTACGTGCAGCGGCTTCAGAACGTCGGTGAACGCGAGGTCGTCACCGTGGAGCCGGTACGCGTTGTACGGAACGTACATCTCGCGCTTTCCGGCGAGGGTCCAGTGGTAGCGGTCCACCACTCCGTTGAACATGTCGACCTGATCGGCGGTACGCAGCCCGTCGGAAATGGAGCCGGGGTTGTCGTAGGCGACGTTCGGCGCCCGGCGTACCCGCCGCTGGCCGGGGTTGTACACCCATGCCCGGCGCGTCTCGCGGACCTGGTTGATGGTCTCGTGCACGAGGAGAAGGTCGCCGGCGAGCCGGGGCGGGGCCAAGACCCTCTGCTTGTACAGGATCATCGTGTTGCCGAGCGCCGCGCGGGTCATGCCCGGCAGCGAGTAGCGAAGCTCGACCTCGACCCGGCTCTTGACGAGGGTGTAGGCCCCGCCGCGGGTCACCGCGGCCTGGCCGACGATGCACGACACCGATTCGCCCCGGTAGCGCAGCAGGTGGTTCCAGATCACCTCGAGGCCGCTCTCCGGGATCGGGAACGGAATGCCGATGACGGCCCCGCCGACGCCGTTGCCGTCGTCCACGAGCTCCGCGGCGGCCGCCGCGGCGCGGGGGGGGGCGTCGAGCCGCGGCGGGGCGGACGCGGTCCGCCGGGGCGGGGGGACCGGCCCGACGTGGCGCGGGGGGGGTGGCGTCGTAGATCCGCGGCGGGGCGGACGCGCTCCGTCGGGTCGGATAGACCGGCATGCGGAACGTCGGATAGGTCTCGAGCATGCGCTGGTGACCGACCGAGAGCCGATCGCGGTGCTCGTCGAGGTTCCCGGCGTCGATGACGAAGAGCGGCTCGTCGCCGGCGTACGGGTCGCGGTGGTGCTGGCCGACGGTGTAGCCCTCCGGCGGCCGCGTGATGCCGCCGGTCCATTCGGGGATGGTGCCCTCCGCGTTGCCGGCCCGCTCCGCCCCGAGCGGCGTCAGATCGCGGCCGAGCCGCGCGATCTCCTCGGTGGAGACCCCGGCGGCGGCGGGGTGAGCGGCGACCCACCCGAGCGCGAGGGCGGCGGCGGTTCGAACAAGGCTCCGGCTCCCGGCATGCATTGCACGCGCCCTCAGAAGGAGAACTTGACTGACGCGGAGAGGAAGTCGCGGTCGTACCGCGTGTCGCTCCGGCCGCCATACATCGTGAGGCCGACATTGGCCTGCCAGCGCTTGAGGTAGTCGGCGCCGACGCCGACGGTGAGCGCGGTCCGGCCTTCGGCGAACTGACCGATGGGGGTCGGGCCGTTGCCGTCCACGTCGTGTCCCCATTGCACGAAGGGAAACAGCCCGACCGCCCCGATCGCGTTGCTGTACCGCAGACGGGCCGAGATCCGGTATCCCCAGGACAGCGAGTCGGCGTCGGCGCTCTCTTCGGAGTCGGACAGACGGCGCGGCCGGGCGGGACTCTCGATGCGATGCCCCTGCGTCAGTCCGTGCACCCGCATGATCGCGACCTCGGACGCCACGGTCAGGCCGTCGGCTCCGAGTCGGGGCCCGAACGCCTTCGTCGCGGTGACCTGGACCTGGCTCACGTCGTGCCGGGCGTACCCGACGACATCGTCGGGCCGGTGCTGCTCGATGTGCTCGCTCAGGGATCGCGCGAAATAGGCCGACGGGAGGACCTCTCCCGTCCTCGGATTCCGGTCACAGGTCTCTTCTGCGGGGGCTCTCACGCATCCGGCCAGCTCGAGCGCTTCGGAAATCGGGAGAATGCCCTCGCCGACCAGAACGTCCTGGGCGCGCTGCAGCGGGGTGTCGATGTGCAGGGTGTACTCGCCCTGCAAGGTCCACCCGGACGCTCCGAGCTCCGTGTTGAAGCTCAGGCCGAAAAATCGAATGCCCTCGGGGTACTCGAGAAAGTAGTGCCCGGTTGCACCCCGGCGGTCCACGGTCTCGGCGTACCGATCGATTGCGAGCGCGGTCGCGATGCCCGAAACCCGCGGTCCGACCTGCCTTTCCACTTCCGCTGTCACCCTTCTTTCGATGAGCGCCGGGGCGGCGGCGCGTTCGAGCGTTCCGGCCGCGACCGCGGCCATGACCCTCGCGGTGACCTCCCTCGTCACCTCCGGGGCGACCGAGCCGGCAAGAGCGGTCGAAGTCGCAGAGCCCGGCGCGCCGACCGCCCCCGCGGCCGCGAGCCCGGCCTGGATTGCTGCCGTGCCGGCGGTGCGCGCGGAGATGAGCGGGAGGCGGCTGTGGTAGCGGCCGAAGTACAGGCCGAGCTCGGTTTGGTTCAAGTCTTCGGCGAGATGGCGCAGCGCGACCCCCCACTGGCCCGAGTCGCCCGAAAGACGGTCCGGGCCGCGCGCCACGCTCATGAAATCGGGCTCGTGTGCGCGATAGGGCGGCAGCCGGGAACGGGCGAGGTCCGCGTTGATGGCCGGGGTGAGCCGCCCGAAGCCGAACTCGCGGTCGACTTCGCTGCCGTACGCACCCAGGAGCGGCCGGAACCGTTCGCTGTTGACCACCACCTCGGTCGCCCCCGGGCCGGCCACGTCGTTCGTCGAGAAGAAGCTGCCGACCGGGTCGAGCACCGTCTCCTCCCACTCGAGCTGGTAGAAGCCCTCCACCGTCAGGGTGTCGCTCGGGGCCGCCGACACCGAGACCATCGAAACCGGTGCGAGGGCCTCGCGCAGCTCCGAGCCCGGCAGCCGGAGCTTGCCGACGTCGTAGCGATTGAACGCATTGATGCCGCCGCCGATGAAGGTGCTCTCGCCCCAGTTCAGCACGTGTCTCCCGAGGCGCAGATCGACCGGCGCGCCGCCCGGCTCGAAGGCGCCGGTGACGTAGGCGTCGAGGACTTCGAAGTCCTTTCCGACGATGTCCTTCGCTTCTCCGCTCAACGGGGTGCGGGCGCGCGCGCCGTTCTCGTTCTCGAAGTCGACGAATCCGGTGGCGCGCAGGAATGCGCCGAAGCGCCGGTTGCCGAGGTCGAGGTCGGTGGTGACCTTGGAGGTGTTGCTCACCACACCCCGGCCGTAGTTGAGATTCCCGTCGTTGGAGTTGGCGGACCGGAAGTCATTGACCCTTGCCTCGCGCCCCTCGATGCGAAACGTCAGGCCATGCGACAAGGTGGTGTCGAGGGTTCCCTCGAGCGCGCCCTCGCCGAATTCGATGGCGGGCGCGGACAGCGCGAACAGCAGGCAACCGAGCGCGGCGGTGCCCGCCGGAATGCCGAAGAACACGGAACGATCCGCCGGCCGCCGGCCGCTTCGACGCCACGGTCGACCCGTGCGGAGCCCGCCCGCGGAGCCCCGACCCTCAAGGTCGTGCATGCGCTCCCTCCATCGAGCAATGGGCGTGCCGCGTCGCCCCGTGATTGACCCGGAGTCGAGGACGTCCGCCCCAGGTCACGTCGTGCGGGCGATCCTGCCAGAAACTTCGACTTCTTTCATGTTTCGCGCGAACGTGGGCGCAGCGCGAAGGCACGGCGATGAATCTCCGCCTTTTCCGCTTCCGGTGGTTCGGTTCCCCCCCCGCGAGCGCGAGCCGTGCGCTCGGGAACGACTTGCCACGCTGCACGGCCGGCTCCGGTGGCATGCGCGGGGAGTCGGCATGACGGCGTTCCGGATTGGTCTCGTTCCGGAGAACGATCGGACGAACGGGTGGCCGGCGCGCCGTTCCGGCGCACGCCGCGAGCTTCCCCCTTCCGGAGCCGTCACGGCCGCCGGCCGCTCGGTGAGGAAAACACCGTGGATCGATGCGAAACTACGCGCGCGCGGCGGGTCCTCGCCGCCCCCGACACACAGCACCCGCGCGTACGGGTGCGGGAGGAGGAGGAGATGTCCCTGGTCTGGCTCGATCACGTGAACCTGCGCACCGCCCGGCTCGAGGAGATGCGAAGGTTCTATTCCGATGTCCTCGGGCTCGAGGACGGCCAGCGTCCCGACTTCGGTTTCGACGGGGCCTGGCTCTACCTCGGCGACAAGGCGTGCGTCCACCTCGTCCCCGCGAAGAAGACCCCGGCCGCGAAAGACCCCGGCATCGAGCACTTCGCTTTCCGCTCGCTCGGGGCGGCGGACATGGTCCGCAAGCTCCAGCGCAACGGCATCGGGTTCTGGGTCCTCGCGCGCAGGAAGCTCGGCGTGCTCCAGATCAACCTCCACGATCCGGACGGCAACCACATCGAGCTCGCGTACCCGGGGCGCGAGATCACGACCCTTCCCAAGAAGTACCAGGCGGACGGAAAGCCCGTCGCGTACGAGCCGCCCCGGCAACGGGCGGCATAGCATTCGGCCGGGGAATCCGCCCTTCGTCCGGAACCGGGCGCCGCGCCGGCAACCGCGGCAGGAGGATCCTTGCATGCCCATCGACTCGGCCCTCGTCGGCGCCAGCACGAATTCCCACCGGCACGAGGTGGACGCGCGCTGGACCATGGCCTTCAGCGCGGCCCTTGGTGACACCGGGCCGCACTACCTCGACACGACCGGCGACGTCGTCGCCCATCCCCTTTTCCCCATCGCGCCGGAGTGGGCGGTACACCTCGAAGGGCGCGACCGGTTCGCCGCCAATGGGCTCACCCCCGACGAGCGGCTGAAGAGCGTGCACGCCACCCACGACTGTCACGTCCACCGGCTCGTGCGCCCCGGAGACCGTCTCGACACGCGGGCCACCACGGTGCTCGCGGAAGAGCGGCGGCCCGGCGCCTACGTGGTGACCCGTCTCGACACCACCGACGCGAACGGCGAACCGGTGTGCACGACCTGGCAGGCGAGCGTTTATCGGGGGGTCGCGGTCGCCGGCGGGGACCGGGGGCACGCGCAGCCCCCGCCACTGCCCGCCGCCGTCGGCGCGAATGGCGGGTCGGCGCCGCTCGTCGAAATACCGGTGCCGGTGGCCGCCAACCTCGCGCACGTGTACAGCGAGTGCGCCCGCATCTGGAACCCCATCCACACCGACGTGGACGTGGCCCGGCGCATGGGGTTGCCGGACATCATCCTGCATGGGAGCGCGACCCTCGCGCTCGCCGTCTCGCGCGTTGTCGACCACGCGGCGGGCGGCGATCCGAACCGGGTCCGTCGCCTCGGTGGCATGTTCCGGGGGATGGTCCTCATGCCGAGCGAGATCCGCCTGCGGGTGTTTGCGGACGAGGTGGGCGACGACGGGCGGGTCGTCGCCTGGGACCTCCTGAACGCCGAGGGCCGGGCCGCGATCACGAAGGGCTTCGTCGTCCTCGCCCCATAGTCGCGACCGGTGCGGCCGGTCCCGGCGGACACCGATTCGCCGGGGTTCTTCCTGGCGCGGGCGAGACTGGATGGCTCGTTCCGGGCGCGGCGACGGGCATCGGCGCTACCGTCGGCCTCCCGCGGGGCCCGCGAACGGCACCTTCATCGGACCGATGGCGGTCATGTCGATCTCGATGAGGACCGGCCCCGGGCGGGCGAACGCCTCGTCGACCCCGGACTCGAAGCCCGCGGAAGCGGCGATGCGCCGGTAGTCCAGTCCGCAGGCGGCCGCAAGGGCGGCGAAGTCGGGGGTGGCGAGGTCGACGAAGCGACGGCGTCCCCCGTACTCGGCGTCCTGGATGTTGCGGATGACCCCGTAGCCGCGGTCGTTCATGACCACGAGGGCGAGGTCGACCCCCGTCTCCACCGCGGTCATCAGCTCGCCCGGGTTGAGCATGAGACCGCCGTCGCCGGTGAGGCACACGACCTTGCGTTCCGGCGCCCCCACCGCCGCCCCGATCGCGAGGGCGAGTCCCTGGCCGATGCCGCCCCCGGCCGGATGGAGGGCGTTGCGTGGCGTGTGGACCTTCACGAGGCGGTTGCCCCACGTGCTGTTCGCAACGGTGATGTCGCGCACCCAGAGCGCGTCGCGGCCCATGGCGGCGGCAAGCGCGTCGGCGAGTCCGTCGTAGGGGGCGACTGCGCTTCGCAATCGGGCTTGCGCCGCGTCCCGCGCCCGGCGCAAGTCGTTCGCGAATGCGGGATCCGGTTCGAATGCGCCGGCCAGACGATCGGCCAGGCCGTCGAGGACGGCGGCGGCATCGCCCGGCACGAAGCCGTCGACCGGGTAGGCGAGCCGGCCACGGGCGGCCGGGTCGACGTCGACCCGAAGGAGCGGAGCCGGCAGCTTCAACCGATACGTTCGGGTGTCGTTGCTTCGAAGCCGCGACCCGACCACGAGCATGAGGTCCGAAGTCGAGTAGAACGCCTCCACGTCGGGGGACTGGTTGAAGGCGCCGAGCGAGAGGGGATGGTCCTCGGGCACGACGCCTCGCCCCCGCACGCTCGTGACGATGCCGACGCCGAGGTCGGCGAGGCGCCGAGCGCCGGGTCCGGCATGCCGAGCCCCGCCACCCAGCCACAGAAGCGGCCGGCGGGCCGCGGCGAGGCGTTCGGCGAGCCGGTCGAGCTCATCCGCGTCCGGACGGGGGGGGCGCACGCGCGGGGCCGAGAAGTCGTCGGGGAGGCGGGCCGGGCCCGCCTGGACATCGGCCGGGATCTCGACGCTCACCGGGCCGCGCGGCGGGGTGAGCGCGACCGTCACCGCCTTGCGCAGAACATCCGCGCACGTTCCGGGTTCGGTCACGCGGTACGCCGCCTTCGAGATTGCGGCCAGCAACTCGAGCTGCCCCTCGGTCTCGTGGATGAATCCGTGGCCGCGGTCGAGGTGGGGGGTATCGACCTGGCCGGTCAGGTGGAGGAGGGGAGTCTCGGCGGACCGCGCTTCGACGAGCGCTCCCGCCGCGTTGCCGCAGCCGGTGCCGGTGCTCGTCACCGCAACCCCGAGGGAGTCGCGGACCCGGGCGTGGCCGTCCGCCATGTTCACCGCCCCCGCTTCGCCGCGCGAGGGAACGAAGCGGAGCCGGCCGCGCCGGCCGATCGCATCGAGAATGGCCATGTTGTGAACGCTGATGACGCCGAACGCGGCGGTGACGCCGCATGCCTCGAGAAAGGCGGCGACCACGTCTCCGGTGGTGGGGCGCGGCTCAGCCAAGGCGCCGCGATCGCTCCGGGAGGTGTTCGGCCGGTTCCCGCCAGCCAAGGCGTCTCGAAATCTCGCCCGCCGTTTCGCATACCGCGCCGACGACTTCGGTCTCGAGGCGCTCGCGGTCGAACTGGGCGTCGGGGCCGGTGAAGTTGATGGCGGCGGCGACGTCGCCCGCGGCGTTTCGCACCGGGGCGCCGACGCTCGCGATCCCGGCTTCGAAACCGGCCACGCTGAGCGCGTAGCCGCGCCGCCGGACCTCGCTGACCTGGCGTTCGAGCGCCTCGACCGTGGTCGCGGTCGCCGCGGTGGCGCGCGTGAGCGGTGATTCGCCGAAGCGGTCGCGCAGCGAAGCGGCGTCCTCATCGCCAAGGAGCACCCGGCCCATCACGGTCGCGTGGGCGGGGAGGCGCGTGCCCGCCCGAACGTTGCTCACGAGGCGGTTCGATCCCGCAACCCGCAGCAGGTAGACCGCGTCGGTGCCGTCGAGGATCGCGAGGTGGGTGGAGCCGCCGGTGCGCGCGCTCAACCGCTGGAGCGGCGCGTGGGCGATGTCGACGAGCTCCTGCGAGTCGAGGAACTCGAACCCGAGGTGGAGGACTCGGGCGCCCAACCGAAAGGTCTTGTGGGGATGGGCGCGGTCGAGGTAGCCGAGCTGCTCGAGAGTGACGACGAGCCGGTACGTGGTGGAACGCGGGAGGCCGGCCTCGGCCGCCAGCTCGGCGAGGCTCCATTCCGGCCGGACGCGGTCGAACAGCTCGAGCAGCCGCAGGCCCCGGGCGAGCCCCGGCACGATGTACCGACCGGCGTCCGTCCCGGTCATTGTTCGTTCAGGAAACCGCGCACGGCGGCGTTGAACGCGGCCGGTTTCTCGATGTAGCTCAGGTGACCGGCGCCCGGGATCTCCCGATAGCGCCCCCCGGCCGTGGCGGCCGCGAGCGCGCGGCTCCCGGCGGGCGGGGTGACGGTATCCTCGGCGCCCGCAAGCACGAGGGCGGGTGCCGCGATGTTGCCCGCATCGGTGCGGAGGTCTCCCTGGGCGAGCACCGCGACCGCTTGCCGGTACCCGTCCGGGTCGATCTCGGCCATTGCCGCGCGCGCGCGTTCGAGCTGCCCCGGTGTAGCCGCCGGGGACATCAGGCGCGGAGCGCGCCGGGCGGCGAACCCGTCCGGGCCGAGGGCGGCGAGATCGTCAAGCCGGGACTGCGCGGCCGGGGGAAGCGGTGCGCCCGGATCCGTGCGGTGTCCGAGCGCGGGGGCGGCGAGGATGAGGCGCTCCACCCGGTGCGGCCACGCGGCGGTGAAGGCGCCGGCAATGAGCGCCCCGAGCGAGTGTCCGAGGAGGGCGATGCGGTCGAGGCCAAGGCCGTCGAGGAACCGGGCGAGCCGCCCGGCGTAGTCCGCCGCCGCAGGACGCGGCGCCGCGACCGGCGTCGAATCTCCGTAGCCCGGCGCATCCCAGGCCACCACCTCGCGAACGTCGCCGAGCTCGGCGAGCTGGTCGCGCCAGGAGCGGGCGTTCGAGCCGATGCCGTGCAGGAGCACGAGCGGTGGGATGGCGCCGGACCCGGCGGCGCAATAGCTGAAGCGCACCCCGTCCACCTCGAGGTGCCGGCGCACCGGGGCCGTGTCGACCTCCACCCTCGCGCTCAAGTGAGGACGAAGCCGCCGTTGACGGGCAGCACCTGGCCGGTGATGAAGCCCGCGCCGTCGCTCAGCAGGAAGACCACCGCGCCGACCACGTCCGCCGGATACTGGGCGCGAGGGATCGCCCGGCCGGTCTCGTAGAGCTCGTGACGCTCGCGCGGCACGTACTCGGTCGCTTCCACCCGCACCAGGCCGGGCGCGAGCGCGTTGACGGTGACCCCGTCCGTGCCAAGCTCGCGCGCGAGCGAGCGGGTCATCGCGATGACCGCGCCCTTGCTCGCGACGTAGTGGAGCAGGCGCGGGGCGCCCCAGAGCGCGGTATCGGAGGCGAGGTTGACGATGCGCCCCCCCGCCTCCGATCGGCGAAGCAGCCCGGCAAGCGCGCGCACCACGAGCCACGTGCCGCGGACGTTGACGGTCATCACTCGATCCCAGGTCGCTACGTCGATCTCCTCGAAGGTCTTTCCTCCGATGCCGGTCGCCACCGCCGCGTTGTTGACGAGCCCGTCCACCCGGCCGAAGTCGCCGGCGATCCGGTCGGAGAGCGCGGTGACCGATGCGGGGGAGGCGATGTCCACCGGCGCGAACGATGCGTGGTGTCCGGCGCGGGCGAGCGCGGCCGCGGCCGCGCCGCCCGCTTCCGCATCGACGTCGGCAAGGACGACCGCCGCCCCGGCCTCGCAGCACGCGGTGGCGAACGCCAGCCCGAGCCCCCGGCCTGCGCCGGTCACGACGACGATGCGACCGTCGAGCACTCCCATGGGTGCCGGCCGATCCGGACCGAGGTCAGGTCTGCGGGCGCCGGACGCCAGCGAGCGGATGGTCGGGCGGGTAGGTGGGGCGCTCCGGGCGGGCCGTCCCGAGCATCACGCACATTAGCGCCTCCTCGAGCCCCTCGTTGATGAGCCCGCGGTAGACCCCGGGGGGCACGGAGACGAGATCGCGCTCGCCGAGCACCGACTCCCAGCGCTCGCCCTCGGCCTCGAACATCATCCGGATGCGGTGACCGCGCACGATGAAGAAGACCTCCTCGACGTCCCGGTGGACGTGCATCGGCCCTTCGCAACCGGCCGGAAGCACCATCGTCGAGAACGTGAAGTGCTCCGCCGGCACGGCATTGGCGTCCTTCGCGACGCCCGTGCCGCCGGTCCCGACGTAGCGCATCTGCGCGCGCCGGTACTTCGGATCGAAGTCCGCCTGGAACTTCAGCGCGTCCCAGTCCAGGGTGCGGGTCTCGTAGCGTGCGATCCGCGTCGCGAGCCAGTCGGCGAGCGACTGGCCATCCGGCACGACCCCGGCCGCGGCCACGGCCTCGACTGCTCCGGTGCTCATTTCGGTCTACTCCTCTCTCAGAACTGTTGATAGGTGCGACGTGGCAGGTAGTGCAGGACCTGCCGCTCGGCGAAGACGACGGCGACGTAGGCGACGATGCCGATGAGGGTGAGCGCGATAATCGAGACGAAAACCATTGCCGTGTTGCCCGCCCCCTCGCCGAACACCAGAAGGTAGCCGAGTCCCATGTTGCCGCCGACGAGCTCGCCGACCACGACACCGATGACCGCGAGGGTCGCGCCGATGCGAAGCCCCGAGAAGAGCGCCGGCATCGAGGCCCGGAACTCGATCTTCCAGAAGATCTGCGCGCGGCTCGCCTTGAACGATCGGGCGAGGTTGACGAGGTCCGGGTCGACGGCGCGCAACGCCCCGAGGACGTTGACCATGATCGGAAAGAACACGATGAGGATCGCGACCAGGATCTTCGGGGTCACCGTGAACCCGAACCAGAGGACGAAGAGCGGCGCGAACGCGACCTTCGGCGCGATCTGGAGAGCTAGGATGTACGGGGACAGCACGAACTCCGTCGACGGCGACATCCCGAGGACGTAGCCGACGCTCATGCCGAGCACCGCCCCCAGGACGAACCCGGCCGCCACCTCGCCGGCGGTCACCGCGGTGTGGAAGAACACCCGGTCCGTGCCCGTCATGCGAAGGAACTCCTCGAGAACGGACGAGACCGGCGGCAGGATGTAGGGCGGAATCCCCACCGCAGCCGGTCCCCACTCCCAGAGGGCGAGAAACACGGCGAGGAGCGCCGCGCTCGCCGCTCCGAGCCTTCGCTGGCGCTGCACCGCCGCCTCGCCGGGGGACCGGCCGTTCCCCCACTTATTGCACGAACCGGTTCGTGTACAGGTCTTCGACGGGAACCGCCTCGCGCACGATGCCCTCGCCCACGTAGAAGTCCTGGAGCGCCGCGAGCCGGTCCGCATCCATGGCGCCGAGGGTTTCCTGGCCCGGATAGACGTGCTGGTTGTAGAGCCGGAACACCGCCTCCATCGCCTTCTCCTGGCCTTCGTGCTGCGGAACGGCCTTGACGTAGTCCCGCGCCGCCTGCTCCGGATCGGCCATGATGTCCCGCATGCCCTTGAGGGTCGCGCGCACGAGCTTCCCGATGAGCTCGGGCTGCTCGGCGATCACGTCGTCGGCGGCGAGGATCGCCTGCGCCATCGATCGAAAGTGGGCGTCGGCGGGAAAGAGGTTCATCTTCTTTCCCTGCGCCGCGGCGATGGCGATCCAGTCCGGGACGGCCGCCATCGCGTCGGCTTCCCCGGCGATGAAGAGCTTCCAGGTGTTCGAGGGGCCGGCCGCCTGGGCGTCGATGTCGTTGCGGGTGAGGCCGACGCTCGCGAGCATGCCGAGCAGCGCGTAGAACGTCGTGTCCTGGTAGGACATCGTCGTCACCGTGCGGCCCTTCAGGTCCTCCACCCGGTCGATTCCCGCCTCCTGGTCGGTGGCGAGGATCATGAGCGAGCCGCCGCCGAGGACGGCCACCGCCTTCACCGGGATGCCGTTGGCGCGAACGATGAGGGGGGTGTCGCCGATACCGCCCCCGATGACCGCGTTGCCGGCCCCCACCTGCTTCGCGACGTCCACCCCGCCCCGGGCGGCCACGAACTCGACTTCGAGGCCTTCCTCGGCGTAGTAGCCCTTGCCCTTGGCGAGCATCCACGGACCGAAGGCGGGCAGGAAGGCGGGCGCGGGGAGGAGGTAGGTGACCTTCTGCGCGGCCTCGGCGATCGCCGCGGGCGCGATGGCGAGAAGGGCGGCGAGGGCGCCCCCGACAATGGTGCGCGCGAGGCGCGCGATTGCGTCGATGCTGAACATGAGGGAGGTCCTCCAGTGGGTCGGATGAAGAGCGGTCGCGCCAATTGCGCGCCGCGCAAGGCGACGCCACGCTCCCGCGCGGCGGGCCGGCGGCGACGAGCTCACGTCAGGCCGCTTCCACGTCGAGATGCCGGATGTCGAGCGATTCCATGAGGTGAGTGACGTACGCGCCGGCGCGCGGGTGCCGGCGCCGGGCAATCGGAGCGTCGCGATCGGGGAGATCGACGGTGAGCTCCTCGACGATGCGCCCCGGACGGCGGCTCATTACCAGCACCCGGTCGGAGAGGGCGATCGCCTCGGCGAGATCGTGGGTGATGAACAGGGCCGTCTTGGCGTGCTCGGCGAGGCTCCGGGCGAGGTCCTCCTGGAGCACCATCTTGGTCTGGGCGTCGAGGGCCGAGAACGGCTCGTCGAGCAGCAGCACGCGCGGTTCGACGGCAAGGGTGCGGGCGAGGGCCGCGCGCTGGCGCATGCCGCCCGAGAGCTGGTGCGGGTAGCTGTCCGCGAAGTCGGCGATCCGGCACTGGCGAAGGAGAGCGTCCGAGCGTTCGCGCCGCACGTCGACGGGCGCGCCGCGGATCTCGAGGCCGAGCTCGACGTTGGCCCGTACCGTGCGCCAGGGAAGCAGCAGATCCTTCTGGAGCATGAAGGCCACGTGGTCGTTCGGCTCGACGACCGGCTCGCCGCCCGCGAAGACCTCGCCTCCGGTAGGCCGGTCGAGACCGGCGCCGAGGGTGAGAAGGGTCGACTTGCCGCAGCCGCTCGGCCCGATGAGGGAGACCACCTCGCCGTCCGCCACCCGGAGCGAGACGTCCTCTACCGCGGTGACCGCGGGGCTCCGCCGGGAGGCGGCGAAGGTTCTGGTGACCCCGGAGTACTCCAGGACCGGCATCGTCATGGCGATGCAAGCTCGCGCAGGGCGGACCCGAAGGCGTCCTCCGTCCAGGGGCCGCCCCCCGGGTTGGCGACGTCGGATTCGTTCAGGCGCGCGACGATGCCCGGCCGGTCATGGACCTCGGCGGCGAACGTCGCCGTCAGCGCGTCGGCGAGACTCGTCTCGAAGTCGTTCGGGGCGCGCGCGCGATGCTGCCAGCGATACAGGAGGGGTTCGGCGAAGTCCTCGACGGTGCCGGCGTCTCCCTTGCTCCCGCGCGGCTCGGCGAGCCACGGATTGAACTCGAGCTCGCCGTTCGGGCGGGGATGGAACCGTTCCTTGCGCGGGGCGAGCTGCGGGCCATCGGCCGTGCGCGCCTCGCTGTCCGGTCGGCGGCCTCGATCCGTGGCCGTGGCGGTCCCCGTCGCCGCGGGTGCGGCGTCTCCGGCGAGGGCGGTCGCCTGACGCTCCGCCTCCTTCGCGAGGAAGCGCCGTACCCGCGCGAGCCCGGTGTCGTGCTGGTAGAGGAACTCGCTCTCTCGCGCGTCGCCGGCCATCGCCTCGAGCACCAGCCGATCCTGCTCGAGCACGTCCCAGTGCAGGGACTCGAGCCGCATGCGGTACAGGAACCGCCAAAGGTCCCGCTGCCAGCCCGCGACCGCGCGCACCCGCCAGAAGAAGACCTGGCACGTCTCCCGGTCTACCGGGGTCACGAAGCCGACGATGCCGAAGGGGCCACCCGGACCCGCCTCCTTGCCGTAGGGGATCTCGAGGCGCATCCAATGGCCGCCGGAGGCGCCGAACTCCACCCAGTCGAAGTTGACGTTGCGCTGGTCCTCCTTCTCGCAGAGGAAACCGGTGTCGGTCGGGACGACCCGCAGGCGCGCCCGCCGGTTCCCGCTGGCCATCGAGTGCGAGCGCGCGTGCAGATAGGCGCCGTGCATCGGATCCATCACGTTGTCGATGGCGTAGCGGTAGTTGCACCGCCACACGGCAACGCAGAGCATGGTTGCGAAACGCTCGTCGGTCAGTTGCTCGGGGAGGTCGAGCGCGGCCGGCTCGGCGTGCAGGGCATCGCCGAACCACGCGAAGATTGCCCCGCGCACCTCGCGGCAGGGATAGCGGCGGACCGCGGCCTTCCCCGTCAGCGGGCACGATTCGACGGCCGGCACGTCGAGGACGGTGCCGCTCGGGTCGATCTCCACCCCGTGATACCAGCACGCGAGCCGGTCCCCGAGGTTCCAGCCGAGGGACAGGCGCGCCCCCCGGTGGGGGCAGCGGTCCTCGAGGGCGTGGACGGCCCCGTCCCGGTCGCGCCACACGACGATGCGTTCGCCGAGGCGGGTGACTCCGAGGGGGTTCTCGCCGACCTGCCAGCTCGGGGCGATCGGATACCACAGGTTGCGCAGCCCCTCTTCGAGGAGGGCGCCGGCGTCGGCCGCGATCGACGCTTCTTCTGACATCGTCGTCCTCCGCGGGCCGAGACCGTCAGTTTTGTTTCAGATACGAAACAAATTTTCAAGTATCAACCAGTCTAGAATCGCTCCAGGGCGAGCGTCAAGAGTCCCGGCCGGTTCCGTGCACGCCGGGATGCCGCGCGATTGACTCGCCGGAAGGCAATGGGAAGACTACCGGCGAAGGGCCGGGACGCTCGGCGGCCACCGTCCATGCCGGCGCCGGGTGCGTTCATGGGGGAGGGGACGGAATGATCACCGGAATCGACAAGGTCGTGTACGGCGTCGAGGACATGGGGGAGTGCGCCCGCTTCTTCGCTGACTGGGGACTCGCTCCGGCCGGCGAGAGCGACGGCGCCGCCCGTTTCGAGACCCTGGACGGCGGCGAGGTCGAGATTCGTCCGGCCGCCGACCCCTCGCTTCCGCCCGCCTTCGAGGCAGGCTCGACCCTGCGCCGGATCGTGTGGGGAGTCGAGAACGAGGCGGAGCTCGAGGCCCTGCGCGAACGGCTCGCCGCCCACGGTCCCGTCGACTCCGACGAGGAGGGGCCGAGCTGCACCGACCCCAACGGGCTCCGGCTGGGTTTCCGGGTTACCCGGCGGCGCGAACCGGGCGTCGCCGCGACGCCGGTGAACGCCCCCGGTCGGATCGGGCGGATCGATCGGCGTTCCCCCCTCTACGAGCGCGCGAAGCCGATCGAGATCGGCCACGTCGTGCTGTTCACCGCGGCCCTCGATCCGTCCCTCGAGCTCTACCGGGACGTGCTCGGCTTCGTCGTCTCGGACTGGTACCCGGAAGCGGGCTATTTCCTGAGGACCGCGCCGGAAGGCGGGCACCACGACCTGTTCCTCATCACCACTCCGGATGGCCGTCGCGGCCTCAACCACATCGCGTTCACCGTGCGGGACATCCACGAGGTGTTCGGGGGCGGGCTGCACGTCGCGCGCTGCGGCTGGCGCACGGAGATCGGTCCCGGCCGCCACCCCCTCTCGTCCGCCTATTTCTGGTACGTGCACAACCCGGCAGGCGGGCTCGCCGAGTACTACGCCGACGAGGACTGGTGCACCGACGCATGGGAGGCGAGGGCCTGGCAGCGCACCCCCGAGAACTTCGCCGAGTGGGCCATCGCGGGCGGCCTCGACGGCACCACCCGCCGCCAGGCCTCACCCCCCGCCGAGTAGACGCTCCGGACCTGCCCTTACCGAACAGGTGTCGAAGAGAAAACACGCCCGCCCGGTCGGCGTACCAGGGCCTTCGCGGGGTACCCAGCGCGCGAGTGGGCTTCCCGTACCTCACTGACGTTTGCCCTGCCCGCAGATGCCCGCGTCGGGTTCTGGTCCGCAGCCGGGGCGGCGCAGTGGTCCGCGAAGCGTTCAGGGGATATTTCGCCTCTCCACGCAATAGGAATTTTCTTGGCAACAAATTTGTTGCCAAGATTTCCATTGTGAAATCGGTCGATTCGACATGGTCACCGTCGGCGAAGGCGTTGCCCGCCGGGAGAAGAGCCTGGATGCGGCTGAAGAAGCGGGTGCGCAATGAGGGTCCTGGCCACGGGTGGCGGAGACGAAGATCTCGGCAAGGATTTCAATGCGAGACCGGTGCACGCCCCGCCTTCTGAACGGGACGCGCCGTCGCGCGTTCCACGATGCGGCGCGCGGCGGTCGGTCGGAAGGGCGGCGGGGCGGCCGCCGGCGGTGGAGGGGGGCGGTCAGGCGCGGGTGGGGTCGGGGGCGACCCTCACCAGCAGCTTGCCGAAGTTCCGGCCCTCGAGGAGGCCCATGAACGCCCTGGGCGCGTTCTCGATGCCCTCGACCACGTCCTCGCGGTAGCGGACCCGGCCGGTTCGCACCCATTCGCCCATGTCGGAATGGAACGCTTCGGCGTGCTCCGCGAAGTCGTAGACGATGAAGCCGCGGATGAGGAGGCGCTTGGTGAGCGATGCGCGCATGAGGTCGGTGACCGCGGCGGGACCGGAGGGGGGATCCCCGGGCTTCGCGTTGTACTGGGCGATGAGCCCGCACACCGGGACCCGGGCGAAGGGGTTGAGAAGCGGCAGCACCGCCTGGAACACGGGGCCGCCCACGTTCTCGAAATAGACGTCGATGCCGTCCGGACAGGCGCCCGCGAGCGACCCGGCAAGGTCCGGGTCGCGGTGGCTCACGCAGGCGTCGAAGCCGAGCTCGTCGACCACGTAGTCGCACTTTTCCTTCGCGCCCGCGATCCCGACCACCCGGCATCCCTTGATCCGCGCGATCTGGCCGACCACCGCCCCCACCGCGCCCGAGGCGGCGGAGACCACCACCGTCTCGCCTTCCTTCGGCTGGCCGATCCGGAGCAGTCCCATGTAGGCGGTCATCCCCGGCATGCCGAGGACGCCGACCGCGGTCGAAACGGGCGCGTTCGCGGGGTCGATGCGGCGCATGCTGCCGCCCGCCCGCGCCGTCGAGTGGGTCTGCCACCCGGTGAACGAGTTGACGAAGTCGCCCGGCGCGAACCCTGCCGCGCGCGACTCGACGACCTCGCTCACCCCGCCCGCCGGCATCACCGCGCCCAACTCCACTCCCGGCGCGTAGCCCGCGCCGGCCTCGTTCATGCGGCTTCGCATGTACGGGTCGAGCGAGAAATAGATCGTGCGAAGGAGCACTTCGCCGTCTCCCGGGCTCGGGAGCGGCCCTTCCTCGAGACGGAAGTCGGTCTCTTTCGGAGCGCCGTCGGGGTGGGCGGCGAGGACGATGCGTCGGTTCAGGGTCATGCGTTGGCTCCGGTCGCCTGGGCGAGGGTGGGACCGATCTCCCGGTGGAGCACGAGATCGGCGATTTCGTCGAAGTCCGTCGGGTCGCGGTTGAGGATCACGAGGCGCGCGCCGCGGCGCTTCGCGAGGGCGGGGGGGGCGGCGGCGGGGGGGGCCAAGCGGGGCGAGCCGCAGGGGCCGCGCGGCGCGGCGCTGCTCGAGGGGGGGGAAGCGGGCCGCGGGGTAGACCACGAGCGACGAGCCGATCGACACGAAGAGATCGCAGGCGTTCGTCTCCTCCTCCGCGCGGGCCATCTCCGCTTCCGGCATGGCCTGGCCGAAGGAGATGGTCGCGCTCTTGACGTAGCCGCCGCAGTCGCAGACCGGCGCCGCCCCGTCACGCTCGAACCGCTCGCGAATGGCATCGATCTCGTAGCGTTTCGCGCACGCGAGGCAGCGGGCGTAGGTGGTGTTCCCGTGGAGCTCCACCACCCGCTCGTCCGGCACCCCCGACGCCTGGTGCAGGCCGTCGATGTTCTGGGTGATGACGCACGCGGCCTTCCCTCGGCGCACGAGCCGCGCGATCGCGGTGTGCCCCGCGTTGGGCCGCGCGACGCGGAGCGTCTTGTCGGTCTCGAACTTGCGCCGCCACGTCTCGCGGCGCGCCTCGTCCGAGGCCATGAACTCGCGGAAGTCGATCGGCCGGAACCGGGCCCAGATCCCCCCCGGGCTCCGGAAATCGGGAATTCCGGACTCGGTGCTGATCCCCGCCCCGGTGAAGAAGACGATGCGGCGGGCCTCCTCGATCAGCTCACGGAAGCGGGCGACGTCGGGGTGGACCGCGCTGGTCATCGAAAGTTCCACGGGGCTTTCGCCGGGGTCCGGCGCACCTGCCCCCGCAACGTCTCGTCGCGCGGACACGACCCGGCGCGGCGGTCGCGGGGGCGGCCGCCCGGACGGTCCTCGCCGGACGGGGCGCGCATCCGCCCGCCATGCCCCGAGAGCGGCAACCGGCCGGTCACGCGGCCGCGCCCGCGCTCGCCGGGGGCGGAGGCTGCGTCGCGTTCAGCAGCAGCCGGAAGGGAATGAGCAGGGCGAGGACGAATCCCGCCTTGACCGCGAGGTCTCCGAGCGCCCAGGTGACCCAGATCGGGACCTCCCAGGACAGCAGGGCGGTCGCCGGAAGCTCGGTGCCGGCGAACGCGAGCGAGAAGAACAGGGCGGTGTCGAGCACCGAGCCGAGCGCCGACGAGACGAGCGGAGCCTGCCACCACCGCGCGTTTCGGAGGCGATCGAAGACCTGCACGTCGGCAAGCTGGGCGACGAGGAACGCGCTTCCGGAAGCGGCCGCGATGCGCGGGGTCGCGAGCCAGAACGAGAGCACCACCGCGCACGCGAAGCCGGCGAGCACCACCCGCCGCGCCCCCCCCGGCCCGAAGCGCCGGTTCACGAGATCGGTCACCAGGAACGCGAACGGATAGGAGAGGGCGCCCCAGGTGAGCCATTCGCCGAGGGGATGCTGGACGAGCACGTTCGACGCGGTGACCACCACCGCCATCGCCGCGATGCCGAACGCGATGCCGCGAATGCCGAGCGTCCGCCCGCGAATCGAGTCCCCCTCGGGCATGCCCCTCGTCACCGGCGGCGCTGCATGGCCGGGATGACGGTCATTCCGTACGCGTTCAGGGTCTCGTCTTGCCTGTCGTGCATCAGGTAGATCGCGAACTGGTCCACCCCGAGCGCGCGCAGCTCGTCCAGGCGGCGCACGTGGTTGGCCGGCGGACCGAGGATGCAGAAACGGTCCACGATCTCGTCCGGCACGAACTCGGTGTGCACGTTTCCGGCGCGGCCGTGGTCCGAGTAGTCGTAGTCCTGCCGGTCCCGGATGTAGTCGGTGAGCGCGGCCGGAACCCCGGAGCCGTCCTGGCCGTAGCGAGCCACGAGGTCGGCGACGTGGTTCCCGACCATGCCGCCGAACCAGCGCACCTGGTCGCGCTGGTGGGGGAGGTCGTCGCCGACGTAGGCCGGCGCCGCGACGCAGAACCTGAGAGAGTCGGGGTCGCGCCCCGCCGCCTCGGCCGCCTCGCGGACGCTGCCGATGGTCCACGCCGCGATGTCCGGATCGGCGAGCTGCAGGATGAAGCCGTCGCTCCGGCTGCCGCAAAGCGCGAGCGCCTTCGGACCGTAGGCGGCCATCCAGACGTCGAGACTGCCCTCGCTTCGCCACGGGATCTTCTGCGGCTGGCCGCGGTAGGTGACTTCCCGCCCCTCCGCAAGTCCCTTGATGACCCCCATGGCCTCTGAAAGGGTGGCGAGCGAGCAGGGCGGGCGCCCGATGACTCGAAGCGCGGAGTCACCGCGCCCGATTCCGCATACCGTGCGTTCTCCGAACATCTGGTTGAGGGTCGCGAAGAGTGACCCGGTCACCGTCCAGTCCCGGGTCCCCGGATTCGTCACCATCGGTCCCACCTTCATCCGGCGGGTGGAGGAGAGGATCTGGGAGAAGATGACGAATGGCTCCTGCCACAGGATGTGGGAGTCGAATGCCCAGGTGTGCGTGAAGCCGAGGGTCTCGGCCCGCTGGGCAAGGTCGACCGTTCGCGATGCGGGAGGGTCGGTCTGGAGGACGATGCCGAATTCCATGATTCCCATCCGTCTCTGGCTGGGGCAATGGTACCCGCTACGCGTACCGGCCCGGTGAGATGTCGCAATCCTCCCTATGGCCGATCGCCCGTGCGCGCACCGTGCAGCCGTTGGCGGCGCCTGCGCCGCGCGCGCAAGCCGGTCCCGTGTGCGCACGTGACGTGCCCCGCCCGCGAGCCGGTTGCTCTCACGGTTCGTCTCGCCCCGCGCCGGGCGGCCGATTCGGACCGTTCTTCCCCTCCGGCTCGTCCTTCGCTCCGGTGGGCGGCCAGCGCTCCAGGAAGCGATCGATTGCGTCGACCGCGCCGGCCGCGCCCAGCTCCTCGGCCTTGAGGCGGATGATCGCGAGGGTGAGCTCGCTCAGGTCCCGGTCGCGGCGCCGGCGCCGGGCCTCGCGGTGATGGCCGCGGAGCTCGGCGAGCACGTTCGCGTGGGTCATTCGAGGCTGTTCCAGCCGCTGCGCGGTCTCCTCGATCCGTCCGCGGAGCGCGCCGGCCAGCGCGCGCACCTGGTCCACGGGGAAGCGCCGCTCCGCATCGTCGCAGATGTGGATTGCGTCCCGCTCGAGCTTCGCCACTTCGTAGGCTCGGGTGAACGGCCAGAGAATCGCCATGGTCGGGGTGCGGACGTGGTCGGCGCGCGGGATCAGGGGACGTAGCGGTCCAGTCCGCCCGGCGGCATGCGGGGCGGCAGTCCCTTGCGATGGATCTCGCGGAACGAGGCGGGCCCTTCGTGCGCGATGCGCCACACTCCGTCGCCGTTCTCGCGCCAGTACTGCCACCAGCGCCGGCCCCCCGCCCGCTCGGCGGCGAATTCCACGAGGGCCATGGTCGAATCGTCTCCGGCCGCGACCGGGTAGCCGTAGATCCCGACTCCACGGTCCGCGCCATTGACGTCGCCGAGGTGCGCGACCCGGGCCAGCCAGTCCTCGCGAACCCGGTCGTGCTCGTCCGACGCGAGCCAGCGCAGCCGTTCGCCGATGATGACGGGGATGCTCTGCGCCTCGATGGACTCCGCGAGGGCCTCCAGGGCCGGGTTCGAGATCGTGAGGCAGCCCCGGCTCCACCGGGGGGCGCGGCTCTTGAGGCCGCGGGGCTCTCCGTGGATCCAGATCCCGTGACCGTTTCGGCGGCGTCTCTCGTCCCATTCGTTGGGGTAGTTGAGCCCCAGGGCTCCGGCTCCGTAGAGCTCGGGCAGGTATCGATCCCCGATCCACATGGTGATGAAGTAGACCCCGAGCGGGGTCTTGCCGTCACCCTCGCGCCGTTTGGCCGTCCCTCCGCGCCCGATCGAGGCGTACCAGTCTCCCCACATCGTCCACTCTCCCTCCGACCGGTCGAAGAGGTAAAGACGCGAGCGTGCGGCATCCGCGACAACCACCTTGTTGCGATCGGGGGCGGCTTCGATCAGAACGTTCGGAAGGTGTCCGGAAACCGGGCGGTCGAACCAGTATGAGAGCCGGGCGAAGGCTTCGTCGCGCGGCTCCCGGACCGGGCTCGAATCGTCGCCGGGAGAGAGCTCGACCAGGGTCTCGGCGATGTCCTCGGTCTGGAGCAGTGACGCCTCGATGATGCGCGCGGCGAGGAAGTCAGGGTAGCTCGCGGTGACCTGGTAGAGCGACTCGAGCCCGCCCGGCCGGTCCCCGGCGTCGAATCGGTCGAGCGCCGCGAACAGCTCCGCCTCGCGGATGTCCATGCCCGCCGCCGTCGCGGTGCCCAGCACCCACAGCGCCGCCCCGATCGCGATCCCGGCGAGACGCGTCGAACCCCCTGTCCGGGCGCGAGCAAGTCTCAGCGCCGCATCCTCCGCCGTCGTGCTGCACGCCCTTGCATGTATCTTCCTCCACCGCCGCCGATGCCGGTGCCGTCGCCCCGCTCCGCCCCGATCCGGGGCGAACGTCCTGCGGTCGCTTCGCCGCCGGCTGCTTTCTCCCCACCGGGCACGCGGGGTCCGTCGCGACCGCATTGACCTCCCGAAATCCGCGCGGCGGAGACATTCGCGGGGTTGTCCGGACCGCCCCGCGCCTCCCCGAGCCGAGCGAAGCCGGCTACATTCTAGCCGAGGCCCGGTCGTGCGGACGGGGCTGGGGAAACTTGCGAACAAGGGTTGAACGGAAACCTGAAAACCACGTTCAGACAATGGAATTCGATCTATTTTTTAGGTTTCGATTCAATTTCGAATCAGGGGTTCGGGCGTGCCTCCGACTTTGTTTCGGGCCGCACCTCCGGCCCTCGCGGCATGCACCGGGACTCCCGTACTCCCTGACCTGCTCCACCCTTCGTGACGATAGAAAAAGATCGAAACTCGAAGCCTCCCGGGGTCCGTCCTCCGGCTCGACCAGGGAGTCCCGGAGGCGCGCAGCGCGATGTTCCTCGGCCGGCTCGATGTTGTGGGCGAAGCCCGCGAGCGGTGCCGGCGCCGGCGCATCCCGGTTGCGCTGCGCCTTCGGTTCGGCGAGTCTTGCGGCCCGGAACCGATCGGAAGGGAGTGGCGGCGGCGTGTATCTCCATGCGGATCTTCTCCGGCGGGCGGACGCATCGCAGCCGGTGCGAGTCGGGCTCGTCGGCGCCGGCAAGTTCGGCTCGATGTTCCTCGCCCAGGCTCCCGCCACCCCCGGACTGCGGGTTGCCGCGATCGCCGACCTCGAACCGGATCGCGCCCGGGCCGCGTGCCGCACCGTCGGCTGGAGCGAAGCCCTCGTGGCGGACACCGCCTTCACCGACGATGGGGCGTCGCTCGCGGCGCGGACCGACGTCGACGTGGTCGTGGAGGCCACCGGCCGCCCGGAAGCCGGCGTCCGTCATGCCCGCGCCGCGTTCGCGGCGGGGAAGCACATCGTCATGGTGAACGTCGAGGCGGACGTGCTGGCCGGTCCCCTGCTCGCGCGCGAAGCGGAACGGGCCGGGGTGGTCTACACGATGGCGTACGGGGACCAGCCGGCCCTCACCTGCGAGCTCGTCGAATGGGCGCGCTGCTCCGGCTTCGACGTCGTCGCGGCCGGCAAGGGCACCAAGTACCTGCCGAGCTACCACGCCTCCACCCCCGACACCGTCTGGGAGCACTACGGACTCACGCCGGAGCAGGCGCGGGCGGCGGGGATGAACTTCCGGATGTTCAACTCCTTCCTCGACGGCACCAAGTCCGCGCTGGAGATGGCCGCAATCGCGAACGCGGCCGGTCTTGTCCCGCCCCCCGACGGGCTCGGCTTCCCGCCCTGCGGGATGGACGATCTCGCGCACGTGCTGCGCCCCCGCGAGGATGGCGGGCTCCTGCACCACAAGGGGCAGGTGGAGGTGGTGTCGTCGCTCGAGCGTGACGGCCGGCCGGTCGCCCGCGACCTTCGCTGGGGGGTGTACGTCGTGATCGAGGCCCCCAACGAGTACACGGCGGCCTGTTTCCGGCAGTACGGAATGAACACCGATGCGAGCGGTCGCTACTCGGCGATGTACAAGCCCTTCCATCTCATCGGGCTGGAGCTGAACGTCTCGATCCTGTCCGCCGCCCTGCTCGGTCGCCCGACCGGCGCCACCCGGGGGTTCGAAGGCGACGTCGCCGCGACCGCAAAGCGCGATCTCGCACCCGGAGAGCGCCTCGACGGAGAGGGCGGGTACACGGTGTACGGCCGGCTGCTCCCGGCGCGGACCTCGCTCGAACGCGGGGCGCTTCCGATCGGGCTTGCCCACGGGGTGGAGCTGGTGAATCCCGTTCGCGCCGGGGAGTGCATCGGCTGGTCGGACGTGCGCGTGGACGAATCGGCCGAGGTGGTGCGCGTGCGGCGCGAGATGGAGGCCCATTTCGGCGATCGCCTCGCGAGCGCCGCCGCGTAGGCGGGTCAGGTCGTACCGTCGAGCAGATGATGCGCCGCGATGGACAAGCGACGGGCGCCCCGGATTCCGCCGGCGCCTTCGTGCCGGGGACCGACGTCCGGGTGCCCGGAGTCCCCGGCTGCCCGCTCTCCGACCTGGCCTTTGCGGTAAAGGACCTCTTCGATATCGCTGGCGAGCCGACCGGGGGCGGGAACCCCGACTGGTGCCGGGCCAACCCGGTTCCGGAGCGGCACGCCGCAATCGTCTCCCGGTTGCTCGCGGCCGGGGCAAGCGTCGCCGGCAAGACGATCACCGACGAAGTCTCGCTCGGGATCCTCGGGGAGAACGCGTTCCACGGCACCCCCCGCAACGCGGAGGCGCCGGGGTTCGTGCCCGGTGGATCGTCGTCCGGGTCCGCGGCCGCGGTGGCGGCCGGGCTGGTCGACTTCGCGCTCGGCTCCGACACCGGGGGCTCGGTACGGGTCCCGGCAAGCTTCTGCGGTCTCTACGGCCTGCGGCCGACCCACGGGCGGATCGACCTTGAGGGCCTGATGCCCCAGGCTCCGAGCTTCGACACCGCGGGCTGGTTCGCGCGTGGCGCGGCCACCTTCGGGCGGGTGTCCGAAGTGGTCCTCGACGAAGCCGGCGCGGCGGGCGCGCCGGCCTTTCCGGACCGGCTGCTCGTCGCCCGTGACGCCTTCGCCTTCGCGGAGCCCGGGGTCGCCGGGGCCCTCGAGGCCATTCGCGAACGGGTCGCCGCGCTCGCGGGCGCGACCGTCGAAACGACCGTTGCGCCCCAGGGCCTCTCGGTGTGGGCACGCGCGCAGCGCACGCTCCAGATCCCGGAGGCCCTCGCGACCTTCCGGGAGTGGATCGAGCGCACCAATCCGCGGCTCAGCATGCGGGTGGCGCAGATGCTCGTCGCCGCCGGGGCGGTGACGCCGGCGGAACGCCAGTGGGCGGAGCTCATGCGCCACGAGGTCCGTGGCCGTCTCCGAGACCTGCTGGGAACCGGCTCGGTGCTCTGTCTTCCCACCACTCCCTTCCCGGCGCCGCCGCTCGGGCTTGCGCTCTCGCGCCAGAACGAGATCGGCCTCCGGATCGCCTCCCTCACCGCGATCGCGGGGCTATCCGGGCTGCCCCAGCTCTCCGTGCCGGGCCCCCGCGCGGACGGGCGGCCGGTGGGGCTCTCGCTGATCGGCCCACCCGGATCGGATCTTCGCCTCGCCGCGCTCGCCAGGGAACTCGAGGACTCCGGATGAATGACTTCACCCCTAACCGGCCGGAGATCGTCGAGGAGGTGCGCGCCCGGTTCGAACGCTATGAGCGCGCGCTCGAGGAGAAGGATGTCGAGGTGCTCGACGAGACCTTCTGGCGGAGCCCGCACACCATCCGCTACGCCATGCACGAGAACGGCTACGGCTTCGACGAGATCCATGCCCACCGCGTGCGCCGCCCCCCCGGCCCCGGTATCAAGGAACGGCGCATCCGGCTCGAGATCCTGACCCTTGGCCGCGACTTCGCCACCGTCAATCTGGAGTTCAAGGTGCGCGGCCGCGAGCTCGTCGGCCGCCAGAGTCAGACCTGGATTCGTTTCCCGGACCTCGGCTGGAAGGTGGTGAGCGCCCACGTGTCGACCGTGGACGAGCAGCCTCTCTGGTAGCCTTCGCCCGCGCGCTTGCCGCCATGGCGACCGGACGATGTTTCGTTCGAGGCTCCGCGCCCGCACGATCCTTGTCGGAGCCGGCGGGGGGCAGGGGCTTCGACGGCAGGATCGAACCGGTGACACCGGTTGCTCGGCGGGCCGGGCGCCGGCGCCCGACCGCCGTTAGCCCGCGGTTGCCGCCCCCGGCGGTGGCAGGGAGTTCGCATGGACGCCCCGGGGCGCGCGGGCGGTGGACGGCTCCGACCGCAGTCGAAATGAACTCGAACGGAGGAAGGCAGGCATGAAGGATGCATCCACGGGCGCGCGGTTCGCCCGCCGGCTGTGGGAGGCGCGGCGCGACGGGAACCTGATCCGGGTCGGGGAAGGCGAACGTCCTGCGGACGAAGCCGAGGCCTACGCCGTGCAGCGCGGCATCACGGAGGCGTCCGGGTGCGCGGTCGCGGGCTTCAAGATCGGCGCCACCGCGCAGTTCGCGATGGATGTCCTGGGAGTCGACGGTCCGTTCTTCGGTCCGCTATACCGCGAGAGCTTCCGTCCCACCGGCTCGACGGTTCGCCTGCCGGTGGCCCACTCTCCAGGTATCGAGGCGGAGTTCGTGGTCGGGCTCGCCTCCAACCTCCCTCCCCGCGATCCTCCCTGGACCGTCGAGGAGGTACGCGAGGCGGTGTCCTGGGTGGCCCCGGGTCTCGAGATCGTGGGCTCCCGGCTCGAGGGAGGGCTCACCGGAGCCGGGATGCTCGCCATCGCGGACGGCGGCGCCAACATCGACTTCGTCCTCGGACCGACGGACGGGGACTGGCAATCCGCGGACCTCGGGTCGCATCCGGTCGTGCTGGACATCAACGGGGTCGAATCGGGCTCCGGACACAGCGGCATGCTCGTGTTCGGGGATCCGATCGCGGGGGTCGCCTGGCTCGCCAACCGCGCAGAGGTCGCGCCGCGGGGCCTGCGCGCGGGGGACGCGGTGACCACCGGCACGTGCACCGGGATCCGGCCGATCGCGCCGGGGGACGAAGTGTCGGCGGACTACGGCTCTCTCGGCGTGGTGAGGGCGCGCTTCGCCGATTGACGCCGCGAAACGGCGCGGGACTTCGCGCGGACCCCCACCGGGTGCGGTGGCCGGCCTCCGCCCGGCACGAAGGTCGAGCAGCGCACTCGCCCCACCCGGCCGGCCGGGCTACATGCTGATGGCCCGCATGCGGGCGCTTCGCTCCTGCGCGGCCGCCATCATCAGGGTGAGGTCGTTCCCGCACAGGATGAGCCGCATCCCCATCCGGATGTAGCGTTCCATGAGCGGGGGCTCGTAGACCCCTCCGAGCCCCGGATGCTTGCCGTGCGTCCGGCACGCGGCGACGACCCGCTCCATGATCTCCTGGATGCGGGGGTCTCCCACCGCTCCCGGGATGCCCATCTCGGTGCAAAGGTCGTTGGTGCCGACCAGAATGGAGTCGACTCCCGGCACCGCCGCAATCGCCTCCACGTTCTCGACCGCCGTCGGGGTCTCCACCATGACCACGACCAGGGTGGCGTGGTTGACCGAGCGGGTCACCTCGTCCTGGGGGTGGGCCTCGAAGCCCACCTGGGGAAGCCGCCCGGTCACCGAGCGGTGTCCGGCCGGCGGATACCGGCAGTTGCTGACCATCTCGGCCGCGATCTCGGGCGTGTCGACGTGCGGCACGACCACTCCCTGTGCGCCCCCGTCGAGAGCCCGGCTCGCGTGGAAATGCTGGAACCCCGGCACCCGGACAATCGGGGCGATTCCCGCGTCCTGGGCGGCGACGCTGATCTGCGCGGCGGTGTCGATGGACATGGAGTTGTGCTCCATGTCGATGAAGAGCCAGTCGTAGCCGCACGTCTTCATGATCTTGCCGATGTCGGCGGTCCGCGCCTGGCGGATCCCGACTCCGAGAGCGAGCTCTCCCAGATCCAGGCGGTTCTTGGCGGTGTTGGTGATCTTCATGTGGGGCAGGTCTCGTTGATGCCGTCAGGGCCAGGGGTGGTGGGGTCAGCCTTCCTGGCCGTCGATGAGGGCGCTCCGGAACCGGAGCTTCTCCGTCGTGGGGTCGAGGTCGCGCTTGTGCGGTGCCGACTCGTTCGGCTGCACCCGCATCAGCACGAACGAGGTTCCGTTTCCCTCGCGAATGAGCCGCGAGGCCTCCGGAATCTGGTCGGTCCGGTTGATTGAGCGGGTGGTGCGGATGCCGGCGCCGATCGCCATCTGCTCGAGGTCCACCCCGAGGCTCGTGTGGCTCTTCTGGAAGCCGGTTTCCCCGTAGTGCCCGTTGTCGACGCACACGATGGCGAGGTTCGGGGGGTTGACGACGGCCGCGGTGGCGAGCGTCCCCACGTTCATCAGGAGCTCGCCGTCCCCGGTCACCACCAGCACCCGCCGGTCCGGGCGGGCGAGCGCGAGACCGAGGCCCATCGCGGTTGCGGCGCCCATCGCGCCCGCGAGGGCGAAGACGTGTGGCGCATCGTCGCTCAGCCAGGTGAGATCGCGAGCGGTCCCCGCGAGCCCCGCCACGACGAGCAAGTCTTCGTGACGTCCGCCGCGCCGGTGCGGGGGGGGTTCTCGCCGCTCAGCGAGGTGAGGAGGGGCCCGCCCCCGGCTGCCCCCGCCACGACGAGGAAGTCTTCGTGACGTCCGACGAGCCGGGGCACCGCGTCATTGCGGTCGAGGGCGAAATCGGGGGGGGCGTCCAAGGTCGGGTCGATTCCTCTTGCGATCGTTCGTCAGAACGGCTTGGCGCCGATCAGCCTCTGGGTGAGCAGGACTGCGACGGCCTGCCCCGACTGGAACACCATCGTGGCGGCGGCACGGACGGTCGCGGCCGCGGCGTGCGACTCCTCGGCGCGGATGCAGATGACTCCCATGGCTTCGAGGACGGGCGAGACCGCCTGTCCCATGGGGATCTGCCAGGGGTTCCCCTCGCCGAAATCGCCGCGCATGCTGACCAGCATCAGGAACGGGAACTGCCCCCCCTTTGCAAGGGAGAGGAAGTTGATGCAGTTGCCGACGCCGCTCGACTGCATGAGCAGCACCCCGCGCCCGCCGCCGAGATGGGCGCCCGCAAGCAGTCCGACGCCTTCCTCCTCGGTGGTGAGAGGAACGCTGTGCACCGCCGGGTCGGCGAGGGAGAGGTCGATGAGGACCTTGTGGCCCGCGTCCGGCACGTAGGCGAACTGGGTCACCTCGAATTCCCGGAGCACCCGGTAGATCTCCTCCGGCCACGCCGCGCCGGCGCGGGGCTCGCCCCGCTCCACGCCGGTGATCGTCCGGTCGCTCAATGTTCCTCCCCGGGCATCCGTCCGTCCCTCTCGGGCGTTTGCTCCCGCGAGGCGCGAGGATAACGAAACGGGGGGCAACTTGCGCGCCCGCGCGGCCGGTTTTTTCGATATCCCGCAAGCGGCGGCGCAAGCGCGGCGACCGCGAGAACCGGCGGCAAGCCGAGGATCAGGGGACTTCGTTCGCCGCCACCGCCCTTGCGTGGGCGGGGCGGGCGGTGGCCCGCGCGAGGTAGGCGAGCCACGGTTCCGGCACGCGGATACCGTACGACACGGCCCAGTCGAGGCAGGTCGTCATCAGGATGTCCGCGCCCGAGAACTCCGGTCCGAGCAGATACTCCCGGCCGTCCTCGATGTCGCGGGCGGCGGCGGTGATCATGCGGTCGAAGTAGCCGCGCGCGGCGGCGTTCGCGGCGGGCGCATCGCCGTAGATGTGGGCCAGGGCTTCGTGGCGGCGAAGGACGTAGAGCGCCGTCGCGTCGATTTCCATCGAAATGAACGAGATCCATTCGAAGTACCTGGCCCTGGCCGCTCCGCCGGCCGGGATCAGGTGCCCGTTGCCGTAGGTCTCGGCGAGATAGGTCACGATGGCGGCGCTCTCGGACAGCACGAGGGGGCCGTCTTCCAGGACCGGGATCTTCCCGCGCGGATTGAGCCGGCGGTAGGCCGGGGTCTCGGTCTCCCCGCTTCGCGACTGGATGCGTTCGCTCCGGTACTCGAGCCCGAGCTCGATGAGCGCCCAGTGTCCCCGGAGCGCGCGCGAGCTGCCGACGCCCCACAGGGTCCGCTTGTTCGCCATGGCCGTGCCGTCTCCATCCATCCGCCGGTCCCGGCGGGAGCATACTCCACGACGGGCACGGGCACGGGCACGGGGATGTGGACGGACCGTCACTCGAACCCGTTTCGATCGGTCCGGAGCGCGGGGACAAGGCGGCCGGGCCGCACCTTGTCCGGGACGGGCCGCCCCCGGTATCGTCGCGCTCGGTCCCCGATGGCAGCCCCGGATGAGGTATTTCCTCGAGCTCAGCGTGAACGGCGCGGTCGCGGGCGCGCTCTACGCGCTCGCCGCGCTTTCCTTCGTGGTGGTCTACAAGGCGACCCGCATCATGAACTTCGCGCTCGGGGAGTTCATCATGTTCGCCACCGCCACGGTCGCCGCCGGGGTCAACGCGATGGGCCTCGCGCTCGTCCCCGCTCTCGCGTTCGCCGGGGCGGGGATGTTCGCGGTGGCGGCGGGGTTCAACCGCTTCGTGCTCCGCCACCTCATCGGACGGCCGGTCATCGCGATGATCATGATCACGATCGGGTTCGGAGCGTTCCTGCGGGCGGTCGCGGCGTTCCTGTTCAGCGGCGTGCCGCGCGACATCGACCTTCCCCTCCCGCGCGGCACGCTGGACGTGGGCGGCGTGCTCGTCTCTCCCCACGAGCTCGCCGCGGCCGCGATCGCCCTCGCGCTCATCGGCGCGGTGAGCTGGTTCTTCGCGCGTACCCGCTCCGGCGTCGCGCTTCGATGCGTGGCGGACGACAACCAGGCGGCGCTTGCCATGGGCATCGACGTGCGCGCCGCATTCACCCTCGTGTGGGGGCTCGCCGGCCTGGTCGCGGTCGCCGCCGGGGTGCTCTGGACGTACATTACGGGCGGCGGCTTCAACATGGTCCTGGTCGGTCTCAAGGTCTTCCCCATCGTGATCATCGGCGGGCTGGACAGCATCGCGGGCGTCATCGTCGGCGCGATGCTCATCGGTTGGATCGAAGCCGTCGCGGCGGGATACCTGGACCCGATCATCGGCGGGGGGTTCAGTCACGTGACCTCGTACCTCCTCCTCATCGCGATGCTGCTGGTCCGTCCGTGGGGGCTGTTCGGGCGCGAGGCCATCGACCGGCCCTGACCGCGAGTCGCCTCGCGGCTGCGGGAAGAAGAGCGCGACGGCGCGCGGTCGGGAAGCGGACGAGAAGCCGCCGCGGTAGCGGATTTCAAGAAGCAGGGGAGAGGGAGATGGAAGGAACGACAGGTCCGGGTTCGGCCCGAACGGTAGCGCGTGGAGCGCCTGGTGGGTGGCGGCCGGCGGCGCGGCGCCGGTCCGCCGTCCTGCTCGCGGGGGCGCTCGTCGTGATCGCGGCCGGCTGCGCCAGCTCCCCGCCGGCGAGCCAGCACGACATCTGCGAGGTGTTCGAGCAGGAGCCGGACTGGTACGACGATGCGCGCAAGTCCGCCAAGCGATGGGGCACGCCGGTGCACGTCCTCATGGCCTTCGTGCGGCACGAGTCGAGCTATCGGGCCCGCGCGAAGCCGCCGCGCAAGAAGTTCCTGTTCATTCCTCTGTGGCGGGCGTCTTCGGCCAAGGGATATGCGCAGGCGAAGAACCCGGTATGGGACGAGTACGAGGACGAGCGCGGACGGTTCTTCCGGAGCCGCTCGGACATGGAGGACGCCCTCGACTTCATCGGCTGGTACAACCACAAGACCTGGAAGGAGCTCGGCATCTCGCGGAGCGACGCGCGCAATCTCTACCTTGCCTATCACGAGGGGCGGGGCGGATACCGGCGCGGCACCTGGAAGAACAAGCAGGGTGTCCGCAACACCGCCGAGAAGGTGACGCAGACCGCCTCGCGCTACGAGTCGCAGCTTGGCCGCTGCGAGTCGCGTTTCCGCTGCGACGCCTGGTACCAGGTATGGCCGCTTTGCCGTTGATCGCGCCCGGGGCGCGGCACCCGCTCGGGAGCAACGCGAAGGCGGAGGCGTATCCGGGGGGAGGCCGGGCCTCCGGCGCCGGGACAGGGGCCGGACGGGCTGCTCAGGGATTCGTTCCGGCCATCTCCCGGAGGTGGTGATCGGCGCTGCCGAACTGGCTGTCGATGAGGATGAGGCGTTTGAAGTAGTGGCTGACGGGCATTTCGTCGGTCATGCCCATGCCGCCGTGGAGCTGGATCGCGTTCTCCCCGACGAAGCGTCCCGCCCGACCGATCTGCACCTTGGCGGCGGCGATCGCCCGTCGCAGCTCCTCCTCTTCGGTCCGCGGGTCCGCAAGACGCACGGCGGCCATGTAGGCCATCGAGCGGGAGAGCTCGCAGGCCATGTACATGTCGACGAGACGGTGCTGGAGCGCCTGGAAGCGCGAGAGCGCGGTGCCGAACTGCTCGCGGTGCTTCAGGTACTCGATGGTGTCGCGGTGCATGCGGGTCATGATCCCGGCCGCTTCCGCGCAAGCCCCGACGATGCCGGCGTTCACCGCGCCCTCCACGACCGCGATGCCCTCGCCCGGCCGGCCGAGCACGTCGCCGGGACCGGCCCGCACCCCGTCGAGGGCGACCTCGCCCGCGCGGCCGCCGTCCATGGTGGGGTATCCGCGCACGTCGATGCCCGGGGCGTTCGCGTCGACCGCGAACACGGTGAGCCCGGCGCGGTCCCGTGATTCACCCGCGGTCCGGGCGCTCACCGCGATGACGTCCGCCGCGGGGGCGTTGAACACGACGCTCTTGGTCCCGGTCAGCCGGTAGCCCTCGCCGCCGTCCGGTTCGGCGCGGGTCTCGACGTCGGCGAGATCGAAGCGCGACTGGCGCTCCGCGAAGGCGAACGCGAGCTGCAGCTCGCCC
>MKWU01000807.1_pt1 | contig 58571 bp, 56 predicted proteins | sample 809101 | NCBI WGS metagenome assembly MKWU01 (sample SAMN05860141, study PRJNA318959) | sponge metagenome | host: Aplysina aerophoba | place: Slovenia: Piran, Adriatic Sea, Gulf of Piran | collected 2013-05-07 | reverse complement strand
CCATCCGGCGCGGCTCCAGGAAGCCCGGGAAGTAGCTCCCCTTGCGCAGCTTCGGGATCTTCAGAGCGACCGTGCCGGCGCGGGTCTCCCAGCTCCGCTCGCGGTAGCCGTTGCGCTGCGTGATCCGCTCCGGCGAACGCTCGCCGTGAGCGGCGCCGGTCACCCCCTCGACCTCCAGCTCCATCAGCCGCTCGGCCGCGAAGCCGATCATCTCGCGCAGCAGATCGGCGTCGGAGCTCTTCTCCATAAGCCCGCGCAGGGCCATCATGTCGTCGGTCATCGTGGTTCCTCCTCAGGTTCGGGTTGGCGTTGCACGACCCAACCCTAAACCGGAACCGCGATGGCCTCCGCTGTGGATAAGCAGCCCGCCGCCGCCAGACTCGCGACGGTCGCGGCGGCGGGCTACTTACCCACAGATACCAACGAAAGCCAGAGCTCCTACACCACGTGTGGGGACACGACCACCCTCTTGGCGCTTGGCGCCGGATTCTCCACATCGGAAACTGATCCCAAAGCCATTTGAAAAGGCTCAGGAGAACGGCTGGGCTCAGGAATTCCACAATGCCGCCGAGCAAGTGACACCGAACCGGCGAATGCCGTCAGTGAGTCCGGTCCCGAATGGGTCGGATGGCTGCATGGATACAGAATTTCTTCGGCGCCTACAGATCGATTTTCCCGGCATGTCCCGTCCGTCGGGAATTCAGAAACACCGATGAATTCAAGGAATTAGGTGGTAGCGGAGGCCGGACTCGAACCAGCGACCCACGGATTATGATTCCGCTGCTCTACCAACTGAGCTACTCCGCCACCGGAGGGGGACGCTTTACGGCCGGCCCCGGACGGTGTCAAGGACGAAGCGCGGCGGGGCCGTCGGGCGCCCTGCGGATCCAGCCGCCGCCGAGCACCCGCTCGCCGTCATAGAGAACGCAGGCCTGGCCGGGCGCGATACCGCGCTCGGGCGAATCGAGCGCGACGCTGGCGCTGCCGCCCGCGCCGGCGCGCAGCGTCGCCGCGGCGGGCGGGCGCATCGAGCGGATCTTCGCCTGCACCGCGACCGGGCCGGAGGGCGGTGCGGCGCCGGCGAGCCAGTTGAGCCCGCCGATGCGGATCTCGCTGCCGGCCAGCGCGTCGCGCGGGCCGACCACGACGCGGCGGGTCGCGGGCTCGGTGCGGACCACGTAGAGGGGCTCGCCGGTGCCGCCTATGGCGAGCCCGCGGCGCTGCCCGACGGTGAAGTGGACGATCCCGTCATGGCCGCCGAGACGCCGGCCCTGGAGGTCGACGATATCGCCCGGCTCCGCGGCGCCCGGGCGCAGGCGCTCGACCACGCGGGCATAGCCGCCGCCCGGCACGAAGCAGATGTCCTGGCTGTCCGGCTTGGCGGCCACCGGCAGGGCGAGACGCGCGGCCTCCCTGCGCACCGCCTCCTTCCGCATCCCGCCGAGGGGAAAGCGCAGATAGGCGAGCTGGTCCCGCGTGGTCGCGAACAGGAAGTAGCTCTGGTCGCGGTCGGCATCGACGGCGCGGTGCAGCTCCGGCCCGTCCGGCCCGGCCACACGGCGCACGTAATGTCCGGTCGCCAGCGCATCGGCGCCGAAATCGCGCGCCAGCCCCATCAGGTCGCGGAACTTGACGGTCCGGTTGCAGGTCACGCAGGGAACCGGCGTCTCGCCGGCGACGTAGGAGTCCGCGAAGGGCTCGATCACGCTCTCGCGGAACCGGCTCCGGTAGTCGAGGACGTAGTGCGGGATGCCGATCGCGTCGGCGGCGCGTCTGGCGTCGTAGATGTCCTGGCCGGCGCAGCACGCCCCCTTGCGCGCCGAAGCGGACCCGTCGTCGTAGAGCTGCAGCGTGACGCCCACCGCCCGGTAGCCCGCCTCCGCGACCAGGGCTGCGGTCACCGCGCTGTCGACGCCGCCCGACATGGCGACCGCCACGAGGGTCTCGGCGGGCGGCTTGTCGATGTCGGGCGCGATCATGGCGGCGGCTCACTCGTCCATGTGGTTGACGGTCTCGGTGGGCAAGGTGAGCTCGATTCCGTCGAGCGCCTCGGTGACGACGATCTGGCAGCCGAGGCGCGAGCCCGGCGTCACCCCCCAGGCGAGGTCGAGCATGTCCTCCTCGTCCTCGCTGGAAGGCGGCAGGCGGTCGTAGTCGGCCTCGCTCAGGATCACATGGCAGGTCGAGCAGGCCATCGAGCCCTCGCAGGCGCCTTCGACCTCGATACCGTGGGCCCAGGCGATCTCCAGCACCGACCGGCCGGTCTCGGCGTCGATCTCGCGGCGCCCGCCATCGGCCGAGATGAACGCGATGCGCGGCACCGGCCGGCCCCTCAGGCGACGCGGCGCGCGGTGCGGTCGCGCAGCCGCGCCCAGGCGGCGACAAAGCGGTCGACCTCGCCGGCGGTGGTCCGCCAGCCGAGGCTGACGCGGAGCGCGCACATCGCCGCGTCCTCGTCCACGCCCATCGCGGCGAGCACGTAAGGCGGGCGCACCCTGCCCGACGAGCAGGCGGAGCCGGCGCTGACCGCGATACCGTCGAGGTCCATGGCGATCACCTGCGCCGCGCTCTCGCAGCCCGGCATGACCGCCATCGAGGTGTTGGGGAGCCTCGGCGCGGCGGCGCCCGGCATCCAGGCGCCCGGATCGAGCGCGCGGATTTCCGCCTCCATCCGGTCGCGCAGCGCGGACAGGCGGGCGAACTCGTCCAGCCGCTGCGCCGCGATCTCCGCCGCGCGGCCGAATCCGGCGATCCCGGCGACGTTCTCGGTGCCGGCGCGCCGGCCGCGCTCCTGCCCGCCGCCATGGATCAGCGGCGCCGCGCCGTCGGGGTCGCGCAACACCAGCGCGCCGACGCCCTGGGGCCCGCCCAGCTTGTGCGCGGAGACGGCGTAGCTGTCCGCCCCGAGCGCCGCGGCGTCGACCGGGATCTTGCCCGCCGCCTGGACCGCGTCGCAATGGACGCGGGCGCCGTGCCGCCGCGCCGCCGCGACCGCCCCGGCGACCGGCTGGACGACCCCGGTCTCGTTGTTGGCCAGCATGACGGCGACCAAAGCGGGGCGCGGAGCCGCGGCGAGCGCGCGGTCCAGCGCTTCCAGGTCGATGACGCCGTCGGCGGTGACCGGCAGCCGGACCGCCCGCTCGTCGGCCGACAGCGCCGATTCGTGTTCGATCGCCGAGACCAGCACCCGCGCGGCGCCGCAACAGCGGATCGCCTGGTTGTTGGCCTCGGTGCCGCCGCCGGTGAAGACGATCCCGGCCGGGTCCGCGCCAACCAGCCGGGCGACCGACTGGCGCGCCTGCTCGACGCGCGCCCGCGCGGCCCGGCCCGGCGCGTGGATCGACGAGGCGTTGGCGCCCGCGCGCATCGCCTCGGCCGCCGCCTCGGCGGCTTCGGGCCACATCGGCGCGCTCGCGTTATAGTCCAGATAGACGGTGGCGTTCATGCTGCGTCTTCCGCGCCGGTCCGCTCGAACGGATCCGACGTCCTTGAAGTCCGGTGCCGCGGTTGTGATATAAACGCTGACGCGTTCGCGGGCGCAGTATTCACCGTCCGCGCCAGCCTACCAACCGGCGGCGTCGCAAACCTAGTTGCGCGTCCTGACCTGTCAACCGCCGATCGTGCCGGGCAGAGTCCAGGCGAGGAGGAATTTTCAGCCATGCCCGAGGTCATTTTCAACGGCCCCGAGGGACGGCTGGAAGGCCGCTACTACCACAGCAAGACGCCCAACGCGCCGATCGCGATCCTGCTCCACCCGCACCCGCAATATGGCGGGACGATGAACAACCGTGTGGTGTTCCAGGCGTTCCAGGTGTTCACCAGGCGCGGGTTCTCGGCGCTGCGCTTCAACTTCCGCGGGGTCGGGCGGTCGCGCGGCGTCTATGACGAGGGGCTCGGCGAACTCAGCGACGCGGCGGCGGCACTGGACTGGCTGCAATCCTGCAACCCCGACACGCCGCAATGCTGGATCGGCGGGTTCTCCTTCGGCGCCTGGATCGGCATGCAGCTGCTGATGCGCCGGCCGGAGATCACCAGCTTCATCTCCATCGCGCCGCCGGCGAGCCTCTACGACTTCTCGTTCCTCGCGCCCTGCCCGTGCTCGGGCCTGTTCCTGCACGGCGATGCCGACCAGCAGGTGCCGCAGGAATCGGTCGCCGAGCTGGCGGACCACCTCTCCAACCAGCGCGGCGTGACCATCGACTACCGGGTGATCGGCGGCGCCGACCATTTCTTCAACGAGCATCTCGACGTGCTCACCGGGCACATGGAAGACTATCTCGACAAACACCACGGCCCGGTCGGCGGGGACGCGGAAGACTGAACGCGCGCCAGTTCGTCGATCCCGCGCGGGGACACAATGTCGATCGGCTCGACTTTGCTCCGGGAAGCGGGTGGGGGCGTTCGCAGGGCGAGGGGGCCGGGTCAGTAGGCCGAGTCGCGCCGGTGGATGCGGATGATTTCCACCTCTCCCAGGTCCTCGTCGATGAGGATGATGATGCGATGAGGGCCGACGCGGATGCGCCGACGGGGAGGTGTCGTGTTGACGATGCGGGCGACGTCAGCGTGGCCGGTTTCGCAAAAGCGGTGAAGTGCTCGCAAGATCCTTTGCGCGGCGATGCGGTCGAGGGCGTCGAGGTCTCTGTCCGCGGCTCGGGTCCAGATCAACCGCCATTTCATAGCCCGTGCTTGCGCAGAATTTGCGCATGGGGGACGCGGTTGCCGGCTCGGAGATCGCGAATGGCGTCGTCCACGCCCTGTTGTTCTTCGTCGCTGAAGGGTTCCTCGACGTCGGGGGCGGAACGGATCGCATCGAGGACCGGGTCGTCCTGGTTGCACAGGGATTGGAGGTAGCGCTCGGCCGCCTGGAGTTGTTCCTCGGGCAGCCGGTCGATGAGCTTGTGCAGGCGATTCTTCGGTAGCGGATCCATGGCGGGAGATCCGTGGGTGCTGATCATTGTGCGCCTCGCCGAAGTTAGGGCCGGACGGCGGATACGTCCAGTCGGCGCTGCGTCGGTGCGGTTTTCTGCCGGAACGCGCGGCGGCGGCGAGGGCCAATGCAGCCTGCCGCCGGTCGTCGGCCCGGCCACCGCATCGAGGCCGAAATCGAGCCGGTCGAGCGATTTGGGCGGCGCCCGGTCGGCGGGGACGTGGAAGACTGAGCACGCGACTGGGCGTGCCTTGCCATGCCGAATCCCCAATCGAGTTCCTTCGCGCCCGCGCGGCATCGGCACTTTGGCGATGCCCAAAGGACCGATTGACACGCTATCTGTCGAATTATATCCGTAAATGACATGATCTAGTTCATTATCGAAGGAGATTCCGATGGTGAACCATTCAGATATGTCTGCGGTCGCGCACGGGTTGCCGACGAAAGCGGCAAAAATCCGGGCCTTGGACGCGGCAGGCTACGCCCGCGCCGATATCGCACGCTTCCTCGAAATCCGGTACCAGCATGTCCGCAACGTATTGCTCCGGGGCACGCCGAAGACCGCACAGGGCGCGGCGGCGGCGGTCGGCGCGCGAAGCGACGATCGGATCGAGGTCAAGATCGGTCCGGGCGGCCGTGTCGTCATTCCGGCGGCCTTTCGCGAGGCGATGGAGGCGGGAGAAGGCGATACGCTGGTCGCGGTGATCGACAGGGACGGCGTCGTCCGGCTGACCAGCGCTTCGGCCGCCTTGCGCATGGCCCGGCGAATTCTCTCCGCTGCGATCCCCGCCGATGTCAGCCTGTCGGACTCGCTGATCGCGGACCGGCGGCGGGAAGCGGCGCGCGAGGCCGGGTCCGGCGATGCCTGAAGCGGTTTTGGATGCGTCGGCCGTGCTGGCGGTGCTCAACGGGGAGCCGGGCGGAGAAACGGTCCGGCCCGTCCTGCACGACAGCGTGATTTCCACTGTGAACCTGTCGGAGGTCATCTCCAAGCTGGTGGAAAACGGCGTCGACGGTCGGACGGCCGTTCGATTGACCGACGCGCAGCCCTTCCGCCCGATGGATCACACGCTGGGTCTGGCGCGGATAGCCGGCACGCTTCGCGCGGAGACCCGGGCGGCCGGCCTGTCGCTCGGCGACCGCGCCTGTCTCGCCCTGGCGCTCGCCATGGAGCTGCCGGTATACACCGCCGACCGGGCATGGCAGGGGTTGCCGCTCGACATAGAGGTCCGGCCGATCCGTTAGGGCCAATGCAGCCTGCCGCCGGTCGCCGGCGCGGCGACGCCGGTGGTCGTGGGCAGGCTGAGCGGGAGTGCGCGCCGGCTGCGCATCGCGAGAAAGGCGAAGGCCTGCGCCTCCAGCGCGTCGCCCTCCCAGCCGAGCGCCTCGACCGGGTCGCAGGGAACCCCCAGCCGGGCGGAAAGCCGCGCCATGACGACCGGGTTGCGGCGCCCCCCGCCGGCGACCAGCCAGCGTTCCGGCGGCGCGGGCAGGTGGGCGGCGGCGCGCGCGACGGCGGCGGCGGTGACGTCGGCCAGCGTCGCCGCGCCGTCCGCCGCCGACAGCCCGGCCACCGCATCGAGGCCGAAATCGAGCCGGTCGAGCGATTTGGGCGGCGCCCGGTCGAACCAGGGATCGGCGAGGTAGCGCGCCACCGCCTCCCGCGCGACCCGCCCCGTCGCGGCCAGCGCGCCGTCCTCGTCGTAGCGCCGCCCGGTGCGACGCTCCACCCACTGGTCGAGCAGCGCGTTGCCGGGTCCAGTATCGAAGGCGACGGGCGGGCCGTCCCCGCCGACCCAGGTCAGGTTCGCCATGCCGCCGATATTGAGGACCGCGACCGGTGCCTCGACATCGGCGAGAAGGGCCACGTGGTAGAGCGGCGCGAGCGGCGCCCCCTGCCCGCCCGCCGCCACGTCGGCGCCGCGGAAATCGTCGACCACCGGAATCCCCAGCATGCGCGCGAGCGCCCCGCCGTCGCCGATCTGCACGGTCACCCCCTCGCCCGGGCGATGGTCGATCGTGTGGCCGTGAAACCCGACGAGCGAGGGTGCCGGATGGCCGGCGGGAAGCCCGGCGAGGAGGTCCCGCACCGCATCGGCGTGCCTGCGGGTAAGCTCGGCCTCGACCGCCTCGTAGCCCGACGGCCGGCCGAGCGTCGCGGCGAGCCGGGCGCGGAACGCCGCTTGGTAGGGGAATGTCGCCGCCTCTCCGAAGGCGCGGATTGTCTCGCCGTCGGTCTCGATCAGCGCCGCGTCGATGCCGTCGAGCGAGGTGCCGCTCATCAGCCCGACGACCCAGGCGTGGCCCTCCGCCGCGGCCATGCCCGCCGACCCGCGGTCAGTTCCCGGGGTCGGTGGAGAGATAGTGGTCGACGATCTCCGACCCGGTGGCGCGCCACACGCCTTCATGGGCGCAGATATAGTCCAGCCCGCCTTCGAGCGCGCCGATCCGGTGCGGCATGCCGATGACGAACGGGTGGAGGCAGATCGCCATCACCCGGCCCGACTCGGCCCCCTCGCGGTACAGCACGTCGAACTGGCGCTTGATCATGGTCTCGAATTCTTCCGCCGTCCGCCCCATGCGGATCATCGCCGGCAGGTCGTTGATCTCGCCCGAATAGGGGATCGAACAGATCTGCCGCCCGTCGACATCCATCCGGTAGGGCTGGTCGTCGTTGATCCAGTCGGCGACATAGTCCGCGCCGTTGTCGATCAGGTAGTCGAGCGTGTGCCAGCTCTCCTGCAGCCCCGACGACAGCCAGCCGCGCGGCCGGGACCCGGTCGCGGCCTCGATCCGATCGAAGACGCGCTTCACGGTGTCGCGCTCGGCCTCCGGTTCCATGTGGTGGAGGTAGCGCGAATTGCTCTCGTTGTGCCCCATGAACTCCCAGCCCAGCGCCCTGGCGTCCTCGACGATCTCGGGGTGGTCGTCGCAGACCTCGGAGTTGAGGGCGACGGTGCCCCTGACGCCGTGGCGCTCCAGCACCTCCATGATGCGGAACACGCCGACCCGCGCGCCGTAGTCGCGCGGCGCCCAGTTGATGATGTCGGGCGCCATCCCGGTGCCGCCCGGGACCGGTTCGTCGAGCGGGAAGATCTCGATATTGGGGATCACCCAGAGGGCGAGCCGCGCCCCGCCGGGCCAGACGAGCTTCTTGCGCCGGTTGATGGGGATATAGGGGAAGGGCCCGCTGCGGCTGGGTTCCATGGTCGTCTTCCTTTGTTTCTCGGACGGCCGGATGTTAAACCGGCCGGCGAAGCGGGCGCCAACGGTTTCGGGCAGCGAGACGGTCGTGCCGGAGCGCGGCCGCGTCTTTTGGAGACAGCGATGACCGGTTACAGCTCGGAGTTCCTGACGACCGTCGCCGAGCGCGGGTTCCTGCACCAGTGCACCGACGCGGACGGGCTCGACGCGGCGCTTTCCGAGGGCGTGCCCAGGCTCTGCTATATCGGCTTCGACTGCACCGCGGACAGCCTGCATGTGGGCTCGCTGATGCCGATCATGCTGCTGCGCTGGTGGCAGCGGACCGGCCACAAGCCGATCGTGCTGATGGGCGGCGGGACCACCAGGGTCGGCGACCCTTCGGGCAAGGACGAATCCCGCCAGCTGCTTTCGGAAGAGCGGATCGCCGCCAACCTGGACGGCATCAAGCGGGTCTTCTCGCAGTTCCTGACATTCGGCGACGGTCCGACCGATGCGGTGATGATGAACAACGCGGACTGGCTGGACGGACTCTCCTACATCCCGTTCCTCCGCGAGTTCGGGCGCCATTTTTCGGTCAACCGCATGCTGGGCTTCGATTCGGTCCGGCTGCGGCTCGACCGCGAGCAGCCGCTGAGCTTCCTCGAATTCAACTACATGGTGCTCCAGGCCTACGACTTTCTCGAGCTGAGCCGGCGGACCGGATGCATCCTCCAGATGGGCGGCTCCGACCAGTGGGGCAACATCGTCTCGGGCATCGAGCTGGCCAGGCGCACCGACGGGGCGGCGCTCTACGGGCTGACCTCGCCGCTGATCACCACCGCCTCGGGCGAGAAGATGGGCAAGACCGCGGGCGGCGCGGTCTGGCTCAACGCCGACCGGGTAAGCGCTTACGACTACTACCAGTTCTGGCGCAACGCGGCGGACGGCGATGTCGGCCGCTTCCTGCGGCTGTTCACGACGCTGCCGGTCGACGAAATCGCCCGCCTCGAAGCGCTGCGCGATTCCGAGATCAACGAGGCCAAGAAGACGCTGGCCCGCGCGGCGACGGCGCTGTGCCACGGCGCGGCGGAGGCGGACCGCGCCGAAGCCACCGCGCGCACCACCTTCGAGGACGGCGCGCTGGGCGCCGACCTGCCGCGCTACGCGCTCGACCGGACCGAGCTGGAGACCGGGATCGCGGCGTTCGACCTGATTGCGCGCGCCGGGCTCGCCGCGTCCAGGGCCGATGCGCGGCGGCTGATCCGGGGCGGCGGCGGCCGGCTCAACGACCGCGCCTTCGACAACGAGATGCAGACCGTCACCCTGGGCGATCTGACACCGGACGGGGTGATGAAGCTGTCGGCCGGCCGCAAGAAGCATGTCATCGTGACGCCGGTCTGACCCCGCCCGGTCACCGTTCGGGCTGCGGCTCCGCTGGCAGGTCGTCGCGCCTGGCGTCGAATATCCGGAAGATGTTGCGGAACACGCCGGGCGTCAGCACGCCGAGCGGGTTCACGGTGAAGGACGGCTGTTCGATCTTGCCGCGGATCGCGTAGGGCGCGGCGAACAGGCCGCTGCCCTTCTCGCCGGAAAAGATGAAGCCGATGCCGGGCACCTCGCCGAGCGCCGCGTTGAGCGGGTAGGCGGGCACCAGGGTGCCGTCGATCTCCAGGGTCTCGCCGTCGACGTCGATGGCGCCGCTACCGGTGACACCGAACCCGGAACCGAACGCGCGCGCCTCGGAAAAGCGGAGCTTCGTCCCGTCATGGGTGAACGGGATGTCGAGCGCGGTCACCCGCACGCCGCGCCCGCCGAGCTCCTCCGACAGGGCGCCGAGGGCGGCAAGGCGCAGCGCCTGGACCAGCCTGGGCGCGCCGGTCAGCACGAAATCGCGGATGGCGAGCCTGCCTCTCCACAGCCCCGCCTGGTCGCCGGCCGGGCGCTCCGCGGACACCGTCAGACGGCCGCCGCGAACCCATTTGGTCTCGCCCACCAGGCCCAGCATCTCCCCGGCATCCATGCTGGTCGCCTGGAGCCGTCCCCCGCCGTCGCGCGGCCGGTAGCCGAGGTCGAAGCGCTTTCCGCCGGGAAACCGGCCGGAGAGGTCGATCGCCTGCCAGCTCCCGTCGCGATAGCGGGCGCCGAGCGACGCGTTCTCGACCGAGCGGCCGTCGGTCAGCAGCACGCGATCGAGCCTGGCGGCGATGCGGAGCGGCGGCAGGGAAGTCTCGCCCTCCCCCCTGGTCAGGCGCTGGATCGGCGCGGCATCGAAGAGCCGGCCGCTGGCGTCGATCGTCCAGCCCTCCGCCTCGTCGATCGACAGCGCGCCCGCAAGGTCGAACCGGTCGGGGACGGCGAGGCGGTCGATCTCCACCCGGCGGATGCTTCCCCGGTCGAGCCTGACCTGACCCGCCGCCCGGAGGTCGCCGGCGACGAGGTCCTTGATGCGGATCGCCCGTGCGCGGCCGCCGTCGAAGGCGATTTCGAACGACGCCCGACCCGCCACGCCGGGAGGCTTCCGCCATTCGAGGGGGGGCAGGGAGAATTCCGATTCGGCGGCGTCCAGCGTGCCCGTCGCCCGCGCGGCGCCGCCGGAGAACACGGCGTAGTCGGCGGCGACGGAGAGCGGTCCCCGGACGAGAGGGGCGAGGACGACGCCCAGGCGCTGCCGGTCGGCTTCGGCCAGCCGCGCCCGCACGGTGTAGCGCCGGCGGGGCTCCTCGGTGCCGGTGAAGTCCTCGCGCCAGCCGACGGCGGCGGAGATCCCGGAAATGCGCGCGTCGCCGTCGATCTTCATACCCCGGTTGTTGAGCGTGAAGCGCAGCGCCCCGTCGGCCAGGTCCTCGCCGAGGAACGCCCCGTCGGCGACCGCGCCGGTCAGCGTGCCCGCCGCGCCGAGTTTCGCGTCGTCCAGCGCCAGCGCGTCGATCAGCGGGAAGCGCGCCTCGATCCGCGCCGCCAGGCTGCCGCGCACCCTGCCCGGCCGGAGACCGACCCTGGATGCGTAGCCCAGACGCGGATGGTCGAGCACCGAGAGCGCCGTGGCGAGAGGCCCCGTCAACCGGCCCTGCAACGCCATATCCGCCGTGTCCGCCGAGAGGCCGGTGATGTCGATCAGCCCGTCGGACAGGACGAGATCGGAAACCCCGCCCCCGTCGACGGTGATCCTTATCCGGTCGCGGCCGATGGTGACCGAGCCCCGGGCCCCGGTAATGGGCGGGAGCGGCTTGAGGTAGTGGAGGGTCGCGCGCACCATACCGAGGGTCACCTTGACGCGCTCGATCTTCGCCCCGCCATCGGGGAAGGAGAGCGCGAGATTGGCGGCCAGGTCGCGGACTTCGCCCCGGTTCAGATTGGCGGCCAGCCAGCGCCGCGCGCCCTCGGCCACCCCCTCGGGCCAGTAGCGCGGCAGGGCCGACATCGTCATCCCGACGAGCGTCGCGCGCGCGTTCAGCCGCGGCTTGCGGCCGACCCCGGCGAGCTTGCCGGTCAAAGAGAGCTTCGGCTTGCCGAAATCGATCTCCAGCCGGTCGATCTCGACCTCCCGGTCGGCGGCGCGGTAACGACCGTCGAAGGCGAGCGAACGGATGTCGTAACGGTGATTGCCGAGCTCGGCCAGGCGCAGCGAACCCGCGCCCCCGCCGATGGCGACGCGCGCGTCCCGGATGCTGCCGCCGGCGCCGGAGGTCGCGGCGAGATGCCCGTGCAGGGGAACCGAGACGCCCCGCAAATCGGGAAGGCCGGAGAACCAGCCGGCCAGGATCGCCGCGAGGCGGTCGGGCACCAGGCCGGCGAAGTCGAGCGCGACATGCGTCGTGCGGTCCGCCAGGCGGTACTCCGCGACGCCCTCCATCGAGAGCCGCTTGTCCCCGGACCAGCCGTCGAGGTCGAACACGCAGACGATCGCCCGGTCCCGGCGCTCGAAATCGACCGATACCCGGTCCGGGCTCATGCGCAGCCCCAGCAGCCGGTCTTCCAGCGAGACCGAGGCGCGGTGGATGGCGACGCGATCGAGCTTCTCCAGCAGGCTGTCGCCGGACCCGCCCTCGCCGCCGGACTCGAACACGGTGAGGGATCGGCCGCCCTCCCCGGCCAGGCCGATGCTCAAGCTGCCGTCCTTCCGCCGCACCACCGAGACCTCGGCGTCGCTCAGGCGGATCGTCTTGAGCACCAGCCTGCCGTCCACAAGGGCTGCCAGCGACAGCCCGATGGAGAGTTCGGGAACCCTGGCGACCACGACATCGTCCCGGCCGCGCAGCTCGGCGTCCGACATCACCAGATCGAGCGGCCGCCTGGTGCCGCCCCAGGTCAGCACGAGGTCGGAAAAGGCGATGCGGTGGGGCAGGTCGAGAGCGGCCAGCCGCTTCTCCACCTGGGGTTTGAGAAAGCCGAGGGATACCGGACCTTCCGACAGTTTCCACGCGCCGTAGAGGGCCAGGCAGACCAGGGCGAGGGCGCCGAACAAGGCGACGTCGAGGCCGATGCGGAGCAGGCGGAGAATCATGGCGAGCCGGAGCCCGCTTGACCGGGAACGGCCGAGGGAACACTTTCGCTCGGCCTCTCCAGTGGCGGAGAAATGCGCTTGACGCCGATCGCGGGCGAACCGATCGCCGACACCGCGGCCCTGCCCCCGCCGGCGAACCCGGCGGCGGCCGGGCTCGCCTTCGAACGCTGGGAAGAGGCCGCTTCCGAGGCGCCGCCGGAAACCGCGCAACGCGCCCGCGCGCTCGCCGCCGACCCGGCCGCGCGCCCGGTGCTATCGGCGATCTTCGGAAACAGCCCCTTCCTCACCCATTGTGCCATCCGCGATATCGCATTCGCCTGTGACTTGCTGACCGATGGCGTGCAGGCGGCGTGGGATCGGACGATGACGGCGCTCGATCGCATAGGGCCGCATGATACCGGCACCGAAGAGATAATGTCGGCGCTTCGCATCGCCAAGAGAAGAACCTCGCTGGCAACCGCGGTCGCCGATCTGAGCGGCGCCTGGCCGGTCGAAATGGTCTGCGCCCGGCTCTCCGACTTCGCCCAGCGGTCGCTGACGATCGCCGTCGACCACCTGCTCACCGGGGCGGCGGCGGCGGGCGACATCGCGCTGCCCGTGCCGGACCAGCCGTCGCTCGCCTCGGGCTGGATCGTGCTCGGCATGGGGAAGCTCGGCGGCCGCGAGCTCAACTACTCGAGCGATATCGACCTGATCGTGCTCTATGACGGCGCGCTGATCGAATACACGGGCAGGACCAGCCTTCAACAATGCATGGTCCGCCTCACCCAGAGCCTGGTCAAGGTGATGGCCGAACGCACCAGCGACGGCTACGTCTTCCGCACCGATCTCAGGCTGCGCCCCGATCCGGGGTCCACGCCGGTCGCGGTCGCCACGAGGGCGGCCGAGATCTACTACGAGAGCGCCGGCCAGAACTGGGAGCGGGCGGCGATGATCAAGGCCCGCCCGGTCGCCGGCGACATCGTGGCGGGCGAGGCGTTTCTCGAAATGCTGCGGCCGTTCGTCTGGCGCAAGAGCCTCGACTTCTTCGCCATCCAGGACATCCATTCGATCAAGCGCCAGATCAACGCCCAGCGCGGCGGCTCGACGATGGAAGTCGCCGGGCACGACATCAAGCTCGGCCGCGGCGGCATCCGCGAGATCGAGTTCTTCGCCCAGACCCAGCAGCTCATCTGGGGCGGGCGCGATACCTCGCTGAGGGTCCAGGACACCTGCGATGCGCTGCGCGCGCTGGCCGGCGCGGGTCTGCTCGAATCGATCGTGAGCAGCCGGCTGATCCGGGCCTACCGGTTTCACCGCCGGATCGAGAACCGCCTGCAGATGATCGACGACCAGCAGACCCATAGCCTGCCGGAGGACGAGGCGGAGCTGGAACGCATCGCCCTTCTCATGGGGTATGAGGGAAGGCCCGGGTTCGAGGCGGCGCTGCTGGAGGAGTTGCGCGCCGTCGAATCGCACTACGCCGTTCTGTTCGAGAAGACCCCGGACCTGTCGGGTCCGGGAAACCTGGTCTTCACCGGCGCCGACGACGACCCGGAAACGCTGGAAACCCTGGCGCGGCTGGGCTTCCGGGAGCCCGGCCGGGTCGCCGAGCGCATCCGCATCTGGCATCACGGCCGCTACTCGTCGACCCGCAGCGCGCGGGCGCGCGAGCTCCTGACCGAGCTGATCCCGACCGTGCTCGAGACCCTGTCGACCACCAACGACCCGGACGCCGCGCTGCTCCGCTTCGACGACTTCCTGCGCACGCTTCCCGCCGGGGTGCACATCCTTTCCCTGTTCAGCAACAACCCGGCCCTGCTCGGGCTGCTCGCCAAGATCATGGGCAGCGCGCCCCGGCTCGCGGACTGGCTCAGCCGTCACCCGATCATGCTGGAAGGCGTGCTGCAGCCGGCGGGGCTGGACTTCGACGCCGGCGGCGACCGGCTCGCCGCCGACCTCGAACGGGCGCTCGACGAAGTCTACTATTTCGAGGAAAAGCTCGACATCTGCCGCTACTGGAACAACGCCCGCGTCTTCGAGATCGGCGTGCAGATGCTCGACGGCCGGATCGACGGTGCGGATGCGGGCCGGCCGCTCGCCGATCTCGCCACGGCCTGCGTGCGCGCCCTGCTGCCCGCGACCGCGCGCGAATTCGCGCGCCGGCACGGCGCGGTGCCGGACAGCGCCTTCGCCGTGCTCGGTTTCGGCAAGCTCGGCGGGCGGGAGCTCACCACCGAATCGGACCTCGACCTCCTGTTCCTCTACGAGACGGGGGACGAGCACGCCGAATCCGACGGTTCGCGCCCGCTGCCGTGCCAGACCTACTACGCCCGGCTGTGCCAGCGCTTCATCGGCGCGATGTCCGCGCCGACCAACGAAGGGAAGCTCTACGACGTCGACATGCGGCTGCGCCCGGCCGGCGCGTCGGGGCCGATCGCCACCTCGCTCGCGGCGTTCACGCGCTATCAGAACGAGGATGCCTGGACCTGGGAGCATCTGGCGCTGACCCGCGCGCGGGTGATCGCCGCGCCCGAAGCCTTCGCCGCGCGCATCGAGGAAACCATCGCCTCGGCGCTCACCCGGGAGCGCGACCCCGACCGGCTGGTCTCCGCGGTGGCCGACATGCGGGAGAGAATGGAGCGCGAGTTCGCGGTCGACGATTTCTGGTCGATCAAGCGGTTTCGCGGCGGCATGATCGACATCGAGTTCATCGCCCAGTATCTCCAGCTGCGCCACGCCAGCCGGCATCCCGAGGTGCTGTCGACCAATACCACCGAGGCGCTCGAGCGGCTGGCCGCCGCGGGCTGCCTGGAACCGTCGGTCGCCGGCGAGCTGGTCGAAGCGATGACGCTGTGGCGGCGGCTGCAGGGGATCGTTCGCCTCGCCTTCGGCGCGGGCGCCGCGGGCCGCCACGAATCGCCCGCCCTGCGGGAGTTCGTCGCCCGGGCGACGGGCTCGCCGGACTACGCGGCGCTCGAAGAGCGGAGCCTCGCGCTGGCGGCCCGGTCGTTCCGGCATTTCGAGGAGATCGTCGCCCGGCCCGCGGCCGCGGTCGGGAGCACGACGGGAAGGGATCGCCGATGACGTTGGAGGCTGGACAGCGCGCACCGGATTTCGAGATGGCGACCGATGGCGGCGGAACCGTCTCGCTCGCCGGTCTCGCGGGCCGCAAGGTGGTGCTCTACTTCTACCCGAAGGACGACACCCCCGGCTGCACCAGGGAGGCCTGCGGGTTCCGCGACTCCCACCCCGAATTCGCCGGGCTGGACGCCGTGGTCGTCGGCGTGTCGAAGGACAGCACCGCCAGGCACGACAGGTTCAAGGCGAAGCACGATTTGCCGTTCGCGCTCGCCGCCGACCTCGACGGCAGCGTCTGCGAGGCCTACGGAACCTGGGTCGAGAAATCCATGTACGGGCGGACCTTCATGGGGATCGAGCGCGCGACCTTCCTGATCGACGAGACCGGCGCGATCCGCCGCATCTGGCGCAAGGTCCGGGTCAACGGCCATGTCGACAGCGTGCTCGAAGCCGCCCGGTCGCTGTGACCGGCGGATAGGCTGCGGCGCATCCCGGTCGGAGGCAGAGACATGCGCGTTCTCGTCCTGCAGCACATCGCCTGCGAGCACCCCGGCATCTTCCGCGACTTCATGGCCGAAGACGGCATCGAATGGCGGGCGGTGGAGCTCGACGAAGGGGAGCCGATCCCGGACCTGGACGGCTTTGACGCGCTCTTCAGCATGGGCGGCCCGATGGACGTCTGGCAGCAGGACGAGCACCCCTGGATCGCCTCCGAGCTCGACGCGATTCGCCGCTGGGTCGGCGGGTCGCGGGGCCCCTTCCTCGGCTTCTGCCTCGGTCACCAGCTCCTGGCGGAGGCGCTGGGCGGCGAGGTGGGGCCGGCGGCGCAGCCGGAGATCGGGGTGATGTCGGTGCGCCTCACCGATGCGGGGCGCGCGAGCCCCTTCCTGCGGGGCGTCCCGGACGAATTCCCCTGCCTGCAATGGCACAGCGCCGAAGTCGTCCGGGCCCCGGCCGGCGCCGAGATCCTGATCTCGTCCCCCGCCTGCGCCGTCAATGCGCTGTCCTGGGCGGAGCATGCCTTCTCGGTGCAGTTCCATGTCGAGCTCACCCCGAGCACGGTCTCCGAGTGGGGGGGAATCCCGGAATACGACCGGGCGCTCGAAGACGCGCTGGGCGCGGGCGCGCTGACCCGGCTCGATGCCGAGGCGGCCGCGAACATGCCGATTTTCGCGTCGCTCGCGCGGACCCTCTACCGGAATTTCATCGCCGCGGCGCGCGGGAGCGACCGTCGCACCCGATAGTCCCGCGTGCCCGATGACGTGGCAGGGTCGTGCGACCCGTTCGGGAGGTCCGATGGAAATCCAGCGCGACGCGCCGATCTTCCTTGCCCTCGTCGTCCGCGATCTCGACCGGTCGATCGGTTTCTACCGGGACGTGCTGGGCATGGAGGAGATCAAGCGGGTCGAGGTGTCCGACGAGAAGGCGGCGACCGGCGGGTTCGCGAAGAGGGGGTTCCGGTTCCGTACCTTCCGGATGGGCCGCTGGCGCTCAAGCTGGTGCAGGTCCAGGGCGTGGCCCGGCTGGTGTTCTTCCACGATCCCGACGGGAACCTGCTCGAGCTCTACGGCGATTAGGGCCGGGTCGCCAAGCCGGCGCTCAGTGCGGACGCGGCAGCTTGAGATAGCTGTAACGGTCGCCCGAGCGCACCCGCACCGAGAGTACGTCGTCGTCCCTGAGCACGGTCAGGCGGATCTCCTCCCCCGGCTCCCCGGCCGCCCAGATCGTCCGGTAATACTCCGGCAGGCCGGACACCGCGACGCCCTCGACGGAGAGGATCGCATCGCCCGGCTGCATGCCGCACTGGTCGCCCGGGCCGTTGGCGGCGACCCCGGTCACCACCAGCCGGTCGTCGGACTCGTTGACATAGACGCCGAGCCAGGGGCGCCCGGCGCGCCGCGCCCGCCCGGTACGGATCATTTCGTCCCGGATCGGCGCCAGCAGGTCGATCGGCACGAACAAATTGCCGGGCACCGTCTCGCCGCCGTCGAGCGAGTGTTCGACGTAGAGCGAACCGCAACCGACCAGCCTGCCCGACCGGTCGATCAGGGCGGCGCCGCCCCAGTACGGGTGGACGGGAATCGTGCAGATCGCCTCGTCGAGCATGTATTCCCAGGATCCGGCGAACTCGCGCACCACGGCCACCTCGCCCTCGATCGCGTGCTTGACGCCGCCGAACGAGGCGATGACGACGGGATCGTTCGCCGACACGCCGCCGGAACGGCCGATCTCCACCGGGGCGGCGTGGAGCTCCTCGTCCGCCCGCACCAGCCCCAGCCCGGTCTCGTGGTCGTAAGCGACCGGAGACGCGGCGACGGTCCGCCCGTCGACGTCGGTGAGCGCGATCCGGTCCGCCTCGGTGATCAGGTAGCCGATCGTCAGCACCAGCCCGTCCGCTCCGATCAGCACGCCGTTGCCCTCGCGCTCGGTGCCGAGGATGGTCGCCGTGAAGGCGCTCGCCGGAACCTCGGCGCGCAGCCGGAAGACCGCGGCCAGCACCGAATCGAGGTCGTAGGCGAGCCGCGCCGGGTCGGGGCGGGAGGCGCCCATCAGAGCGGGATGGACGATGTCGAGAACACCGTCCGGCCGGTGCCCGTTGGCGCGCTCGATCCCTGACATGACGTTCCGATCGGTTGGGGCGGATCCGGGCGAGGCTATCGGTTCGCCGCGGCGGATACAAACCGCGCGGCGCGGCGCTACCCGTCTTCGAGCGGCACCAGGGCCTCGGTCAGCAACCCCCGGATGTCGTCCGGCATGGGCGCGGAGATCCGGGTCACGGGGTCGAAGAACACCTCGACCGTTTCGAGCGTCGCGGTGAGCGTGCCGGTATCGACGTTGTACATCCGGTTCAGATGGGCGCAGCTCTTCTCGCCGACCCGGATGAAGGCGGTCTCGATGCGCAGCAGCTCGCCCGCCTTCATCTCGTGGACGAAGTTGAGGGTGTTGCGGGCGACCACCAGCATCACCCCGCGCGCCCTCATCTCGCTATGCGGACAGCCGATATGGCTCCAGACATGGAACCCGGCGTCGTCGAAGAAATTGCAGTAATGGCGGACGTTCATGTGCCCGAAATGGTCGCAATGCCAGGAATGGACGACCGCGCGATGGGTCTCGTGCCAGCTTCCCAATCGAATTCTCCCCCGCTGCCGGTTCGCGCTCTCTTTGTCGATGGCGCGCGGGCTGTCAAGCGACCGGGTTGACGGATGGCATCCGGGCCCGCCCACTATGCCGGGCGCAACCGGCGGGAACGGACGATGGATTTCGGCGTGAGCTTCGCGACCGCGGCGGAGCACTGGAAGACGGTCAAGCGGGCCGAGGCGCTCGGCTTCGACTATGCCTGGTTCTCCGACACCCAGCTGCTCAACGCCGACGTTTTCGTCGCCATGGCGGCGGCGGCCATGGAAACCTCGCGGATCCGCCTCGGCACCGCGGTCGCGGTGCCCTCGAACCGGATCGCGCCGGTGACCGCCAACGCGCTTGCCTCGCTCAACAAGCTGGCGCCGGGGCGGATCGATTTCGGCATATCGACCGGGTTCACCGCGCGTCGGACGATGGGCCGCGGCGCGGTGCCCCTGGCCGGGATGGCGCAATACATCGAGGTCGTGAAGGGCCTGCTCGACGGCGACACGGTCGCGTGGAGCGATGCCGAGGGGACCAGCCGCATCCGCTTCCTCAACCCCGAGCACGGGCTGGTCAATATCGACGACCCGGTCCGCTTCCACGTCTCGGCGCTGGGGCCCAGGGGACGGCGGCTGACCGCGCGGATCGGGGCGGGGTGGATGTCGGCGGTGGGCAATCTCGACCGCGCGGCGGCCGACGCCGCGGACATGCGGGACGCCATGCGCGAGGCGGGGCGCGATCCGGCCGGGCTCTACGCGACGGCGATCACCGGGGGCTGCGTGCTCGCCGAGGGCGAGGCGTATGACAGCCCCCGGGCGAAGGCGCTGGCCGGGCCGGCCGCCGCGGTGGTGCTGCACAATCTGGTCGAACAGGAGCAGTTCGGCTCGATCCGGCTCGACCTGCCGGGCCCCCTCGCGCCGCTGCTGGAGCGCTACCGCGCGCTCTACCGGGGCTACACGCCGGAGGATGCGCGCTACCTCACCTTGCATCGCGGCCATCTCCTGTTCCTGCGGCCGGACGAAGCGCCGCTGATCACCGCCGATCTGATCCGCAACGCGACCGTCACCGGCACCAAGGCGCAGCTGCGCGAATCCATCCGCGCGCTCGAACAGGCCGGCTTCACCCAGTTCTCCTGCCACATCCGCTTCGGCCACGAGGAGACGCTCGACGAATGGGCCGAGGTGATCGCCGGTCTGTGAGGCGCGGGCTTAGGAGGAACCCGCCGAACGCCCGCCCACCCGTGCGGCGAGCGCGGCGGCCATGAAGGCGTCGAGATCGCCGTCGAGCACCGCCTGGGGGTTCCCCTTCTCGATACTGGTGCGCAGGTCCTTGACCATCTGGTAGGGCTGGAGCACGTAGGAGCGGATCTGGTGCCCCCAGCCGATCTCGCTCTTGGCGGCGTGCTCGGCCTGGGCCTCCGCCTCGCGCCGCTGCAGCTCCTGCTCGTAGAGCCTGGCGCGCAGCATCGCGAAGGCGGCCGCCCGGTTGCGGTGCTGCGAGCGGTCGTTCTGGCACTGAACGACGATACCGGTCGGCAGGTGGGTGATCCTGACCGCGCTGTCGGTCCGGTTGACGTGCTGCCCGCCGGCGCCCGAGGCGCGGTAGGTGTCGATGCGGATCTCCTTGTCCTCGATCTCGATCGCGATGTCGTCGTCGATCACCGGATAGGCCCAGACCGAGGCGAAGCTGGTATGCCGTCTGGAACTCGCATCGAAGGGCGAGATGCGGACCAGGCGGTGAACCCCGCTCTCGGTCTTGAGCCAGCCATAGGCGTTCTCGCCCTTGACGCGCATGGTGACCGACTTGAAACCGGCCTCCTCGCCGAGGCTTTCCTCCAGCATCTCGACGGCGTAGCCATGCGCCTCGGCCCAGCGCGCGTACATCCGCGCCAGCATCTCCGCCCAGTCCTGGGACTCGGTGCCGCCGGCGCCGGCATGGATCTCGACGAAGCTGTCATTGGCGTCCGCCTCGCCGGAGAGCAGGCTCTCGGTCTCCATCCGGCCCGCCCGGTCGCGCAGCGCGAGCAGGGCGGCCTCGGCCTCGGCGACGACCTCCCCGTCATCCTCGGCCTCGCCGAGCTCGATGAGATCGCGGTTGTCCCGCATCTCCCGGTCGAGCGCGCGCCAGCCGGCGAGCGCGCCGTCCAGCCGCGTGCGCTCGCGCATCACGTCGCGCGCGCGCTCGGGATCGTTCCACAGCGCCGGGTCCTCGACCAGCGCGTTCAGCTCCGCCAGCCGGGCCTCCGATCCCTCGGGGTCAAAGGTGCCTCCTCAGCAGCGCAAGCGACTGCTCGATCTCGCCGAGGACGGATTCGATTTCCGCGCGCATGAGGGCCGGCTCCGGGGTTTCTCGGTGACGTGGCGGGCGCGGCTAATATAGGTCGCGGCGGCGCCTCGGTGTAGCCGGGTCGTCGGCCGCCGGCGCCGTGGCGCCGCCGACGACGGGCGCGGCGACGGCGGGCTCGGTGCCCGGCTTGAACGCCTCGAGAATGACCCCCCTGCCCGACCCGCGCGCGATGAGCCCGGTGGCCGCGTTCACCCGGACCAGGCGTATTCCGGGCGGGATGCGGAACGGCGTGGCCGGCTCGTCCGCGAGCGCCGCCTGCATGAAATCGCGGAATATGGGGGCCGCCACCGACGAACCGGTCTCGTTCCGCCCGAGGGATCTGGGCGTGTCGAAACCGACGAAGACGCCGACCGCGAGATCCGGCGTGAAGCCGATGAACCAGGCATCGCGGCTGTCATTGGTGGTGCCGGTCTTGCCGGCGAGCGGCTTGCCCACGGCCCGGACCCGCCGCCCGGTGCCGCGCTGGACGGCGCCCTCCAGCATCGAGACCACCTGGTAGGCGCTCCCGGCATCGGCCACCCGTTCGCGGGTGTCCGGCAGGTCGGGCTCGGCCTGGCCGGTCCAGGGGACGCCGGTGCAGCCGGGACAGTCGCGCCGGTCGTACCGGAACACGGTCTTGCCGTTGCGGTCCTGGATGCGGTCGAGGACGGTGGGCACGATCCGGTTTCCGCCATTGGCCAGCATGGCGTAGGCGGCGGTCAGGCGCAGCAGGGTGGTCTCGCCCGCGCCGAGCGACATCGAGAGGATGCGCGGCAGCCGGTCGACCACGCCGAGCCGTTCGGCGTAGCGCGCCACCGCCTCCATGCCGATGCGCTGCGCCACGCGCACGGTCATCAGGTTGCGGGATTTCTCGATGCCGATCCGCATCGGGCTGGGCCCGTAGAACCGCCTGGTGAAGTTGGACGGCTTCCACTTGCCCATCCCCGGCCCCTGATCGATGACGAAGGGGGCGTCGAGCACCAGGCTGGACGGGGTGAAGCCGTGGTCCAGGGCGGCGAGGTAGACGAAGGGCTTGAAGGCCGAGCCGGGCTGGCGCCTGGCCTGGGTGGCGCGATTGAACTCGCTGGTCCGGTAGCTGAACCCGCCCGTCAGCGCCAGCACGCGGCCGGTATGGGGGTCGAGCGCGACCAGCGCCCCGCCGATATCGGGGATTTGACGCAGGGCGTAGCCGGCGCCCTCGGGCGCGCCTTCGGCGGCGGCAACCGGCTCGACGCATACCACGTCGCCGCGCTCGAGCACGTCGGATACCCGTTCGACCGCCGCGCCCAGCGCCTGGCCTTCCAGCCGCTCGCGCGCCCAGCGCAGCCGGTCGAGGGCGATCGTCCCCTGCTCTCCCGACACCAGGCGAATCGCGGCGGCGGTTTGGCCCGCCCGATCGACCACGGCCATTCGCCAGCCCTTCGGCATGCCGGCGATGCGGTGCCGCCCGAGCTGGGCGGCGATCGGCAGATCCGGGTCGATCCGGGCCACCGGACCGTGCCAGCCATGGCGCCGGTCGTAAGCGATCAGACCGTCGCGCAACGACCGGTCGGCGGCCGCCTGCAACCCGGGATCGAGCGTGGTCCTCACCGACAGGCCGCCGCCATAGAGCTGCGCTGTCCCGAACCGCGCGGCGAGCTCGCGGCGCACCTCCTCGACGAAGTACTCCGCCCGGGCGACCAGCACCTCGTCGGGCGGGGTGAGCGTCACCGGGCGCGACCGGGCGAGCGCCGCCTCGGCCTCGCCGATACGCCCGTCGCTCAGCATCCGGCCGATCACGTAATCCCGCCGCGCGCGCGCCGCCCCGGGGCGGCGTTCGGGGTGGTAGTTGTTCGGCGCCTTGGGCAGGCCGGCGAGAAAGGCGGCCTCGGCGACGGTCAGCTCGTCGAGCGACTTGTTGAAGTAGTTTATGGCGGCGGCCGCGACACCGTAGGAGCCGAGCCCGAGATAGATCTGGTTGAGATAGAGTTCGAGAATGCGCTCCTTGGAGAGCGCGCGCTCGATGCGGAAGGCGAGCAGGATCTCGCGGATCTTGCGCCGATAGGAAACCGCGTCGGAGAGGAGGAAGTTCTTCGTCACCTGCTGGGTGATGGTCGATGCGCCGACCGGCCGCCGGTCGGTGCCGATCCGCATGAGGTTCCTGATCATGGCGACCGCGATCCCCGGCGGATCGATCCCGGAATGCTCGAAGAACGTCTTGTCCTCGGCCGAGAGGAAGGCCTCGATAATCCGGCGCGGCATGGCGGAGACCGGGACGAAGACCCGTTTCTCGGTCGCGAACTCGGCGAGCAGCCTGCCGTCTCCGGCATGGATTCGGCTCACCATGGGCGGTTCGTAGTCTGCCAGCTGGGCGTAGTCCGGCAGACCGCGGCTGTAGGAGAAGAGCAGCCAGACGAGACCGCCGCCGGCGAGAAGCCCGACGACGACGAGAACCGTAGCCAGTACGCCGATCGTCTTCAGAACACGCATGTCGACCGAACATCACCGGGCCGTCCCCGCCGGCACGGGGATCGAGGCCGAGGGCGGCCGGTCAGGAGGATATGGGGACGGATCCTACCGTTTGAAGGCCTGTTCCCGCGCAAAATAGCTGTCGATGGCACGGACGATCGCGGCGGCGACGCGCTCGCGCTCGCGTGGCCGGTTGAGGATGCGCTCTTCGGAGCGGTGCGACAGGTAGCCGAGCTCGACCAGAACCGAGGGAACGTCGGGCGCCTTGAGGACCGCGAAACCCGCGAAACGGTGCGTGTTGCGCAGCAGGGTGCGGACCTTGCCGATCTCGCGCGAGAGGATGCGCGCGAAGATCGCGGAGTCGTTCATCGTCTGGCGTTGCGCGAGATCGATGAGGAAGCTGGCGACCTCCGAGGTCTGCTCGGTGAGGTTTATGCCGGCGATCAGATCCGCCTTGTTCTCCCTGGCGGCGAGCGCCGCCGCCTCCCGGTCCGAGGCGCGTTCGGAAAGCGTGTACACCGAGGCGCCGCGCACCCTCCTCCCCGGAATCGAATCGGCGTGCAGCGAGATGAACAGATCCGCCGCGTGGCGGCGCGCCGTCGCGACCCGCCGGCGCAGCGGCACGAACACGTCGCGCTTGCGGGTCATCACGACGCGGTAGCGTCCCGTCGCGCGAAGTTTCCTCGCCACCGCCCTGGCATGGGCCAGCGTCACCCGCTTCTCGCGCGTGCCGCGCGCCCCGATGGCGCCGGGATCGACCCCGCCATGGCCGGGGTCGACGGCGACCGTCTTGAGGCTGCGCGCGACGCGGCGCTTGGGAAGCGGGATCGATTCGGTTTCCGCCGCGGGCTTCGCCGCGCGGCCCGGCGATGCGCGCCGCGCGAATCGGGCCGCGCTCACCGCGCGCAGATCCACCACCAGCCGATGGGTGCGATCGTTCCCGGGGGGCAGCAGGAACGCCTTCTCGACCGCCACCGGTCGCGCGACATCGAGCACCACGCGCGAGACGGTGTCGCTGAAATGCCCGTAGCGGAACGCCTGGACCAGCCCGCCTCTGGGCGACCTCAGCGGGTCCAGCCTCCAGGTCACCGGCGGCAGGTCGACCACCACCCGGTAAGGCTTGTCGAGGGTGAAGACGGCGAATTTCACCTGCGCGCTGAGTTCCAGGACGAACCGTGTCGTGGCCTTGCCGGGGCCGATTCGAGCGCCCATGACGAGGGTGGCGGCGTCGGCGGCAGCCGCTGCGCAGGCGGTCAGCGCCAGCGCGATCCCGACAGGCGTCCAGAGGCGCCTTGTTCTCAGGAACATGTCCCCGGCCCCAAATCCCGGACCGCATCTATACGCGCGGTGGGCGATTTAGTCCATGACCGGGAAAGCGCAGGGGCGGGATCAGTCGCGCAGATCCGCGAGCGCGATGATCCGGTATTCCTCGATATTTCCCATCGCGTTGCCGGCGACCACGTCGCGCAATGCCTCGTGATCGTCCACGTCGACCAGCGTGGCGTAGCCCTTGAGCCCGGCGATCGGGTAGACGCTGGCCCGGTTGCTCTCGCCGAGCGAGACGAAATGGTTGACGCATTGGCCGACCGGCGCGTCCTTGGTGCGATGCGGCGGCGGGCGGTTGATGATGAGAAATTTTGCCATGTCTCGCTCCCCTCGCTAGCCGATGATCCCGGCCTCGCGCATCGCCCGGGTTTCGCCTTCCAGCGTGCCGAGCGCGTAGACCTCGTAGGCGCCCCAGCTGCCGCCGGGGTTGCGGAACAGCACGGCCATCAACTCGTCATGGTCGTCGACGTCGAGGAACACGGCGAACCCGGCGCCGTTGTCCTCGACGATCTCGTAGACCTCCGCCCTGCCCTCGTCGCGCAGCGCCCGCCACTGGGCCCGGGCGCCGTCGACATTGGCCTTTTGCGGCAGCGGCTTCTTGGGCCGCGCCAGAACCAGGAACTTGGCCATCTGCGCTCCTCAGCTTCGTACCGCCCCGATCAGGTCGATCTCGATCATCGCGCCGGGGACGAGAAGCCCCGTGGTGCCGACCGTCGTCCGCGCCGGCGGGATGTCGAAATATTCCTTCCAGACCTCGTCGAAGGCATTGAAATCATTGAGGTCTTCGAGGAAGACCTGGGCCTTGATTACGTCGTCGAGCGAGCTCCCCGCGGCGGCGAAACTGCGCGCCAGATTGTCCAGCACATAGCGGGTGCGCTTCTTGATGTTCGAGCCGTAATAGGGGAAGGCCGGGTCGATCCTGGCCTCGGCCGGGATCCCGGTCGTGAAATCGCTCGGCACCTGCCCCGCGGCGAAGACGTAATCGCCCAGCCGGTACGCCTCGGTGTAGTTGGCGAGCGGCTGCGGGCTGCCGGAGCGGATCGCGGTGCACTCGAGCGCGCCCGGGACGTAGCCGATCAGGTCGATCTCGATCATCGCATCCTTGACCAGAAGACCCGTCGTGCCGACCGTCGTCCGCGCCGGCGGCGAGTCGAAATACTCCTTCCAGACCTCGTCGAAGGCGTCGAACTCGTCGAGATCCTCCAGGAAGACCTGCGCCTTGACCACGTGATCGAGCGAGGAGCCCGCCGCCTCGAAGGTCCGGGCCAGGTTCCCCAGCACGTAGCGGGTGCGCTTCTTGATGTCCGAGCCGTAGAAGGGGAACGCCGGGTCGGTCCGCGCCTCGGCCGGGATTCCGGTGGTGAAATCGGTGGGCAGCTGGCCGGCGGCGAAGACCAGCCCGCCGACCCGGAAGGCCTCGGTGTAGTTGGCGAGCGGCTGGGGCACGTCCGACGCCACCGCGATGCAGTCGAGCTCGCCCGGCACATAGCCGATCAGGTCGATCTCGATCATCGCGTCCCTGACCAGAAGGCCGCTGGTGCCGACCGTGGTGCGTGCCGGCGGGGTCTTGAAATATTCCTTCCAGACCTCGTCGAAAGCGTTGAAGTGGTCGAGGTCTTCCAGGAACACCTGCGCCTTGACGATGTGGTCGAGCGAGGAGCCCGCCGCCTCGAAGGTTCTGGCGAGGTTGTTCAGCACGTACGCGGTGCGCTTCTTGATGTCGGAGCCGTAATAGGGAAAGGCGGGATCGGTCCGCGCTTCGGGCGGAATTCCGGTCGTGAAATCGGTTGGAAGCTGGCCCGCCGCGAAGACCAGCCCGCCGGCGCGAAACGCCTCGGTATAGTTGGCGAGGGGCTGGGGAATGCCGGATCTGACGGCCTCGACCCGCATGATTCGTTCCTCGGCGGCCACTGCGCAGGCGACGGCAATTCTTCTTGGCCCGGATGGACCTGTCAATCGACGGCCGCCCGATTGTCAGGAATGCGGTTGAGTAGGCGGGGCCGCGCGACTATGTTTCGGACGCGGCCGATGGAGATCGGACGCGTACGCGGCACGCGGCTGCGATGCCGTGCCGGCAGTGCGCCCGGCGGGAGCCGGCGCCGCACGCTGACGTCGGAATTTGGGGAAAATGACAGTCGGGTCCGAGGCAAGGAAAGTATTCGGCAGCCGAATCAGCCGAGATCGGGCGGAATCCACTCCGCACGACCGGGTTCTGACGGCGCCCCTCGAGGCCACGACCGAAACAAGGCCGATTGCGCCGCCACGACGCCCAGCGTCGCGCCGCGCCGGCCGCGGAGCAGTCTATGACCAAACGGATGCTGATCGACAGCACCCACCTCGAAGAGGTGCGTGTCGTCATCACCAGCGCGAACCGGCTGGACGAGTATGACGTCGAGACGTCGACCAAACGCCAGTTCAAGGGAAACATCTATCTAGCCAAGGTCACCCGCGTCGAGCCGTCCCTGCAGGCGGCGTTCGTCGACTTCGGGGGCGACCGGCACGGTTTCCTGGCCTTCAACGACATTCACCCCGACTACTTCCAGATCCCGGTGGAAGACCGCGAGGCGCTGGTCGCCGCGGAGAACGCCGAGGGCGGCAACGAAAGCGTTGCGCAGGCGCTGGTCGACGAGATCGACAGCGCGGTGGAGGAGATGTCCGAGGCCGACGGGCCGGATTCCGATGACGCGGAGCCGGCCGAGGACGAGAGCGATGCCGCGATCGCGGAATCGGCGGGCGCGCCGGTCGCCGATGTGGCGGCCGCGGATGCCGCGAATTCGGAAGAACAGCCGGCTTCGGCCGACGGCGAGGCCGTGCCGGATTCGCCGGTCTCCGAGACCGAGAACGGCGAGGACCCGGCCGGCGCGGAGGCGCGCCCCGCCTCCCGCAGGCGGCGCCGGGGCCGCAAGCGCAATGACGGCAACGGCGACGCCGAATCGGGGTCGGGCCGGCGGCGTGCCAGGCGCTACAAGATCCAGGAAGTCATCAAGCGGAACCAGATCATCCTGGTCCAGGTGGTCAAGGAAGAGCGCGGCAACAAGGGCGCGGCGCTGACCACCTATATCTCGCTGGCCGGACGCTACTGCGTGCTGATGCCCAACACGGCGCGCGGCGGCGGCATTTCGCGCAAGATCACCAACGCGAACGCGCGCAAGAAGCTCAAGAAGATCATCGACGACCTCGAAATCCGCAACGGGATGGGCGTCATCATCCGGACCGCCGGCACCGAGCGGAGCAAGGCGGAAATCCGCAGGGACTTCGAGTATCTGAGCCGCAACTGGGACGAGGTGCGCGAGCGGACTTTCAACTCGATCGCGCCGGCCCTGGTCTATGAGGACGCGAGCCTGATCAAGCGGGCCATCCGCGACCTCTACACCAGGGACGTGGAGGAAGTCCTGGTCGACGGGGTGGAGGCCTACCAGACGGCCAAGCAGTACATGCGGATGATGATGCCGAGCCACGCCAAGCGGGTCCAGCGCTATCGCGAGACCGACATCCCCCTGTTCCACCGATATCAGATCGAGGGGCAGCTCGATGCGATCCACAGCCCCGAGGTGCAGCTGAAGTCGGGCGGCTACCTCGTCATCCAGGCGACCGAGGCGCTGGTCTCCATCGACGTGAACTCGGGCCGTTCGACGCGCGAGCGCAATATCGAGGAGACCGCGGTCAACACCAATGTCGAGGCGGCCGACGAGATCGCCCGCCAGCTCCGGCTGCGCGACCTCGCCGGGCTGGTCGTCATCGACTTCATCGACATGCAGGAAAGCCGCAACCTGCGCCAGGTCGAACGCCGGCTGAAGGACGCGATGAAGGCGGATCGGGCGCGCATCCAGATCGGCCGGATCAGCGGTTTCGGCTTGCTGGAGCTGTCGCGCCAGAGACTGCGTCCGAGCCTGCAGGAGGCGAGCAGCCAGACCTGCCCCCATTGCCGGGGCGCCGGGTTCGTGCGGTCCACGGAGTCGATGGCGCTTCAGGTGCTGCGCGCGCTGGAGGACGAAGGAATCCGGCACCGCCTGGGCGAAGTCACGGTCTCGATCCCGAGTTCGGTCGCGCTCTACGTGCTCAACAACAAGCGCGCGATGCTGACCGACCTCGAAAGCCGCTACGGTTTCCGGGTCACGCTGCTCGGCGACGACAGCGTGATTCCACCCGATATGCGCATCGAGCGGGTGCGCGCGGCGGAGACCGAGGAGCGCCCGCCGGCCGCGGCGGCGGAGGACAAGCCCGCCAGGGCCGAGGAAAAGACCCCCGCGGAAGAGGGCGAGAAGAAGCGCACGCGGCGCCGGCGCTCGCGGCGCAAGCCGGCCGCGGAGGCGGCAATCGAGTCCGCCGCCGAAACGCCCGCGCAGGCGGCGGAGGAAGCCGAGGCCGCGGAGACCGGGGAAACCGACGGCGACGGGACCGGCGGCGAGAAACGGCCCGCCCGGAAGCGTTCCGGACGCCGGGGGGGACGCCGGCGGTCGGGGCGCGGTTCCAAGGCGGCGTCGGGAAACGGCGCGGAGGCGGAGGCCGACGGTTCCGCGACGCCGGACCGGGTTGCGGACGGCGACGACGCGCCGGAATCGGGGCTTGCCGAGGAGTCTCGCTCCGAACCGGCGCCCGAGCCGGTCTCGATACCGGAACCCGAGCCCGCGCTGGCTTCGATCCCGGAACCCGAGCCCGCGCTGGTTGCGATACCGGAACCCGAGCCCGAGCCGGCTGCGATACCGGAACCCAAGCCCGAGCCGGCTGCGATACCGGAACCCGAGCCCGAGCCGGCTGCGATACCGGAACCCGAGCCCGAGCCGGCTGCGATCCCGGAACCCGAGCCCGCGCCGGCTTCGATGTCGGAACCCGAGCCCGAGCCGGTTGCGATCCCGGAACCCGAGCCCGCGCCGGCTGCGATCCGGGAACCCGGGCCCGCGCTGGCTGCGATCCCGGAACCCGGGCCCGCGCCGGTCGCGATACAGGAGCCGGAGCCGGAGCCAGTGGCGGTCGCCATGCCGGAACCCGTTCCCGCGCCTTCTCTGGCGGCTGTGGCCGAAGAGCCGGAGTCCGAATCGCCTGCCGTTGCCGTCGAGGACGAGAACGACCGTCCCAAACGGCGCGGCTGGTGGCAGAAGGTGGTCAAGTAGCGGGCGCGGTGCCGGACCGGGCCTTCCCGGCCACCCAGCTTTCGAGGCGCGCCACCGCCTCGCGCATGTCCTGCTGCGATCCGGCGAAGGACAGCCGCACATAGCCTCCGCCGCGGCGCCGGTCGAAGTCGAGGCCCGGCGCGACCGCGACTCCCGCCTCGCCGAGCAGGCGGCGGCTCAACTCGCGGCTGTCGATGCCGAACGCGCCGACATCGGCATAGAGATAGAACGCGCCGTCGGCGGGCGCGAAGCGGGCGAAGCCGATCGGCGGCAATCCGGCCAGCAGGATCGCCCGGTTCTCCGCGTATCTGGCGACATTGCGGTCGAGCTCGGCGGCGCAGTCGAAGGCCGCGATGGCGGCATGCTGGGCCAGGGTGGGCGAAGATATGAAGAGGTTCTGGGCCAGGCATTCCACGGCCCGGCCAAGATCTTCCGGCACCACCATCCAGCCGATGCGCCAACCGGTCATCGAGAAGTATTTCGAGAAGCTGTTGATCACCACCGCCCGGTCGGTGAAACGAAGCGCGGTGTCGGCCGGGCCCTCATAGGCGATGCCGTGATAAATCTCGTCGGAGATCAGGCGGATGCCGCGCTCGGCGCAATAGCCCGCGAGCGAAGCCAGGGCGTCGCGGTCGAGCATCGTGCCCGTCGGGTTCGCCGGACTGGCGACGATCAGCCCGTCGAGGCGGCCCTCGGCGTCGAGCAGCGCGGGTGTCGGCTGAAACCGGGTCTCCGGCCCGGTCGCGATGCAGACCGCCTCGACGCCCAGCGCGGACAGGATGTTGCGGTAGGCCGGGTATCCGGGATCGGCCAGGGCGACGCGGTCGCCGGGATCGAAGGCCGCCAGAAAGGCGAGGATGAACCCGCCGGACGACCCCGTGGTGACGACGATCCGCGCGGGATCGAGATCGATGCCGTAGCGTTCGCGGTAATGCCGCGCGATCCGGAAGCGGAGCTCGCGGATGCCGGTCGCGTCGGTGTAGCCCAGCGGATCGCGCTCCATCGCCGCGGCGGCCGCGTCCAGTACCGCGCGCGGCGCGGGCGTCGCCGGCTGTCCGACCTCGAGGTGAACGATGTCCTCCCCGGCCGCCGCGCGCTCGTTGGCCGCGCGCATGACGTCCATCACGATGAAGGGCGGGACCGACCCGCGGGTGGCGCGCTTGAGGGCCATTACCGCCCGGCACTCGAGGCATGGCGGGACCCGCGCGGATCGACGCGGTAGCGGCAAATGTCCCGGCCGCGCCGGCTGCCGCCGCGGCGGTGGATCGCGTTGACGCGACCGAGCGCGCCGCCGGAACCGCCCGCGACTTGAACCGCGACGCCCGGAAGCCGGGAACCGGTCCCGCACCCGGCCGGCAGGGGAATGATGGCGAAGGAGATTGTTTTACGGCCAGGGCCGACCCACATACGCCTACACAGGTCAAGGTGTTCGATGTTCCGGACCGGTTTCATTCGCCTCGCCGCTCGGGTGAAGGCCTTGAGCGGCGCGCTGCTGATCGCGTCCGCCGCGCCGACTCTCGCCGGCCAGACGGTACAGATCTACGACACCGAGATCGAGAATATTGTCCGGTCCCATCTCGAACCGATCCTCGACGCGGCGGGCCTCGAGCCCGATTCGGTGCGCATCCACCTGCTGCGCTCGGACGCGCCCAACGCGTTCGTCTCGCGCGGGCGGCACATGTTCCTGACCACCGGTCTGCTGCGCCGGACCACGCATCCGGGGCAGGTGATCGGGGTGCTGGCGCACGAGACGGGTCACATCGCGGGCGGTCACCTGGCGCGGCTCGACACGGTGCTGCGCGACGCTGCCACGCCGACCCTGATGAGCGCCGTGATCGGCGCCGTCCTCGGCACGCTGGCGGGCGATGCCGGGGTGGCGATCGCGACCATCAGCGCGGGCCAGCAGCTGGTGCGGTCGCGGCTGCTTTCGTTCAGCCGGACCCAGGAGAATTCGGCGGACCGCGCGGCCGTCCACCTGCTCGACCGGACCGGCCAGTCGAGCCGCGGCCTGCTCGAATTCATGGAGATTCTGGAGGAATACCAGAGCCTCTTCGTCAGCCGGAAGGAACAGGAACAGATCAGCTACCAGGTCACCCATCCGCTGACCCGCGACCGGATCGCGTTCCTGCGGAACCACGTCGAGAATTCCAGCTATTCCGACGTAGCGGCCCCGCCGGCGGCCGCGGACGCGCATCGGCGCATGGTCGCCAAGCTCGACGGCTTCCTCGACCGGCCCGAGCGAACCCTGCGGAAATATCCGGCGAGCGACAGCTCCGTGCCGGCGCGCTACGCCCGCGCCGTCGCGCATTATCGCCGGGCGGATTTCGCGCAGGCGCTGGATGCGGTCTCCGGGCTGATCGCCGACCACCCGGACGACCCCTATTTCCTGGAGCTCAAGGGTCAGATCCTGTTCGAGAGCGGCCGGATCGCGGACGCCCTGCCCTATTACCGCCGCGCGGTGGAGAAGCTTCCCGACGCCCCGCTGCTGCGTGTCGGGCTCGCCCATGCCATGATCGAGACCAACCGGGAGGCGCTGCTCCGGTCGGCGATCTCGAACCTGGAAGAGGCGCTTCGCTACGACGATACCATCGCGCTCGCCTGGCGCCTCGCCGCGACCGCCTATGGACGGTCGGGAAAGCTCGGCGAAGCCGCGCTCGCCTCGTCCGAATACGCCATGCGCGCGGGGCGGCCGGCCGATGCGGTGCTGATGGCCGAGCGGGCCAAGCGCCTGTTCAAGGAAGGCTCCGCCGGTCGACTGCGCGCGGAGGATTTGCTGGGCACGCTGAAGCGGCGCATGCGGGGCCGCTGAACGGCGGGCTGCGATGGTGCCGCGTCCGCCGTGCTAGGATCGCGAAGGCGAGGGCGTGCGATATGGGAACACCTGTTCGGAGAGCGGCGATGCGGTTTTGGACTCTTGCGGCGGTGTGTTCGATCGCGGCGGCGGGCGCACCCCCGATCTCCGCGGCCGAATTGACGACCGAGCAGCGCAAGGCCATCGAAGGCGTCGTCGAGTCCTACCTGCTGCGCAACCCGGAGGTGATCGAGCGCGCGATGGAGGCCCTCGAGGCCAAGCGCGAAGCGGCGAAGGAGGTCGCCGCCACCGCCGCGGTCGAGAAGTATCGGCGGGACCTGTTCGAGCAGCCGGCGACCCCGGTCGGGGGCAATGTCGACGGCGACGTGACGCTGGTCGAGTTCTTCGACTATCGCTGCGGCGTGTGCCGGCGGGTCCATCCGGTGGTCGAAGAGCTCATCGCGTCCGACGGCAAGCTCCGCCGGGTCTACATCGAATGGCCGATACTGGGCCCCGAATCGGTCTTCGCCGCCCGCGCGGCGCTCGCCTCCCGGCACCAGGGAGGCTCGAAATACCTGCGGTTCCACGATCTCATGATGGAGTCGCGCGGCCGGCTGGACAGGGGCAAGGTGCTGGCCCTCGCCGAGAAGGCCGGGCTCGACCGGCAGCGGCTGGAACGCGATCTCGGAAAGCCCGACATCGCCCGCATCATCAACCGCAGCTACGCCATCGCGGATGCGCTCTCGCTCAACGGGACGCCGTCCTTCGTCATCGGCGGCAAGGTGATTCGCGGGGCGCGCGATCTCGAGACCATGCGCGGGCTCGTCGCGGACGCGCGCGCGGCGGCGGGGGACGGGCGCTCCAAACCGCGCTAGATGTAGTACTCGTCGAGCGGCGGAAAGCCGTTGAACCCGATCGAGGCGTAGCTCGCGGTGTAGGCGCCGGCGCTCAGGATCTCGATCCTGTCGCCGATCTCGAGCGCGAGCGGGAGCTCGTAGCCCGCGTCCTCGTAGAGCATGTCCACCTCGTCGCAGGTCGGCCCGGCGATCGCCACCGGCCCGGTCGGGCCGCCGTCGCGCCCGGTGCGCAGCCGGTACTGGATCGCCTCGCCCATGACTTCGGGCAGCCCGCCGAAACGCCCGACGTCGAGATAGATCCAGCGCTTGGCGTCGCCGCGGGACTTGCGCGAAATCAGCACGATTTCGGTCTGGACGATGCCCGCATCGCCGGGGATGCAGCGCCCGGGCTCGATCATCATGCGCGGCAGGTTGTTGCCGAAATGCCGGGTCATCGCGGCGCAAATCGCTTCGCCGCAGCGTTCCACCGGGGGGGCGTCCTGGCGGTAGCGCGCCGGAAACCCGCCGCCGAGATTGATCGTCTCGAGGTCGACGCCGCGCCGGCTCAGCGCGGTGAAGACCATTGCCGACCGTCCGATCGCGATATCCCATTGCGCGACATCGCGCTGCTGCGAACCGACATGGAAGGACAGGCCGTGGGGATCGAGGCCGAGCGCGCCCGCGCGCTGCAGAAGATCGATCGCCATGTCGATATCGCAGCCGAATTTTTGCGACAACGGCCAGTCGGCGCCGGCGCCGTCGGTCGCGATGCGACACAGCACCCGGGCGCCGGGGGCCGCGCGGGCGAGCTTGGCGAGCTCGGCCTCGCTGTCGAACGCGTACAACCCGACGCCGCAGGCATGCGCGCGGCCGATGTCGCGCTCCTTCTTGACGGTGCTGCCATAGGCCATCCGCTCGGGCGCGATGGCGAGCGCCCGGCACTGCTCGATCTCGTAGATGCTGGCGGTGTCGAACCGGGAGCCGAGACGATCGAGCCGCTCGACGATCGGCCGCGCCGGGTTGGCCTTCATCGCGTAGTAGATTTCGGCCGTGGGCAGGGCTTCGGCGAGCGCGCGGTAATTCTCCTCGACGGCGTCGAGATCGACCACCAGGCACGGCGTGGCCGGCCGGCGGGCCGCAAGAAAGCGTGCGATCTTGTCGGTCATCTTGCGCCGCCGCCGATACTTCCGCCGGAGCAGGGGCGCCGGTGATAGACGGGGTTGGGGAGGCTGTAAAGGGGTCCGGAAGCGGGATCCGAAGGAGAGGGTGGCGCGACGCCGTCGTTGCACATCGAATCCGACCCCCCTATATAGACCTGTCCCCTCCTACCGGAAGAGATCGAGCTTGGCCCCCCGCGTTCTCGTCCTCAACGGCCCCAACCTCAACATGCTCGGTACCCGCCAGCCGGAGATCTACGGCCCCGAAACGCTGGCCGAGATCGAGACGCTGTGCCGCGACAGGGGAGGTTCGCTGGGTGCCGAGATCGACTTCCGCCAGTCCAACCACGAGGGCGAGCTGATCGACTGGATACACCGGGCGCGCGACACCCAGGACGCGATCGTGATCAACCCCGCGGGGCTCACCCACACCTCGCTGTCCCTGATGGATGCGCTGATCGCCAGCGAGCTTCCGGTGATCGAGCTCCATCTGTCCAACCCGCACCGGCGCGAGGCGTTCCGCCACGACAGCTACGTGTCGAAGATCGCCGCCGGGGTGATCTGCGGCTTCGGCAGCCACGGCTACGAGCTCGCCGTCGAGGCCGCGATCCGTCTGGCGTCGGGCAGAACGAAAGCGGGCTGATGCCGCCGCTGGAGATCGACGAAGCGTTGATCCGGCGGCTTGCCTCCCTGCTGGAGGAGACCGGGCTCGGGGAAATCGAATATGCCGACGGCGACCGCCGGATCCGGGTGACCGGGCGGGCCGCGGCGGCGCCGGCGGCCGCCGCCGCGCCGTCGCCCGCGGCCGCTCCCCAGAAGGAGGCGCCGCCGGTCGCGGCGGAAATCCCGGAGGTGGCGACGGAGGACGCCGTCGTCGCGCCCATGGTCGGCACCGTCTATGTCTCGCCGGAGCCCGGCGCGCTGCCTTTCGTGCAGCCCGGCGACACGGTCGCCGCGGGCGATACGCTGCTCCTGATCGAGGCGATGAAGACCTTCAACCCGATCCGCGCGCCGCGCGCCGGCAGGGTCGCCCGCATTCTGGTTTCCGACGCCGCACCGGTGGAGTTCGGCGAAGCGCTGATCGTCCTCGAATAGGGGGTCCCGCTTGTTCGACAAGGTCCTTATCGCCAACCGGGGAGAGGTCGCTCTGCGGATCCACCGCGCCTGCAAGGAGATGGGGATCCAGACCGTCGCGGTGCACTCGACGGCGGACAAGGACGCGATGCATGTCCGGCTCGCCGACGAGAGCGTCTGCATCGGACCGCCGGCGGCGCGGCAGAGCTATCTCAACGTGCCGGCGATCGTTTCGGCCGCGGTGATCGCCAACGCCGACGCCATCCATCCGGGCTACGGCTTCCTGTCGGAAGACGACAAGTTCGCCTCCATCGTCGAGGAGCACGGTCTCTGCTTCATCGGGCCTTCGCCGGATCACATCGCGATGATGGGCGACAAGATCGCCGCCAAGAAGGCGATGATCGAGCTCGGCGTGCCCGCCGTCCCCGGCTCGGACGGCCCGGTGAGCGAGGATTCGGAGGCGGCGCGGATCGCCGGGGAAATCGGCTTTCCGGTGCTGATCAAGGCGGCCGGCGGCGGCGGCGGGCGCGGCATGAAGGTCGCCGAGGCCGCCGATGTCCTGCCCTCGGCGCTCGCCATGGCGCGCAGCGAGGCCAAGGCGGCGTTTCGCGACGAATCGGTCTATGTCGAGAAATATCTCGACCGGCCCCGCCACATCGAGGTGCAGGTGCTTGCCGACCGGGAAGGCAATGTGGTCCATCTCGGCGAGCGCGACTGCTCGCTCCAGCGCCGCCACCAGAAGGTGCTGGAAGAGGCCGGCTCCCCGGCGCTGAACGACGACCAGCGCGACCGCATCGGCCGCATCGCCTGCTCCGCCATCGAACGGCTCGGCTATCGCAACGCCGGGACCCTGGAATTCCTCTTCGAGGACGGCGAATTCTACTTCATCGAGATGAACACGCGCCTCCAGGTGGAGCATCCGGTTACCGAGGCGATCACCGGGATCGACATCGTCCGCGAGCAGATCCGCATCGCCGCCGGCATGCCGCTCGGTTTCGCTCAGCAGGACATCGTGTTCTCCGGCCATGCGATCGAATGCCGGATCAACGCCGAATCGTCGGAGACCTTCGCGCCCTCGCCGGGCCGGATCACCGATTACCACTCGCCGGGAGGACTCGGCGTGCGCGTCGATTCGGGGATTTACGCCGGCTACTCGGTCCCGCCCAACTACGACAGCCTGATCGCCAAGCTCATCGTCCACGGCACCACGCGCAACGAATGCCTGATGCGGCTGCGCCGGGCGCTGCAGGAATGCGTGATCGGCGGCATAGACACCACGCTCGCGCTGCACGAACGGATCGTTTCCCAGGCCGATTTCATCAACGGCGATTACGACATCAAGTGGCTCGAGGCCTTCGTCGCGGAGCCGGAATGAGGCCATGGCCTCGCTGAGCCCCGAAACGCTGCTGCGCGCCTACGCCGTGGGGCTGTTCCCGATGGCCGAGCGGCGCGACGATCCGACGCTTTACTGGATCGACCCGGAAAAGCGCGGAATCCTGCCTCTCAACCGGTTCCACACGCCGCGGCGGCTGGCGCGGCGGGTGCGCGGCGGCATCTTCGAAATCCGCTGCGACGCCGCCTTCCGCGAGGTCATCTCGGCCTGCGCCGAGCCGGGCCCGGGGCGCAGGGAGACCTGGATCAACCGCGAGATCGTCGACCTCTACTGCGAGCTGCACGCCATGGGGCGGGCGCACAGCGTCGAAGCCTGGCGGGACGGGCGTCTGGTGGGCGGGCTCTACGGCGTCGCGCTGGGCGCCGCGTTCTTCGGCGAGAGCATGTTCTCGCGCGAACCGGATGCCTCCAAGGTGGCGCTGGTGCATCTGGTGGCGCGTCTCGCCGTCGGCGGGTTCGGCCTTCTCGACGTCCAGTTCGTGACGCCGCATCTCGCCCGCTTCGGCGCCGTCGAGATCCACCGTTCGGGATACCGGCAATTGCTCGCCGACGCGCTCGACCGCTCGGCGTCGTTTCAGCGCGACGTCGCGCCCTCGGATGTCGAGGCGGTCCTGCAATCCACCACCCAGACGTCGTAGATCGGGTGCTCCAGGCTGGACAGCGCCGGGCTCGAGGCGAACATCCAGCCGCTGAACAGCTCGGTCGCCGGGCCGTCCCGCCTGATCTCGGCGATCTCCAGGAACGCCGTCGTCTCGGGCGGCTCTTCGGGCGGCCGTTTGCGGCAATGGCGCGAAACGATGCGGAGCGTGCCGAAACTCACCGGCCGGCCGACCGGGGCGTCGAAGGTCGAGGTTCTGGCGGTGACCTTGTCGAGACCCTGGAGCACCGCGACCCGGCCCTCCTGCGCCGCCGCCGGGGCCGCCCCGATCAGCGCGACAGCGGCGGCCAGCCTCAGCATCCGCCCGCCGCCGGCTTGACCGCGAGGAAGCGGAGCCGGACATAATCGGCCACCCAGCCCGTCCCCGGGCGATAGAGCGCGGGTTCCAGCGCGTCCCGCACCTCCGCCAGCAAGGCGGGGCGCGCATCGTCCGCCACGGCGTCGATGAAGGGCGCGGCGAAGGTCTCCAGCCAGCCCACGATGTCGCCCGGCAACGTCGTCGGCCGCTCGACCAGCGTCATCGTGCGGACCTCGAATCCCCGCGCGGTCAGCCTGCGCCGATAGGCCTGGGGCGTCGGGAAGTACCACGGGAAGCGGGATTTCGGGTCGATCCCGCGGCGTTCGAGCGCATCGGCGAGCGCGCCGGCGATCCGGGCCACGTTCCCCGACCCGCCCATTTCGCCCGCGATGCGTCCGCCCGGGCGAAGCGCCCGCCAAATCCCGTCGATCGCCGCGTCGGGCCGCGTCATCCAGTGCAGCGCCGCGTTGGTGACGATCGCATCGAATTCCGATTCGAAGGGCAGCGCCTGGCCGTCGCAGACCCGTGCGTCGACGCCCCGCGCCCGCGCCGCCGCGACCTGCGCCGGGCTGGCGTCGGCGCCGACGATGCTCCGGCAGCGCGCCGCAAGCGCGGCGGTAAGCACGCCGTCGCCGCAGCCGAGGTCGAGGATGTCGTCGTCCGCAAGCGGCGCCAGCAATTCGACCAGCGGCCCGGCGAGGTCGGAGACGAAACGACCGTGCTCCGCGTAGCGCGAGGGGTCCCAGCGCTGCTCCGGCGCCGTGCCCGCCGCGCGCACCGCCGGGTCACTTGGTCGCGGCACCGCCCTCATTGCCGGTCTGGCTGAAAATCAACTGGCCGAGCAGCGATGTCAGGTCTATCGCGCCCTGGGTGATCTCGACCTCGCCGCCGTCGGCGATGGTCTCCTCCGCTCCGCCGGGGGTCAGCGCCAGGTACCTGTTGCCGAGCAAGCCGTCGGCGGTGATCGCGAGCGAGCTGTCGGCCGGCAATTCGATCTTCGAATCGATGCTCATCCTGACCACCGCCAGAAAGGTCTCCGGATCGATGCGCTGGTCGAGCACGGTTCCGATCTTGATCCCGCTCATGCGCACGTCGCTGCCGGGATGGATGCCGTCGATCCGATCGAAGGAGGCGGTGACGGCGTACCCCTCGACCGTCTCGACCTGCGCGGTGTTGTAGGCGAAGACGAAGAACAGCACCGCCACCGCGATAACCAGCGCGCCGATCAGCGTCTCGACCGGGCTCCTACGCACCGGGCTGCACCCCGGGGGTCACGCGGGCGGCTTCCAGGATTCGTACTCGCTGCGGGCGCGGGCGCGCCCGGCGCCGCTCAGGACATGTCCGGGCGGGCGGTAGGCGTCCGGCGTACCGGTCATGTTGGGGCGATGCGGCTTCTGCCACGGCCGCTTCGGCGATCCCTCCTCCGACGGCACCTCGTCCACCGTGCGGTGCAGCCAGGCATGCCATTGCGGCGGCACGCGCGAGGCTTCGGCCTCGCCCTGGTAGATCACCCATCGGCGTTCCGGGCGTCCCTCGGGCGCCGGCTTCTCGCGGTAGTAGCGGTTACCGGAGTCGTCGCGCCCGACCGGCTCGCCCTTCAACCAGGTGAATATGCGCGTGGCTATGGTCATCGCGTTTCCGCGCCGCCGGCTCCGAGCCCGTGGCGGCGATCGAAGGGCCGGCAATATGGCACTTGTCGGGCCCATCGTCCAGCGCGGCGAAACGACCATTGCCCCGCTTATCCGCTTGTGCGCCGCGCCGGCGCGACACACAATGAGCGCCGGTCCGATGGGTTGCAGAGGCCAGGATGCCCGACGGCGGCGAGCCTGTAAAGATCAAGGTTCTCAATGACATAAGGGAAGTCTCGCCGGATGAGTGGGATGCCTGCGCGGGACCCGACAATCCCTTCGTCTCGCACGGCTTCCTGCGCATCCTCGAGCAGAGCGGCTCGGTCTCCGACCGCACCGGATGGCTCCCCCAGCACCTCGCGATCGAGGACGAGGACGGTCGGCTGATCGGCGCGGTGCCGTGCTACCTGAAGAGCCATTCCTACGGCGAGTACGTGTTCGACTGGGGCTGGGCGGACGCGTTCGAGCGCGCCGGGGGCCAGTACTACCCGAAGCTCCAGATCTCGGTGCCGTTCACCCCGGTATCGGGGCCGCGCCTCATGGTGCGGCCCGGCGCGGCGACGGAACAGACCCGGCTGATGCTGGCGGCGGGGCTGATGGAGCTCGCCAAGACGCACGGCGTCTCCTCGTTCCACGTGACCTTCTGCACGGAAGACGAGTGGCGCGCGCTGGGCGAGGCGGGCCTGTTGCAGCGCATGGGCCAGCAGTTCCACTGGCACAACCGGGGCTACGACACGTTCGAGGACTTCCTCGCCGGGCTCTCGTCCCGCAAGCGCAAGTCGATCCGCAAGGAACGGCGCGAGGCGAATGAGGGGATGGAGATCAGGGCGCTGACCGGCGATGCCCTGGAAGAGCACCACATGGAGGCGTTTTACGGCTTCTACCTGAACACGGTCGACAAGAAATGGTCGAACGCATATCTCACCCGCGCGTTCTTCCGGCTGCTCGGCACCGAACTCTCCGACAGGGTCGTGATGATCGCCGCCTTCCAGGACGGGCGCATGGTGGGCGGGGCCCTCAACCTCCTCGGCAGCGATACCCTGTACGGCCGCAACTGGGGCGCCGAGCGGCGCTTCCGGATGCTTTACTTCGAGGCCTGCTTCTACCGCGCCATCGACTACGCGATCGCCAACGGGCTGGCCCGCGTCGAGGCCGGCGCGCAGGGGCCGCACAAGATCCAGCGCGGCTACCTGCCGAGCCCGACCTACAGCGTCCACTGGATCCGCGAGCCGAGATTCCGCGAGGCGGTGGCGAATTTCGTCAGCCGCGAGAGCGTATTGCTCCGCCACGAGATGCACGAGCTGGCGGAAACCGGCCCCTATCGCCGGACCGACAATGACGGGCGCTGACCCTCAGTCGCGGATCTCGACCTTCACCCTTGTGCAGTTATAGGCGTTGCAGGGCGCGAGCACGTCCATCGGGCAGTTCGAGAGGCCGACGAGCAGCGGCATCCTGGCTTCGAACTCGATGTAGTCGCCGGGCTGCGAGACCGGAAAGTCGATGATCCACTGCCGCTGGCCGCAGTCGTGGTGGTAGTTCATGAACAGGTCCATCGTGTCCGGGATGTCCTCGTAGCCGATTCCGTAGGGCTGCAGGACGCCGGCGATGATCTCGTGGCAGCCGTCCCTGGGCCCGACGCCGTGGCTCTCGTAGAGGTAGCGGTTGCACATCCGGTTATGCACGTCATGGACGCCCTTGGGCGTTGGCGTGTCGGCGGTGATCGTCATCATCGGCCGGCATGACGTCGACATCAGCGTGTCGCCGACGCTCAAACTGTCGCGCGGTACGTATTGCGCCCCCGGCGCCGGAACGTAGCGCGTGCGCGAATACGAGGTGGACAGCTTCTCGCGCGGGTTCTCCCGGTTGAACAGCGCCATGTCGACCACCTGCTGCCCTTCGAGGTCGATCACGCGGAGGCGCTGCCCGGCGTCGATCTCGAGCGCGAGCCCGGTCTTGGGCGGCAGCACGTTTTCGAAGATCACTCCCATCGTGTCGCTTCCTTCCTGTCTCCCCGCGACGCGGGCTCAGCGCCAGGCGTCGACCGAAACCGTGCCGCCCTCCGAGTAGCGCCCGGCGATCATCTTCCACGCGCCCTGCGTCTCGCCGCCGGCGACGACGATGTTGATGTCGGACGGCTCGAAGATGCGGATCGATTCCTCGGGCGCGGCCCGCAGCCTGGTCGCGAAGGGCTCCACGCCGGCCACCGCGAGGGGGTGGATCAGGGTCTTGACCCACTGGTTGTCCCAGTACTCGCGCGCCGGCAGGCGGGCGTTGTCGGCGAGCCAGTCGATCATCTTCTCCTTGGTGTCGAAGCCGCGCTCGACCAGGCCGCGGGCGCAGACCGGGTCCATCACGAAAAGCGGCGGAAAGTGGTGTTCGCAGCCGGCCAGCGAGCGCCGGAAATTCTCCTGCCAGGTGTCGCGCGGACCGTACCCGGCATGGGTGTACCAGGCGCCGAAGAAAACGCTTGCCGCGCTCTCTTGCGCCGCGAAACCCTTCTGTACGTGGAAGGGCTGCCAGGGGCTGCGCTCCTCGGCCTCGGCGAAGGTGGAGGAATAGTTGTACCAGTTGCCGACCGAGCCCATATAGGTGTCGCCCGGGACCGAGCCCCCTTGCAGGTTGATCGAGGCGAGGTTGTAGGCCCGCCCGATCGTCGCGTTGGCGTGGTTGTAGGGACCCATCGCGCCGATCCCGTCATTCATGCCGATTTCCCCGCGGATCGGCCCGTTGACCGCCGCGATGACGGCGAAGGAGTTGGTGCTCGACGAGCGCGCGGTCTGCCCGGTCGCGGCGAGCGCGAGGATGACCGGCAGGTATGCCGGCCTGGCGCCCGCCATGACGGCGTTGACCGCGACCTTCTCGACGGTGAATTCCCAGGCCTCGCGATAGGCGGTCGGCCTGAGCGTGCCCACGACCTCGTCCGGGTCGCGGCCGGTGCCGCGCAGCATCGCTTCGACCCGCTCCTCGGTCGGCAGGACGATGGGCAGGTGGTCGGTCCACCGGTTCTCCTCGAACAGCGCGTGCAGATTGTCCTCGCCGTCGGGCTCCAGCAGGCGCGGCGTGGCCCGCTCGAACGAGAGCCCGCTCAGATCGGCGTCGTCGAGCGGGCGGGTCAGCCCCTCGATCACCTCGCGCAGGAAGGGGCGGCCGGAGACCGGGTCGGCGCCCTCGATATAGGAGCGCAGCTGCGCCGCCGTGCGGTCCACCACCGGCTGGGGGACGAAGGCCTGGCGCGCCGTCGGCATGCCGCTGGCCAGCGCCGTGGACTTCACCAGCTGCGAGAACACCTCGGTATGGACCGCGACCGCCGGCACCCCGGCGCGTTCGAGGTCGAGCGCGAGCCCGACGACCGTCGGGCTGCAGGTGCTTCACAGCCCGACCCCGAGGATCGCCCCGTCGCCGTCGTTCTCGATCCGCTTGCGCATGCCGGGATCGTCGACCCAGCTCTCGCGCGGCTTGACCACCCGGGCATCGACCGAGGGCAGATTGCCGCCGAACCAGTCGAGCAGCTCGCCCATGAACCTGTCGGAATTGTCGAACAGGCAATCGACCAGATAGACCACCTTGCCGTCGAGGCTCTGGAGCCGCGGGGCAAGCCGCTCTCCGGTGACCTTTGGCGGCGTGCCGCGCGGGTCGTGGACCGTCAGGCGTTGGCTCATCGCATCCCCCCCCGTTGCGGCAAGGACTCTATTGCCGCCCCGGGAATGCTACAACAGCGGGACCACGGTGAGGGGAGACCGGACGTGTTCGCCGACCGCATCGAGGAACGCTGGATCGCCGCGTTCGATACCGTCTTCGGCCTGTGCAAGGTCGGGAAGGGGGAGGAAGTCGCGATCCTCTCGGAGACCCAGTCGCGGCGGCTCAACGTGCAGCTCGCCGAGCTCGCATTGCTTCGGCGCGGCGCCCGCCCGTTCCACGTCACCGTCGTCTCGCCGCCGCAGACCGCGCCGGTGCCGGTGCGTTCGACCGGCGCCTCGCCCGCCTTGCAGGGGCTCGGCCCGGCGATCAAGGCGCTGGCGGCGAGCTCGCTCGTGGTCGACCTCACGGTGGAGGGGATGCTGCACGCGCCGGAGCTCCCCGACATCATCGGCGGCGGCGCGCGGCTGCTGATGGTCAGCAACGAGCATCCCGACGCGCTGGAGCGGCTTCTGCCCGACCCGGCGCTGGTCGACCGCGTCAAGGATGCGGTCAAGCGGATCCGCGGGGCGAGCGAGATGCGGGTGACCTCGGGCGCCGGTTCGGACCTGACCGTCGCCCTCGAAGGCGCGCCGAGCGCCGGGGTCTGGGGCTATTGCGACCGGCCGAAGACGGTGGCCCACTGGCCGGGCGGGATCGTCGTCGCCTTCCCCGCCGCCGGCTCCGTGCAGGGACGGCTGGTGCTCGATACCGGCGACGTGAACCTCACCTTCAAGCGCTATCTGGAGGCGCCGGTCGCGCTCACCATCGAGGACGACTACGTCACCGCCATCGAGGGCGAAGGCACCGACGCCGAGCTGTTCCGGCGCTACTGGGCCGCCTGGGGCGACCGCGAGGCCTACGCCACCTCGCATGTCGGCTGGGGGCTGAACGAGGCGGCGCGCTACGAGGCGCTCGCCATGTACGACCAGCGCGACTTCAACGGCACCGAGATCCGGGCCTTCGCCGGCAACTTCCTCTATTCGACCGGCGCCAACGAGTTCGCCAACCGCCACACGCTCGGGCATTTCGACCTGCCGATGCGGAACTGCACGGTCGCCCTCGACGGGGTGCCGGTGGTCGAGTCCGGCCGCCTGGTCGACGGCGGGGCATGACTCCGGTCCACCATGTCGAGGCGGGCAGCGGCGAATCCCTGGTGTTCCTGCACGGCGTGGGCGGCGATTCGGCGAGCTGGACGCCGCAGCTCGCGGCGTTCTCGGACGAATTCCGCGCCATCGCCTGGGACATGCCGGGCTATGGTGGCTCGCCTGCGCTCGAACGCATGACCTTCCCGGCGCTGGCCCAAGCGCTGGTCGGACTGCTCGACCGGCTCGGGCTCGACCGCGTCCATCTGGTCGGCCACTCGATGGGCGGCATGGTCGCGCAGGAATTCGCCGCCGGCCGGCCCGAGCGCGTCCGCACCCTGGTGCTGTCGGCGACCAGCCCGGCCTTCGGCCGCCCGGACGGGGACTTCCAGAAGCGCTTCGTCGAAGCCCGGATCGCGCCGCTGGAGGCCGGCCGGACCATGGCCGACCTCGCCGACGAGATGGTCGAAACCATGATGGGCCCCGCGGCGGGCGCGGACGGCGCGGCGATCGCCCGGCGCTCGATGGCGGCGGTGCCGGAGGCGACCTACCGCGCGGCGATCGCCTGCCTCGCCGCCTTCGACCGGCGCGACGCGCTGGCCGGTTACGCCATGCCGGTGCTGGTGCTCGCGGGCGAGACCGACACCAACGCCCCGGCGCCGATGATGGAGAAGATGGCGACCCGGATCCCGGGCGCGGACTATGTCTGCCTGGCGGGGACGGGCCATCTGGGCAATCTGGAGAACCCCGCGGCGTTCAACGAGGCGGTGGCGGGTTTCCTGAGCGAGCGGAGGGCGTGAGACATGGCGACCGGCAGCGGTGAGCGCGATGCGCCGATGTTCGACCCGGGCTGTTACGGCCTGACCGGCGATGAGGCCGCGCTCTGCGCGGAGGCAAGGCGCATCGGCGAGGACCGGTTCGCGGGGCGTGCCGAGACATGGGACCGCGACGCGATCTTCCCGATGGAGAATTACCGCGACCTCCACAAGGCGGGCCTGCTCGCGGTGTGCGTGCCGAAGCGGCATGGCGGGCACGGCGCCGACCTCAAGGCCTATTCGCTGATGGCGGCCGAGATCGGGCGCTACTGCGGGTCGACCGCGCTCACATTCAACATGCATGTGAGCTCGTGCCTGTGGACCGGCGCGCTGGCCGACGACCTGCCGATGACCCGCGCCCAGCGGCGCGAGCACAACCGGCGGCGCGCGCTGCACTACGCCCGGATCGTCGAGACCGGCGCGATCTACGCCCAGCCGTTCTCCGAAGGCGGCGCGGCGGCGGCGGGGTTCCGCCCGTTCGGCACGCTGGCCGACCGGGTCGAGGGCGGCTGGGTGATCAACGGCAAGAAGATCTTCGCCTCGCTCGCCGGCTCGGCCGACTACTACGGCGTTCTGTGCACCGAGAAGAAGGAGAATCTGAGCCGCCGCGACACGATGTATTTCGCCGTCCCCGCCGATGCCGAGGGGGTGAGCGTGGTCGGCGACTGGGACCCTCTCGGGATGCGGGGGACGGTCTCGCGCAACCTCCTGTTCGAGAACGTCTTCGTGCCGGACGACGCGGCGCTGATGCCGAAGGGGATCTATTTCGAGGCCGCGACCCGCTGGCCGCACATGTTCACCACGCTGACCCCGAGCTATATGGGGATCGCCCAGGCGGCATACGACTTCACCGTCCGCTATCTGCGCGGCGAGGTGCCGGGGACGCCGCCGGTCAAGCGACGCATGTACCCGACCAAGCAGCACGCCGTGGCCGAGATGCTGGTCGCGCTGGAGCAGGCCAAGGCGCTCTGGTTCCAGATGCTCGGCGAGGCGCGCGCCAACCCGTCCAAGGCCTCGGTGCTGCGCGCCTATTGCGCCCAGTACACGGTGATGGAGACCGCCAACGACCTCTGCCAGAAGGCGATCCGCACCTGCGGCGGACAGTCGATGCTGAAAAGCCTGCCGCTGGAACGGCTCTACCGCGACAGCCGCTGCGGCTCGCTGATGCTGCCCTGGACGGCGGAGCTGTGCATCGACAAGCTCGGCCGCGAGGCGCTGTACGAGCGCGGCGAGGAGGACGAATGACCGACCTGTCCTCCTGGGTCGAGAAGAACGCCGCGTTCGCCCCGTCGAAGACCGCGATCCGCTTCGAGGGCGAGGATATCGGCTACGCCCGCTTCGCCGGGACCATCCGGGGCTATGCGCGGGCGCTGAAGGCGGTCCACGGCGTCCGGCCCGGCGACCGGGTCGCCTATCTCGGCTTCAACAGCCCGGCGATGCTGGCGCTGTTCTTCGCCTGCGCGCGGCTGGGCGCGCTGTTCTCGCCGCTCAACTGGCGCCTGGTGGCGCCGGAACTGGCCTACATCCTTGGCGATTCGGCGCCCCGGGTGCTGGTCGCCGATGCCGATCACCGCGACCTCGCGAGCGCCGCGGCGGCCGATTGCCCGGCGGTCACGATCCCCGCCGACCGGATCGCCCGGGACGCGGAAACCGCCAAGGGCGATGACCGCAACCCGGCGGTGACGCGCGAGACGCCCTGCCTGCTGGTCTACACCTCGGGCACCACGGGCCATCCCAAGGGCGCCGTGCTCGCCCAGGAGGCGATCCAGGTCAACGCGCATCACTGCATCCACTATGCCGGGCTCACCGATGCCGACCGGGTGCTGACGGTGCTGCCGATGTTCCATGTCGGCGGGCTCAACATCCTGACCTCGCCCGCCTTCTATGCCGGGGGGACGGTGATCCTGCACCGCCGCTTCGATGCCGCGGCGACGCTGCGCGCCATCGCCGAGGACCGCCCGACCCAGCTCGTGCTCGTGCCGGCCACCATCCAGGCGGTGATCGACCTGCCCGGCTGGGCGGATGCGGACATCTCCAGCCTGCGCCTGCTCACGACCGGCTCGTCGATCGTGCCGCCGCATTTGATCGACGCCATCCATGCGCGCGGCATACCGGTGTGCCAGACCTATGGCCTGACCGAGACCGCGCCGGTCGCGATCTACCAGAAGCCCGGGGATTGCCGCCTCAAGCCGCGCTCGACCGGGAAATGCGGGCTGCATTGCGAGATGGCGATCGCCGACGAGGACGGCAATCCGCTGCCGGACGGGGCGTCGGGGGAAATCCTGATCCGCGGCGGCAACGTGCTCCTGGAATACTGGAACAACCGGGACGAGACCCGCCGCGCCATCAGGGACGGCTGGTTCCATACCGGCGATGTCGGCTATCGCGATCCGGACGGCGACGTGTTCGTCGACGACCGCAAGAAGGATATCGTGATCTCCGGCGGCGAGAACATCTACCCGGCCGAGATCGAGCAGCTCGTCCACCGCATGGACGATGTCGAGGACGTCGCCGTGGTCGGCCGCCACGACGCCCGCTGGGGCGAGGTGCCGGTGGCGGTGGTCGTACCGGCGCCGGGCGCGGCGATCGCGGCAGCGGAGTTTCTCGCCCGCTTCGAGGGCCGTCTCGCCCGCTTCAAGCACCCCAAGGACGTGCTGTTCGTCGACGCGCTGCCGAGGAACGCGATGGGCAAGACCCTCAAGCACCAATTGCGGGACAGGGTGAACCGCGGGCAGGCCCGGCCGGCGCGGGGCTAGATCTCGACCGGGGCGGCGCGGCGCAGGATCTCGGCGACCACGCTGTGGGCGGCGAGCGTCGAGGTCTTGGGATTGTCGGGGAGCGGCCGGCCGCGCACCACGATGTCGAAGGCGCCGAACATCCCCTCGACGCGGACATCGTGGATGTTGCCGCCGGCCCCGGGATCGGCGACCAGCTTCACCTCGGTGCGGTCGAACCCGGCCCCGGCCAGCGCGATGGTGGCCGCGACGTTGGCGTTCTGCGGGTAGAGTCTCGCCGCCTCGTCCGCCGCGCCCTCGAACAGCACCGTCGGCCGGGCGAGCGCGTCGAGATCGTGCGCCGCCTCGGCCGGGGTGCCGCGCCACGCCGCCGGCGGCTTGCGCGAGGTATAGACCACCCGGTCCAGCCCGCCGATGCGCGCCGCCGCCAGCGCATCCGCGCCGGCCACCGCGCCCGCGGGCAGGATCAGCTGGCCGCCCCCCCCCTGCGGAGCGGCGCATCGGCCGGCGCGCCGATGGAGATGACCAGGAAGTCGATGCCGCGCCTGAGCGCATCCTCGCCGAACTCCGCCACCGCGCCGTGCCCGGCGCATTCGGCGATCAGGTCGGGCGCGGTCGCCAGTTCGCCGAGGGCGCTCGCCACCTCCAGCGTCACCGGCAGGGCGGCGCGCGCGTCGGCCTCCCGCCCGAGGCGGACCAGCACGCCGGTGACCGCCGCCCCGGCGCCCGGCCCGATATGCCTCAAAACCTCGGTGGCGATGGCGCCGCGGCCGATCAGGACGACGTTGAGCATGGGCCTATCCCTTCGCGCGCACCGGCGGGCCGGCGAAGGGGATCGCGAACGGGCCGATCGCGGTCATGTCGATCTCCACCATGGACGGGCCGTCGGCGGCGATCGCCCGGTCGAGCGCCGCGCGCATCCCGGCGACATCGCCGACCCGCCGGAACGGCAGGCCGAGACCGCCAGCGAGCGCGGCGAGATCGGGCAGCGCGAGGTCGGTATAGAGATGCCGCCCGCCATAGCCGCGGTCCTGGATGTTGCGGATCACGCCGTAGCCGCGGTCGTTCATCGCGATCAGCGCGACGTCGGCACGCTCCTGCACCAGCGTCGCGATCTCGCCGAGGGAGAGCGCGAGTCCCCCGTCGCCCACCAGCGCCACGGTCTTGCGGCCGGGCGCGGCGAGCGCGGCGCCGATCGCCATGGGCAGCCCCTGGCCGATGCCGCCGCCGAGCGCATGGACCCCGCAGCGCGGCCCGGAAAGGCGCGGCGCGCGGTTGCCCCAGCTGCTGTTCGAAAGCGTGATGTCGCGCACCCAGACCACGTCGTCGGGCACCGCCCCCTGCACATCGTCCATCAGCCGCTCATAGGGGCCCAGGGTCGCGCGCAGCCCGGCCTCGGCGGCCAGCCGCGCGGCGGCGAGGTCGGGGGCGAGCGCGGGCTCGATATCCATGCGGCCGCGCAGCCGTTCGGCGAGCCCCGCCATGGCGTTCGCCGCGTCGCCGTGGACGAAGATGTCGTTGGCGTAGGACCGCCCGTCCGCCCTGGGATCGGCGTCGATCCGGTAGAGCGGGCGCGGCAAGGCGAGCCGGTACTTGAACGTCTCGTTGCCGCGCAGCCGGGAGCCCACCACCAGCATCGCGTCGCAGCCCGCGTAGAACGCCTCGACCGGGGGCTGGAGGTTGAACGCGCCGAGCGACATCGGGTCGCCCTCCGGGATCGTGCCGCGGCCATGGATGCTGGTGACGATGCCGAAGCCGAGGCGGGCCAGCGCGCGGGCTTCCGCCCCCGCCCCGGCCGCCCCCCCGCCCAGCCCCCGCCCCCGCCCGACCCACAGCACCGCCCGCCGCGCCGCCGCCAGCGCGTCGGCGAGTTGGTCGAGCGCGGCGGCGTCGGGCTCGGGGCGATCCGGCGGCAGCGGGGCGAGCGAGGACGGCCGCGCCAGCGACCCCTCCTGGATGTCGATCGGGATCTCGACGCTGACCGGCCCGCCGGGCGGGGTCCGGGCGATCCGCGCCGCCTCGCGCAACGCGCCCGGCAGGTCCGCCGCGCAGCGCACCCGGAGCGCCGCCTTGGAGGCGCCGCGCAGCATGGTGAGCTGGTCGCGCGCCTCGTGGATATAGCCGCGGTCCTGGTCGAGAAAGGCGGTCTCGATCTGACCGGTCAGATGGAGCAGCGGGGTGCCGGCGGTCTGCGCCTCGACCAGCGCGCCGCAGGCATTGCCGGCGCCGGTCCCGGTGCTGGTGAAGGCGACGCCGAGCCCGCCCGAGACGCGGGCATGGGCGTCGGCCATGTTCACCGCGCCCGCCTCGCCCCGCGCCGGCACGAAGCGGATGCGGTTGCGCCGCCCGATCGCGTCCAGCATCGGCATGTTGTGGATCGAGATCACCCCGAAGGCGGTCTCCACCCCGGCGGCCTCGAGGAAGGCGGCGACGACCTCGCCCGCCGGGATCTCAGACATGGTGCCCCTGCCCGCCCGCGACCTCGATGGTCTCCCCGGTCAGGTAGCTCGCCGCCGGCGAGGCGAGGAAGACCATGACGCGGGCCGCCTCGTCGGCCTCGCCGAGCCGGCCGAGCGGGATTCCCCGTTCGCGGGCGAGCTCGGCGAACCACGCCTGCTTGCTCTTGCCGCCGCCTTCGCCCCCGGCATGGCGGCGGTTCCACTGTCCCGAATCGACCAGCCCGATCAGGATGGAGTTGACGCGGATGCCCCTGGGCGCGAAGTCGCGGCTCATCGTCTTGGCGAGGTTGAGCGCGCCCGCGCGGGCGGCGGAGGTGGCCGCGAGCCACGGCTCGGGGCGCCGCGCGAGCAGGGCGTTGGTGCAGACGATGGCCGACGGCGCGGCGTCTTCGAGCGGCTTCAGGAAGGCGCGCACCGGGTTCAGGACGGAGAAGAATTTCAAATCGAGCTCGGCGCGCCATTCGTCGTCGCCCAGATCGGCGAGCCCGCCGCGCCGGGCCTGGCCGGCATTGGCGATCAGGATGTCGGCGCGGCCGAAGCGTTCGGCCACCCGGTCGCGGAACGCCGCCACCCGGCCGGGCTCCAGCACGTCGCAGGCGGCCGCCAGCACCCGGTCGGCGCCATGCGCGTCGCCCAGCCGCCGCTCCGCCCCGGACAGCCGGTCCTCCGACCGGCCGCAGATGGCGACGCTGGCGCCCTCTTCGAGGAAGATCCGCGCGGCGGCGAGGCCGATCCCCGACGACCCTCCGGTGACCACCGCCACCTTGCCGGACAGGCCGAGATCCACCGCCGCTATTCCGCCGCGGCGCCGGTCATGCGAGACCGTCCAGGAAGCCGGTGAGCGCGGCGTTGAACGCATCCGGCCCCTCGACATAGCTCGCATGGCCCAGCCCCGGCAGGGTGAGATAGCGCGCGCCGGGAATGGCGGCGGCGATGTCGCGGCCGATCGCCTCGGGGGTGACGCGGTCCTCGCTACCATACATCACCAGCGCCGGCGCCCGGATCGCCGCGGCGTCGGGGAAGATGTCCGAGCCGTGCAGCATGCGGGCGGCCTGGACGTAGCCGTCGGGCCGAACCCGGCTCTGCACCGCGAACACCTTCTCGTAAATCTCGTCGGGCGCGCCGGGCGACAGCACCTCGCGGGCGCGGCGCCGGGCGACCTCCGCCGGGCCGAGCGTCGTCATCGCCCCGATGCGCGCCTCCAGCCGGCCGACGCGGAGCTCCTCGGACGACTTCAGATAGCCCGCCGCGGCGTCGGACAGGGTGAGGCTGACGAGCCGCCCGGGGTGCCGGGCGGCGAAGGACGCCGCGATCAGCCCGCCGAGCGAATGGCCGAGCAGATGGACCCGCGCGAGCCCGAGCCCGTCGAGCAGGTCTGCCACCGCGTCGCCATAGGCGGAGCAAAGCGGGCTGTCCCCGGGCAGCGGGTCCGAGCCGCCATAGCCCGGCGCGTCCCAGGCGATGGCGCGGTAGCGGCCGGCCAGCCCGTCGAGCTGCGCCTCCCACGACGCCGAGCCCGAGCCGATACCGTGCAGCAGCACCAGCGGCGGCCCCTCGCCGGCCGCGCGGCAGGCGATCGCGCGCCCGTTCGCCCGGACGGTCTCGAGCGGCGGGAGGCTCACGCCTGGCGCTTGATCTTGGCGAGCGGATGGTCGGGCGGGTAGGTCGGGATGCGCGGCCGGGACGCGCCCAGCATCACGCACATCAGCGCCTCCTCCTCGCCCTCGTTGACCAGCCCGCGATAGACGCCGGGCGGCACCGAGATCAGGTCGCGCTCGCCGAGCTCGGTCTCGAAGGTCTCGCCGTCGCTCTCCAGGGTGAGGCGAATCCGCCCGCGCAGCATGAAGAACACCTCCTCCACGTCGTCATGGACATGCGGCGGGCCCTCGCAGCCGGGCGGCAGCACCATGGTCGAGAAGGTGAAATGTTCCGACGGCACGGCGTTCGCGTCGTCCGGCACGCCGGTCCCGCCGGTGCCGAGATAGCGCATCTGCGCGCGCCGGTATCTGGGGTCGAAATCGGCCTGGAACTTGAGCGCGTCCCAGTCATAGCGCCGGGTCTCGTAGCGCGCGATCCGGGTCTCCATCCAGTCGGCGAGGCTGCGCATGATCGGCTCCTCCTACTCGGCCGCCGCGGCGGTCGCTTCGCCGGCGCGGAGCGCCGCGACCTGGCGCCGGGCCTCGTCCTCGATCGACCGCCGGATCCGCGCGAGCCCGGCGTCGTGCTGGTAGAGGAACTCGTGGTCCCTGGCGTCGTTCGGCATGCCCTCCAGCAGGATGCGGTCCTGCTCCAGCACGTCCCAGTGGAGGGTCTCCAGCTTGTGCTTGTACATGAACCGCCACACCGAACGCTCCCAGCCGGCCACCTTGCGGGTGCGCCAGAAGAACACGCGGCAGCTTTCGCGGTCGATCGGGGTGACGAAGCCGACGATGCCGAACGCGCCGCCCGGCCCGGCATTGCCCTGATAGGGGATCGAGAGCCGCATCCAGTGGGCGCCGGTATCGGCGAACTCGACCCAGTCGAAATTGACCCCGCGCTGGTTGGTCTTCTCGAACACCAGCCCGTGCCCGGTGTCGCGGGTGCGCATCCTCGCTTCCTTGTCGCCGCGCCCCATGGAATGCGATTCGGCGTGCAGATAGGCGCCGTGCATCGGGTCCATCACGTTGTCGATGGCGTAGCGGTAGTTGCAGCGCCAGTGCGAGGTGCAGAGGATCGCGCTCCACTCTTCCGAACGCAGCTCCTCGGGGTATTCGAATTGCGCCGGCTCGGGATGCAGTGCATCGCCGAAATAGGCGAAAATGCCGCCCATATGCTCGAACGCCGGGTAGGATTTGACGGCCCGCGTGCCGACCATCGGGCAGTCGCCGATCGCCGGCATGGCGACCACGGTGCCCGAGCCGTCGACCTCCAGCCCGTGATACCAGCAGGCCAGCCGGTCGCCGAGATTCCAGCCCTTGGAGAGCTCCGCGCCGCGATGCGGGCAGCGGTCGGCGAGCACATTGACCCCGCCGTCGGCGTCGCGCCAGACCACGATCCGCTCGCCGAGACGCGTCAGCGCGACCGGCTTGTCGCGGATCATCCAGCTCGCGGCGATCGGGTACCAGCGGTTGCGCACCCCGAGTTCGACCAGGGTCTCGGCGTCGGCGGCGCTCTGGTGTGCGGACATCCCCGCCTCCATCCTGTTCCGTCAGGGGCCGAGGCGGATCATCGCCGCCTCGAAGACTTCCGCGGTCCACCGGTCCGCGCCCTCGGGGGCGGGCCCGTCGGCGTTCAGCGCATCGACAATCCCGTCGAGGTCGTGGATTCCGCGACCGAAGATCTCCTCCAGACGGTCGGCGAGCGCCTGCGCGAAGGCGCCGGGCGGTGCGTCGACCTGGGTCTGGTGCCGGATATTTCCGGGCTCCTCGTAAGGCAAGGGCAAGCTCGAACCCCTCCGATGATACGGCCGATACCGGACGTCGTTTACGAGATTCACGGTAGGGCGTGCGGGAAATCCGGTCAATGCCGGACGCCGGCCCCGGATCGTTCCCCGGAGCCGGGAGGTCTACAGCCCCGCCGCCCTGCGGGCGTCGGCCAGCCACGCCATCGCGCGCCCGACGCCGCCGAAAGGGAAGACGTGCAGGCCGGCGAACTCGGGCAGCGGATCGTTCCCCGCCGCGGCGACCACGCCGGCGATCAGCCCGTCCGGCTTCACAATGCGGCGGATCAGCTTCACGCTGCCGGCGCCCTGGCGCATCAGGGCGCGGGCCGAAACGCCGACGCCGCAGATCTTCGCATAGCGCAGCAGGGTCGCCAGGTCTGCGGGGCCGGCAATGCCGAGGCGCACCGGAAGGCCGATGCCCAGACCGCGCAGAGTCCGCGCCCAATCGACGACCGTCGCGCCGTCGAAGACGAACTGGGTCACGAAATCGAAATCGGCGTCGCTGCCGCGGGCGTAACGGTCCTTCCCGAGCATCGCCTCGCGCAGCTCTGCCGCGCCGATCAGGCGATTGCCCTCGGGATGGGCGCCGACATGGATGGTCCGCAGGCCGTGCCGTTCCAGGGCGCCGGTCAGCAGCACATCCATGCTCCCGGCATACGGCCCGGCAATTTCCGGCCGGTCGCCGGCGATCACCAGAGCCTCCCGGCAGCCGGCCTCGCCGGTCAGCCGGGAGAGGAAATCCTCGAGCGCGGCGCGGCTCGGCAGGCCCCGCGCCGCGATATGCGGGACGGCGACATAGCCGCGCGCATTCAGCGTCTTCGCGGCGGCGACCGTGTCGGCCCGGTCGCGCGACGGCAACGAGGGGATGAAGACCCGGGCGCCCGCCGGCACATGCGCGCACAGCTTGTCGACCTCGCCGGTATCCGGCAGGGTTTCCGTCGACACGTGGGTCAGCAAACGCTGCAGGAGCGGCTGCGGATGGACCGGATACTCGGCGGAACGAAGATCGAGTTTCATGGCTTTGCCGATCGGCCGGACCCGCCGGCGAATGCGCCGCGCGGGCAGATGCGGGAGCGAGCGGCCATTACGCCCTCTTGCCGACAATGAAAAGCGAAAAATCCCGGGTACGAATCACGGTCGCGTGTAGCGCCGTCGCGGGCGGCATGTCCGGCCGCGTCCGGACGCCTTCCGGGCTTCCGGGTTGCGCTGCCGAATCCGCCCGACGCCGCCCGGGCCGGCGCAGCGATTGCGCGCCGCCCGGCGCCGCGATAGTTGTGCTGCATGTGGACCGCAACCGAGCGAGGGTCCATGACGGACGATGAGGCGAAGGCGCATGTCCGCGCCGTAACCGTCGCCTCCGGCACGTCGTTCTACTGGGCGATGCGTCTCCTGCCGGCTGCCCGGCGCGAGGCGATGTTCGCGATCTACGCGTTCTGCCGCGAGGTCGACGACATCGCGGACGACGCGGGGCCGCCGGACGACAAGCGCCGCCGCCTCGACCTGTGGCGCGACGAGATCGACGCGATCTACGCCGGCGGGCCCGCAGGGCTCACCGCCCGCGCCCTGGTGGAGCCGACGCGGCGCTACGGGCTCCGCCGCGAGGATTTCCTGGCGGTGATCGACGGCATGAAGATGGATCTGGGCGAGGGGCTGAAGGCGCCGCAATTCGACGAGCTGGAGCTCTACTGCCACCGGGTGGCGGGCGCGGTGGGGCTCTTGTCGATCCGCGCCTTCGGGGACGGCGGACCGCACGCCCAGGCGTTCGCGCTGGCGCTCGGGACGGCGTTGCAGCTGACCAATATCCTGCGCGACATGGTCGAGGACGCCGAGCGCGACCGGCTCTATCTGCCGCGCGAGCTGCTGGACGAGGCGGGAATCGAGGTCGCGGCGCCGCGCGAGGTGCTGCGCCATGCCGCGATACCGGAGGTCTGCGCGGCGCTGGCGCGGATCGCGAAACAGAAATTCGACGAGGCGCAGTCGGCGCTGGCGGATTGCGACCGCCGCGCGCTGCGCCCCGGGGTGGTGATGATGATGCACTACCGGCGCCTGCTTGCCGCGCTGGAGCGGCGCGGCTGGACCCGCCTCGAAGTCCCGGTCCGCCTGTCGAAGCCGGAAAAGCTCCTGATCGCGCTGCGCCACGGCGTCTTCGCCTGAATCTCGGGCAATCGTGGACAAACCGGGGCGCCGCAACTAGTTTGCGAACGGGTCGGTCGCGTCGCCGGTCCGACGAGTTTGTGATAACCGGAGGGAACTCGGTGGAAGGTTCCGCCTGGGAACGCGTCGCCGTCGAGACCCCATCATGCGTGCACCTGGCCCCGACCGGACCGGACCCGGCGGAAGGCTTGGACATGCGCCTCGACCGCGCCATCGAAGCCGCCGGAGCGTCGCTCCGCGAAGCGCAGGCGGCGGACGGCCACTGGATCTTCCCCCTCGAGGCGGATGTGACGATCCCGGCCGAATATATCCTGCTCGAGCATTTCATCGACGACATCGACGCCCCGCTGGAGGCCCGGCTCGCGGACTACATCCGCCGCCGCCAGGGAGAGGACGGCGGCTGGCCCCTGTTCCACGAGGGCGACACCGATGTCAGCGCGTCGGTCAAGGCCTATTTCGCCCTCAAATGCGTGGGCGACCAGCCGGAAGCTCCCCATATGAGCCGGGCGCGGGACGCCATTCTCGCGCGCGGCGGCGCGGCGCAGTGCAATGTCTTCACCCGAATCACGCTGGCTCTGTTCGGACAGCTTCCGTGGCGGGCGGTGCCGATCATGCCGCTCGAACTCATGCTGCTTCCGCGCTGGTTCCCGATCCACCTCGACAAGGTGTCCTACTGGTCGCGCACGGTGATCGTGCCTCTCCTGGTGCTTCTCGACCGCCGGCCGAGGGCGGCCAATCCGGGCGACGCGACCATCGGAGAGCTGTTCCACGAAGACCCCTGGGAGCGCTGCCCCAATTTGGTGAGACCGACCGGAGCCGTGCTCGACACCGTCTTCCTCGCGGCCGACCGCGCGCTGCGGCTGCTCCGGCCCCTCGGCCCGCTTGCGCTGCGCCGGCGCGCGCTGGCAAGAGCGCTCGACTTTATCGGCGAGCGGCTCAACGGGGATCACGGGATCGGCGGCATATTCCCGGCGATGGCCAACACGGTCATGACCTTCCACACGCTGGGCTACGGGAAGGACGATCCGCGCTACCGGGACGCGTGGAGCGCGATGAGGAATCTCCTGGTGGAGAAGCGGGGAGAGACGTTCTGCCAGCCCTGCCGGTCCCCGGTCTGGGATACCGCGCTCGCGGCGCACGCCCTGATGGAAGCCGGCGGGGCGGACAACCAGGAAGCCGCGGAACGCGCGTCCGGCTGGCTGGTGGGCGAACAGATCACCGGGTTTCGCGGCGACTGGGCCCGCAAGCGTCCGCGGCTCGTCCCCGGCGGCTGGGCGTTCGAGTACCGCAACGAGCACTACCCCGACACGGACGACACCGCGGTCGTGGTGATGGCGATCGACCGCGCCCTGTCCGCCGCCGCGAACGGCGCGGTGGAGCGCGGGGCGGAATGGATCGTCGGCATGCAGAGCTCCAACGGCGGTTGGGGGTCTTTCGATGTCGACAACAACAAGCACTATCTGGACAGCATCCCCTTCGCCGATCACGGCGCGCTGCTCGACCCGCCGACGGCGGACGTCACCGCGCGCTGCATCGGCATGCTCGCCCAGCTCGGCCGCGGCCGCGACGACCCCGGCGTCGCGCGCGGCATCGAATTCCTGCTCCGCGAGCAGGAGCAGGACGGCTCGTGGTACGGGCGCTGGGGCATGAACTATGTCTACGGCACCTGGTGCGCCCTGAGCGCGTTCAACGCGCTGGGCGAGGATCCGGCCTCCCCCCATATCCGGCGCGCGGTGCGCTGGCTGGAATCGCGCCAGCGCGCGGATGGCGGCTGGGGCGAGGACGGCGCGACCTATTGGAGCGACCGGCGCGGCGAGGCCAGGGTCTCGACGCCGAGCCAGACCGCCTGGGCGATGCTCGCCTTGATGGCGGCGGGCGAGGCGGACGGTGAGGCGGTTCGGCGCGGCGTCGAATTCCTGCTCGACGCACCGCGCGAGGACGGATCGTGGCGGGAAGACCATTTCAACGCGGTCGGATTTCCCCGCGTCTTCTATCTCAAGTACCACGGCTACAGCGCCTATTTCCCGGTCCTAGCGCTCGCGCGCTACCGGCAGCTGCGCCGCGGCAACGCCAAGACCTCGCCTTTCGGGTTGTGAGACCCGGGCGGCTCGGGATCGTCACCGGCCTTCCGGGGGAAACCCGCGCCGCGCGCGGCACGGCCGCCCTGATCCGGTGCGCCGGCGGCTCGCCGGGCCGCGCGCGGTCGCACGCCGAGGCCCTGGCCGGGTCGGGCGCGGCGGGGCTGGTGAGCTTCGGCGTGGCGGGCGGGCTGGATCCGGGGCTGCAGCCGGGAACCGTCGTCGTCGCGACCGGAATCGCCGCGCCCGGCGGCGGCTCGCTCGGGATCGACCGGGACTGGGCGGACCGGCTCGCCGCCAGGCTGGAGCCC